>Ga0315908_10000306_pt1 | contig 39334 bp, 25 predicted proteins | sample LakEriMetagenome_12_FD_203520 | JGI IMG/M metagenome (GOLD analysis project Ga0315908, IMG submission 203520) | Freshwater fungal communities from buoy surface, Lake Erie, Ohio, United States - Buoy 4 MA124 | ecosystem: Environmental > Aquatic > Freshwater > Lake > Lake biofilm | place: USA...
TGCAAGAAGGCAATCCCAGAAAAACCTATTTGAATTTCCGCAATTCCTTGTGCATGCTCACCAAAAATTTGCCGTTAAGTTCAGTATTCCCCATCTTATTGCTACGCCTTATATTGGATGGCTTGGCGGGCATTCAATTTCTGGTTCAAGGCAAAGCCAAACATTGTTGGGCGATTGTGCAAGCTCATTTTGGGTTTTACGGCCTGTTTGTGAAGATGTGGAAAAAACGCGGCGCAGACCAAGAAATCAACTACTACAAAATAAATAGTATTGTGTTTCGTTATTTTGTGAGAAAGCAGTGCAAATACAGCGATTTATTTTAACGTAACTTTAAAAAAATCAATGCAAATACTCACCTAAATACTATAATTTTACAACCGATAAATCCTTACACTATGAAAAAAGTCCTATTTGCCTTATCGCTTGTTGCTTTGGTAGCAACTACTTCCTGTGGCACCAAGAAAAAAATTGCCGATTTAGAAACCAAAAACAAAGAAGTTCAAGATTTATTGAACACGGCAACCATAAAATTAAACTCCTGCCTTACCGAAAAAGAATCACTTGCCGGACAAATTGATTTCTTAAAAAAATCAAATACCGATTTGATCAACAACATGAATAATGTAACCACCTTATCGGCCAAAGGCGCTCAGAACATTGAGAAAGCCTTGGAAACCATCAAAGAAAAAGACTTGAAAATTACCCGCATGCAAGATGCCTTAACCAAAAAGGATAGCATGACCTTGGCCTTGGTAACCAGCATCAAAGGTGCCGTGGGTATTTCTGATCCAGACATCGAAGTGAATGTAGAAAAAGGCGTGGTTTTTATCTCGATTGCGGATAAATTGTTGTTTAAAAGCGGTAGTTATGTAGTGAGTGACAAAGCCAAGGAAGTATTGGCCAAGGTGGGAAAAATCATCAACAGCAAACCCGATTTTGAATGCATGGTGGAAGGCCACACCGATAATGTACCCTTTACCGGAAACGCCATTTTGCTAGACAACTGGGATTTGAGTGTGAAACGTTCCACCGCTATTGTCCGTGTGTTGACCAATGATTTAAAAGTAAATCCAGCGCAATTGATTGCTGCAGGACGCGGACAGTACATTCCCTTGGTTGAAAACAATTCGTCAGCCAATCGCGCCACCAACCGACGTACCCGCATTGTGATTCTGCCAAAAATTGATCAGTTTTACGAGATGATCGAAAAGGAAATGAAAAAATAAAACACAAAAAAACGCCTTGTAGACTAAGGCGTTTTTTTATTCCCACTCCCCTTTTCCGGCGCGGATCAAAACGGGTTCATGTCCCGAAAGATCCACTATGGTAGAACCGACATTATCGCCATAACCGCCATCAATTACCAAATCGACTCGATTTTGCCATTTCTCGAAAATCAATTCGGGATCGGTTGAATATTCCAATACTTCATCGTCGTCGTGTATGGAAGTCGAAACAATCGGGTTGCCCAATTGCTTCACAATTTCTATGGCAATCGCATTAGCCGGCACACGAATTCCCACGGTAGTTTTCTTTTTGAATTCTTTGGGCAGACTATTGTTTCCCGGCAAAATAAAAGTGTAGGGGCCGGGCAAATGGTGTTTTAAAATTTTGAAAGTGGGCGTATCAATTTGCTTTACATAATCGGACAAATTGCTCAAATCGTGGCACACAAACGAGAAATTGGCTTTCTCCAATTTGATGCCTTTGATGCGGGCAATGCGTTCTAACGCCTTAGAATTGGTTATGTCACAGCCCAAGCCATAGACCGTATCGGTAGGGTAAATCACCAAACCTCCATTGCGCAATACGGCAACCACTTTTTGGATTGCGGCCTCGCTGGGCTTGTTTTCGTAGATCTTGATGAATTCGGCCATGACTTTTTATTAACTGATGATTTGTAATTTGGTGAAACGCAACAACAAGGTTTTCAAGCCGCCCACATCAAATTTAATTTCGGCACTTTTGTCGGCACCCGCTCCTTTGAGTTGCACCACGATGCCGCGACCAAATCGTTCGTGCATTACTTCAGTACCCGGAGCCAATTGACCGTCATAATTGGTTGGTGATCCACCTGGTCCGGCTGATGAAATCGGTTTTAATTTGCGAATATTCGAATTGGTATGCGCTTCTGGATTTTTAGGTGGAGTTCCGCTTTGGGGTTTCATTAGTCGCAGTTTGCTTTTGTCTACATCGCCAAAAATATCAGCATCGATCATGGGCTTAAAGCGGTAATTGGTTTCGGTGGGTGTGAGGTATTCTAAATACTGCCCATCAATCTCTTCGATAAAGCGAGAGGGTTCGCTGTCGGTGAGTTTACCCCAGCGGTAACGCGATTGCGCGTAGGTCAAATAGGCTTGTTTCTCGGCACGCGTTAAGGCCACATAAAACAAACGGCGTTCTTCTTCTAAGTCGCTGCGTGTGCTCAAACTCATGGCACTCGGAAACAAATCTTCTTCCAAGCCCACGACAAACACATAGGGAAACTCCAAGCCTTTGGCCAAGTGGATGGTCATCAAGGCTACTCGGTCTTCGTCGCCGGTGTCTTTGTCAAGGTCGGTAGCCAAGGCTACGTCTTCTAGGAATTCGGCCAAGGCTCCACGAGCGCCTTCGATTTCTTTTTGCCCTTCGGTAAAATCCTTGATCCCGTTGAGCAACTCTTCGATGTTTTCGATGCGGGCAATGCCCTCGGGCGTAGCGTCTTTTTTGAGCTCTTGCACCAAACCGGTTTTCTTGGTTACCATGTCGGTGAGGTAAAACGCATCTTGGTTTTCATTCACCACCTGAAAACTCTGAATCATGGTTACAAAATCGAGTAATTTTTGCTTGGTTCCTGAATTCAGTTTTAAATCAATTTTATCAATATTTTGCATCACCTCAAACACCGAACGTTTGTAATGGTTGGCGGCAATGGTCAATTTCTCGACAGTCGTGTCGCCAATTCCTCGTGCCGGATAATTGATCACGCGCATCAAGGCCTCTTCGTCTTTGGGGTTGATCACCAAACGCAAATAACACAAGACATCTTTAATTTCTTTGCGTTGATAAAACGACAATCCACCATAAATACGGTAAGGAATGTCGCGTTTGCGCAAGGCATCTTCCATGGCGCGAGACTGGGCATTGGTGCGGTACAAAATGGCAAATTGGCCGTTCAGCATTTGGTGTTGCATTTTTTCTTCCCAAATGGTGCTGGCTACAAATCGGCCTTCTTCGCCATCGGTAATGCTGCGATTGACTTTTATTTTTGGCCCAAAATCATTGGCAGTCCATACCACCTTGTCGAGTTTGGTTTTGTTTTTGTCAATGATCGAATTGGCGGCTTCTACAATGTTTTTGGTGGAGCGGTAGTTTTGCTCCAAGCGGTAGGTTTGTACATTTTCGTAATCTTTCTGGAAGTTCAAAATGTTGTTGATGTTGGCCCCACGAAACGCATAGATGCTCTGGGCATCGTCACCCACCACACAAATGTTTTGAAACCGATCAGACAAGGCGCGCACTATGAGGTATTGCGAATGGTTGGTATCTTGGTACTCATCCACCAAAATGTAGCGAAAACGGTCTTGGTACTTGGCCAATACGTCCGGAAAACGAGACAATAATTCGTTGGTTTTGAGCAACAAATCATCAAAATCCATAGCGCCGGCCTTGAAACAACGCTCAACATAATTTTGGTAGATTTCGCCTGTTCTGGGTTTCTTAGACATGGCATCGGCCTCTTGCAAATCGGGATTGTTGAAATAGGCTTTGACCGTAATTAAACTGTTTTTATAGGATGAAATTCGACTCAACAGCTGTTTGGGTTTGTAGATGTCTTTGTCGAGCTGCATCTCTTTGATGATGGCCGAGAGCAAACGCACCGAATCTTGTGAATCGTAGATGGTAAAATTAGACGGGTAGCCCAATTTATCGGCTTCGGCTCGCAAAATTCGCGCAAAAACCGAGTGAAAAGTACCCATCCACAAATTCTTGGCTTCGCCTGAACCCACAATGCCTGCAATACGGCTTTTCATTTCGCGGGCCGCTTTATTGGTAAAGGTTAGGGCTAAAATATTAAACGCATCAACACCCAAACTCATCAAGTAGGCAATGCGCACGGTGAGCACACGCGTTTTACCGGAGCCCGCACCGGCTATAATGATCATCGGTCCGTCCTTTTGCAATACGGGTTGTTGTTGGGCTTCGTTGAGTTCGTTGATGTAGCGTTGCATACCAAAGTAATTTCTCCAAAAATAGAACTCCTGGCACGTTAATACAATTTATTTGGTAGTGATTTATCAACTAAAATTCTATTTTTGTTCAACTAAAAAATTACCGATGGATTCTGCCAAACTCTTAGAAATTATTGCCTATACCTTGCCCTCTCTAATTACCGGTGGCGTGGCCTATTATTTGTTTACTGCCTATTTTAAAGACCAACAAAACACCCGACGTTGGGTATTGCAAAAAGAAAACCAAAAAGCTTCATTGCCCTTGCGATTGCAAGCCTACGAGCGCATGGCCTTGTTTTTAGAACGCATCAATCCAACTAATTTACTGGTGCGCATTACACCGCATTCCACTGATAAAAACCAATACGAAAATTACGTGATTGCCCAAATTGAGCAAGAATTTGAGCACAACCTCACCCAGCAAATTTACTTGAGTGACGACTGTTGGACCATCATCACCACGGCCAAAAACGCCACCATACAATTGATTCGAAAAGCCAGCATGAGCGAAAAAGTTGAAAACGCCGACAAATTGCGTGAAGTCATTTTAACTGAATTGTTTGACAAATCGTCACCGAGCTCGGCCGCGTTGGGTTACTTAAAAACTGAAATCAAACAGTTTTTATAAGGGTTTAACTTCGGCCAACAAGCGCTGCAGTTGCGTCTTTTCTCGGATAGGCAAACTTGGCACAAAACCTTCTAGGATCGTTTTATATTCTTCCTGTTTAAGTAATTCGCGCAAATGATCTTTGGCAAATTTTACGAACTGCCAACGATGACTACTCGTGGCATAGACCAAACTTTTGAGCACTTCAGGTGTTTTGATGTTTAATTTCAACAAGGCGTTTAACGCATTTTGTTGCAAATTGGAATCGTAATTGGTGCTGGTGTAATGCAGCAACTCGCGGTAAAAAACACTTTTTTGCGGCAGCTCCGTGGCTTGTAAGTAGGACAAGTACAAATAGGCCAAACGCAGGTTTTTGTCCAAAAATCCCGTTCTATTTTTAAACTTCTCCAAATAGCGCTCCCGTTGGTCGGGCGCATTTTTCCACAAGGCATACAAGGCCATTTCTTGGGTTTCATAAGACGGATCGTCGAGCAAAGACTCGAAGGTAGAGCGGAAAGATGCTGGAAATTCGGGCGTGGTGGCGGCTACTGTTTGACGCACCGCTATATCGCCAGTTTGCAGCGCTGCTTGCAATAAAAATTCCCGGTCTTCAAAACGGGCAGTTTTGTGTTGGTAGAGCAACAATTCTTTGAGCGGTGCTGGAAATTTACGGTTCATCCAATACAACAAACTGTCGCGTTGCGCGAGTAAAATGGGGCGATTGCGTAACTGAATGTACTGGGCCATCATTTTGTTTTTTCGCAACAAGGCAAAAGCCTCTTCTTTGGGAAATTCGGCCGATTCCAACCAGCGTTTTTGAAAATCCACTGTATTAAATTGAGGTGCCACTTTATTGATTTCGGCCAAGAAATGGGCGGTGAATACATTGGTATATTGGTATTTTTTCAAGTAGGATTTCACTGCTTTTTGAAAGGCTTTGGCGCCAATATTTTCGCGAATCACGTGCAAGGCCCAAGCCCCTTTTTGGTAAAAACTTAGGGAACTGGCTTTGGGATTGAGCACCGGAATGCTGTCGGTTTTGGCCGCTTGAATGAGCTGTTGCGCCGATTGAAAGAGTTTGTTGTAAAAATAATCTTCGCCAAACACCGCTCTCTCGGCCAACAAGGCATAATAGGTAGCAAAACCTTCTTGCAACCAATGATCTTTGCCCGATTGGGCCGTCACCAAATCGCCAAACCACTGGTGGGCCAATTCATGCGCATTGACATTCACGTAATTTCTATCGTTAAAGCCAATCGAATCGACCAGGTATTCGCGCGAGAAAATGGTGGTCGTGGTGTTTTCCATACCGGCATACAAAAAATCCCGAACAGGCACCTGACGGTAAATTTTCCAAGGGTATTTCACGCCAATTTCTTTGGTCAAATAATCCATGATTTGCTTTGAATAGCGATAAGTCGGCTCTATGCGCGCGGAGTCTTCGGCTTCAAAATACTGTTCGAGTGGCACACTGGCTTGGCTTCGAAGCGTTCGTTTTTGGTAATGACCAATCGCCAAAGCCACCAGATAGCTGCTCATGGGTTGGGTCATTTGGTACTGCCACTCCACTTCATCGCCTATGGCTTTTTGTTGGATCAATTGACCGTTGGAGACTACTGAAAAACTTTTATGGAAGCGTACCGTGGTAGAAAAAATCACCTTTTCATTCGGGTCATCAAAACTGGGCAACCAATGACTGGTGTACTTGCCCTGGCCTTGGGTCCAGATTTGTCCTTGCACTTGTTCGGGCGTTTGTACCGTGGCCGAAAAATCCCAATTCACAAAATATAAGGCTTGAGTAGGAAAGGCATCGTATTGAAATTGTAAGTTGTTTTTGCCAAGTTGAAATCCTTGGCACAGAATCAATTGTTTTTGGTTATTCTTAAAAGGAACTGCTTTGCCGTTGAGCAAAACTTGGGTGAATTCCATTTTTTGGGCGTCAATGCGGATGCTATCCACCACCGCTTTGACCGTAAATTCATATTTTACAGAGCCCGTCACATTGCGTTTCACCGGATTGAGTTCGAGCGATGACCAACATCGGGTAAAATCGACCGACTTGGGCGTTTGGGCAAACGCAACTGCCGTGAGCAAAAACAAACAATACCGAAGCAGCATATTTTATTTTTTTAAACCTTACAAATATACACCAACTTGACTTGCATTTTTAGAGGTTTTGGTCTTTCGCACATTCAAATTATAAACTATCTTCGGACTTTCGAAAACCGATGGATGTTTTGCAAACTGCTATAGAATACCTGAAAGGCGTTGGCCCCAACCGCGGACAGTTGTTGCGCAGCGAGTTGGGCATTCACACCTACGGCGATTTACTGCAATTGTATCCCAACCGCTACATTGATCGCACGCGCTATTACAAAATAAATGAGCTACAAGCCAGCTCGGCCGAAGTGCAGTTGGTGGGAAAACTCATCCACATCAAATTGGTGGAGCAAAAAAGGGGCAAACGCCTAGCGGCCACTTTTGTAGACGAAACCGGGCAAATGGAATTGGTGTGGTTTCAAGGCCATAAATTCATCAAAGACCAATTGCAACTCAATGTGCCGCTGGTGATTTTCGGAAAATGTTCGGTATTTAATGGCGTGTATTCGATGCCACATCCCGAAATCGAATTGCTCAAAGACCATGAACAAAGTTTGAGATCGGCCCTGCAAGCGGTGTATCCCAGCACCGAGAAATTAGCCAACAAAGGCATTTCAAACCGGGTGATGCACAAATTGCTGCAGCAACTTTTTCTGGAAACACAGGCGCGATTCGACGAAACCTTACCGGCTGCTTTACTCAACGAGCTTAAACTCATTCCCAAAAACGCGGCCTTGTTTAACATCCATTTTCCCAAAAGCACCGAGGCCTTGGCCAAAGCGCAGTTTCGATTGAAATTTGAAGAACTCTTTTTTATACAACTACAACTCATATCCAAGAACCTCATCCGCAAGCAAAAAATTAAGGGCCACGCCTTTAAGCAAGTGGGCGATAATTTCACCACGTTTTTTGAACAGCATTTGCCCTTTGATCTGACCAATGCACAAAAACGGGTGCTCAAGGAAATCCGAAACGACATGGGCAAACCCGCCCAAATGAACCGCTTGTTGCAAGGCGATGTGGGTTCGGGAAAAACCATCGTGGCCTTTATGTGTATGTTATTGGCCATTGACAATGGGTTTCAAGCCTGTTTGATGGCGCCCACCGAAATATTAGCCAAGCAACATTTTGTAGGATTGAGCGAATTGGCGCAGCTTTTGGGCATCGAAATTCGCTTGCTCACGGGCTCTACCAAAACCGCAGCGCGCAAAGAAATACACGACGGACTCGAAAGCGGAACACTTCAGATTATCGTAGGCACACATGCCTTGTTGGAAGACAAGGTACAATTTGCCCATTTGGGCTTGGCCATCATTGACGAACAACATCGATTTGGCGTAGCCCAACGGTCTAAATTATGGCAAAAAAACGAAATTCCGCCGCATGTTTTGGTCATGACCGCCACACCCATTCCGCGCACGTTGGCCATGAGTTTGTATGGCGATTTGGATATTTCGGTGATTGACGAATTGCCTCCGGGCCGCAAACCCATTCAGACGGTGCACCGCTTTGATGCCAATCGCCTCAAAGTCTGGAAATTCATCAAAGACGAGATTGCAAAAGGCCGGCAAATTTATATGGTGTTTCCGCTCATTCAGGAATCGGAGAAAATGGATTTCAAAAATTTGATGGAAGGCTACGAAGCCGTTTCGCGCGATTTTCCGCTGCCGCAGTATGCCGTTTCGATTGTGCACGGGCAAATGAAGGCCGCCGAAAAAGACTCCGAAATGAAGCGATTTGCCGAGGGAAAAACCCAAATTATGGTGGCCACCACGGTGATTGAAGTGGGCGTAAATGTGCCCAATGCCAGCGTAATGATCATCGAAAGCGCCGAACGATTTGGCCTCTCGCAATTGCACCAGCTACGCGGTCGTGTGGGCCGAGGTGCAGAACAGAGTTACTGCATTCTGATGACAGCGCATCAATTGTCGTCCGACAGCAAAACCCGCATGGAAACCATGTGCCGCACTAACGATGGCTTTGAAATTGCGGAAGTTGATTTGAAACTGCGTGGACCCGGCGACATCTTGGGTACCCAACAAAGTGGCGTACTGCAACTGCGCATTGCCGATTTGGTGCGCGACCGTGATATTCTGCAAGTAGCCCGCCACGAAGCGATTAAACTGCTCAAAGAAGACCCAAGCCTTTCGCTGCCGCAACACCAAACCGTGCGAAAAGTATATCTAGAATTGGTGAAGAAAAAAAATATTTGGAATTACATTAGCTAACTTATGGTACAGTACAACCCCAAAGATTGGATTACGTTTATTTTCCGTTTTCACAAATCGGATACATTTCGACAATTGATTCCCATGATGATTTTTATGGGAATTTACTCGGCAGCCATTGCCTATTTAGAATTATCTATATGGAACCTGAGCGAGACCAGTTTAGTTAAAAACATCTCGATTATGCACGGGATGCTGGGATTTGTGATTTCATTGTTGCTGGCCTACCGCACCAACACCGCCTACGACCGTTGGTGGGAAGGCCGAAAACTGTGGGGCACTTTGGTAAACAACAGCCGAAATTTGGCCTGTAAACTGGCCGCGATGCTCAAAGAGGAAAAGGACAAAAAATACCTGCGTTTTCTGATTACGTCGTATGCGTCCATTTTGGCCAAACATTTAAACAACGAGACGATTGGTCAGCTGTTATTTGATGACGTCGATTTAGACCTCAAAGAAAACAAGCACGTGCCCAACCAAGTGGCTGCGATGTTGTTTCAAAAAATCAACGACCTCTATGTTTCGGGCAAAATTACCGGCGATCAACTGATTGTATTGAATGCCGAATTTCAGTCCTTTAATGAGGTTTGCGGTGCCTGCGAACGCATTAAAAACACGCCAATCCCCTACTCTTACAGTTCGTTTATCAAGAAGTTTATATTTTTCTACGTGATGACTTTGCCATTTGGCTATGCCTTAAGCTTGGGCTATTTGGTGATTCCAGTTGTGGTATTTATTTTTTATGTTTTGGCCAGTTTAGAACTCATTGCCGAAGAAATTGAGGATCCGTTTGGCACCGACTCCAATGATTTACCAACCGCCAAAATTGCGGCGAATATTAAGAAGCACATTGAGGAGTTGTTGTAGAATTAATAATTGGCTGTTTATACTAAGAACCACTGATTATAAATTCCAATTTTTGAAATTCCAAATTCCAATTCTAAATTTTTGAATTGCCACGAATACACGATTTATTTTTTTAATTCAATAAATACATAGTAAAATCTGTGCATTCGTGGCAAAGCAAAATAGAAATTCCAATTGCACTAAATCAGGGCAAAATTTTTCAATCCTTCAATCTTTAAATCTTTCAATTTTCTCCAAATTTTCCAATCTTTTTTTTCGCTACTACAATCCGCAATCCGTATATTTACGTCCTCAAAAAAAGCACGCAGGATACTATGAAAATATCGTACAATTGGATTAAACAATTTCTTAAAATAGACTGGAAATCCGACGAAATTGCAGCCCTACTCACCGACTTGGGACTGGAAGTAGAAGCCGTAGATAAATACCAATCGGTAAAAGGCGGACTCGAAGGAATTGTGGTAGGACAGGTACTGAGCTGTGAACCACATCCCAACGCCGATCGACTCAAAGTGACTATGGTAAATGTGGGCACCGCTACGCCCTTGCAAATTGTATGCGGCGCCAGCAATGTGGCAGCCGGACAAAAAGTTCCCGTTGCTTTGATTGGCACTACTTTGTACGACAAAAACGGCGATGCCTTTGTGATCAAAAAAGGGAAAATCCGCGACGTAGAAAGTTACGGCATGATTTGCGCTGAAGACGAATTGGGGTTGGGCGACAGCCACGAAGGTATTTTGGTGTTGGATGACAGTTTAACTCCAGGAGCATCGGTGGCCAAAGAATTTAAAATAGAAAACGACGAGGTATTTGAAATTGGGCTTACGCCTAATCGCGCCGATGCCATGAGTCACTGGGGAACTGCCCGTGATTTGCGTGCCGGTTTGATACAAAGTGGCGTGCAAGTTGAATTAATTACGCCCTCGGTGAGCAATTTTAGAGTAGACAAACGCACCCTAAAAATTGATGTACAAGTCGAAAATCCAAAACTGGCGCCACGCTATTGTGGGGTAACCATTTCGGGAATTTCGCTTAAACCCTCACCTGAATGGTTGCAAAATAGATTGAAAGCCATTGGCCTGCAACCCAAAAACAACATTGTGGATGTGACCAATTACGTGATGCATGAATTGGGTCAGCCGTTACATGCTTTTGATGCCAATAAAATAAATGGAAAAATTCAGGTAAAAACAGTAGCCGCGGGAACCAAATTTACCACCTTGGATGATGTTGAACGCAGCTTGCACGAAGACGATTTGATGATCTGCGACGACCACGGACCACTTTGTATTGCGGGGGTTTTTGGCGGAAAAGAATCGGGTGTGAGTGAATCTACTCAAAATATTTTCTTGGAAAGCGCCTACTTTAATGCCGTGAGCGTGCGTAAATCGGCCAAAAGACATGGTCTCAATACCGATGCTTCGTTTCGATTTGAACGCGGCATTGACCCAACGATTACCGAATATGCCTTGAAGCGTGCGGCTATTTTAATTCAAGAATTGGCCGGTGGCGAAATCACCTCGGATGTGATTGATGTCTATCCTAAAAAAATAGAAGACTTCCCGGTGTTTTTGAATTTTGACAAAACCACCAAACTGATTGGGCAAGAATTGTCCAAAGAGATCATCAAAAAAATACTGGCTTCGCTTGACATCAAAGTAAACAGTTCGACGGATGCGGGATTGGGACTCATTGTTCCCGCCTACCGCGTAGATGTGCAACGTGAAATTGACGTGATCGAAGAAATTTTGCGGGTGTACGGCTACAACAACATCAGTTTTAGCAAAAAATTAAATGCAACGGTAGCCAATTCGTTGCGAACCGAAGACTACAAAATACAAAACATCATTGCGCAGCAGTTGAATTCGCAAGGCTTTCACGAAATGATGGCCAATTCGCTCACCACGCCCGATTATGTGAATTTGAGTGATCAATTGCAAGCCGAACACAACGTGAGCATGCTCAATCCGTTGAGCGCCGATTTATCGACCTTGCGACAATCGCTCTTGTTTTCGGGCTTAGAAGCGGTGGCCTACAATTGCAACCGCAGAAATGCCGATTTGAAATTGTTTGAATTTGGCAAAACCTACCACAACATCGACGGAAAGTACAACGAACCCAAACACCTGAGTGTCTTTGTGAGCGGCAACCGCAACAGCGAAAACTGGACACAAGCCGGTAAAGCGAGTGACTTTTTCTTGCTTAAGGGCTACATCGAAGCAATTCTCACGCGCTTGGGCATTGACAAGGCCAAAACCAAACCGCTACAATCGGATGTGTTTGCTGAAGGTGTTCAATATGTAATTGGCAACGAAACTTTGGTGGAATTTGGTACTGTAAAAAAATCAATCCTCAAGTATTTTGACATCAAACAAGAAGTCTTGTATGCAGACATCAATTGGAATTTGGTATTGAAATTGGTTTCGACCAAATTAAAATTCCAAGACATTCCGAAGTTTCCTGAGGTGCGCCGCGATTTTTCGTTGCTCATAGATGAAGTCGTGAGTTTTGAAGCCATTTACCAAGTGGCGCGTCAAACTGAAAAAACTCTGTTGAAAAACATACAGTTGTTTGATGTGTACCAAGGCGACAACTTACCCGAAGGGAAAAAATCGTATGCGGTGAGCTTCATTTTACAAGACAACCAAAAAACCTTGACCGACGAGCAAATTGATGCGGTCATGGGGAACTTACAACAAAAATTAACTACCGAATTGGGCGTGAGTTTACGCTAATACAAATAGAATAGAATTATGGTTTACAAATTTAGAGTGATACTCGATACCGAAGAAGATATCTTTCGCGATATCGCCATCTTGTCTACAGATACCTTAGAAGATTTGCACAATGCCTTGGTGAATGCCTTTGATTTTGACGGGCAAGAAATGGCCTCGTTTTATACCTGTGACGAACAATGGAACCAAGAAGATGAAATTGCGTTGTTTGATACCGGCGACACGCCTGGCGAGCAACAAATTATGAGCGATTATGTCTTGGAAGATTTACTCGACAAGGAAAATACCAAAATCATCTACGTATATGATTTCTTGAACATGTGGACGTTCTTGATTGAATTGGCCGCAATCGAAGAGGTAACGGCAGGTGAAACCTACCCTACCACTTTGTTTAGCCACGGGTTTATGCCGGCTGAAGCAGGTGACAAAAATTTTGAGGCCGACCTACACGACGACATCTACGGCGAATTTGAAGACGACTTAGACGAGGACGATCTGGATCTATTTGACGAAAACGAAGGCGGATACGAAGACCACAGCTACGACGATTCCTGGAATTAGTCGAAATTTTAATTTAAAAAAACACACCAAAACCAAGAAGCTAAGTCTACTTACTTCTTGGTTCTTTTATCTAATAAAACAAACGAAAACCCCTTTATGATTAATTTGTACAACACCCACATCGAGAATTTATCCATTCACCGCGTGGGGAATAAAAGCCGAAACGAAGCCCTATTTTTATCTGATCAACCCTGTAATTTAAACGACGAAATCGTTCCGTTGTTGAAAGAATATTTCTTTAAACCCTTTCGAGACAAAGAAGAAAACTACTACCAATTTGCCCACGATGTCGATTTAGAATATAACGACATGTATAAATTGGTTACCCAACTATTTGCTGATCCTTCATCCGTGCACGAGGTATCTAAAAAAATCACCAATCATTTATTTGAGCAATCCAATCACCCGCACATTAAAAATGGGGAAGTGTATGTGGCTTATTTAAGCCATTTATCGATTGACAACACCGTGGTGGATGCGGTAGGCATTTTTAAAAGTGAGTTGCAAGCCGATTTCTTGCAATTTGAAGAAAAGGGAACCAACCTTGAGATGATTTTGCAACAAGGCATCAACTTAAATAAACTGGACAAAGGCTGTTTGATCTTTAACCACAAACAAGAAGAAGGCTATAAAATTTTGACTGTAGATAGCAACCGCTATGACGCGCGCTATTGGTTGGAGCATTTCTTGTCGGTGGAGGCGTTTGAAGACGATAATTTTATCACCAAAAAATACTTGAAATTTTGCCAAGGCTTCGCCAAAGACGTGGTGTTTCCAGCTGAGGATAAAAAAGAAGAGGTAATGTTCATGAACCGCTCAGTGAATTATTTTGCCAAAAACGACCAGTTTGAAGAAACCAACTTCTTGAACGAAGTACTCGACAACCCCGATTTGATTCCGGAATTTAAAAGCTACAAAGTTGACAAAGGCGAAAAATACAGCATCGAAGACGTGACCTCGTTCCCGATTGCGAATGCCGCTGTATCAGATGCGCGAAAATCAATCAAAAATGTAATCAATTTGGATACGCACATTCAAATAAAATTGGATTTCATCAATCCCGAAAGCGCCGAAAAGTTTGTAGAAAAAGGCTGGGACGAAGAAAAACAAATGTATTACTACCTCGTGTATTTTAACAAAGAACAAAAAAGCTAAACGGCTCATCACTGGCAAACGCTCATGAAATCATCCGGCTACATTCAACTATTTAGTATTCTATTCTTGCTAATAGCCGAGCATTCCTATAGCCAAAATGTTACTATTGATGACACCTATACCGCACAACAACTGGTCGAAAATGTACTGATCAACAACCCTTGCGCAACGGTTTCAAATGTAACGGTGAGTGGTGATCCCTTTAGCGGTGCACAGCAAAGTTATGGCTACTTTAGTAATGGCGGAGGTACTTTTCCGTTTGCCAATGGGGTGATTTTGTGTACGGCTCGGGCCTCACGTGCAGCTGGCCCGAATACGAATCTCATTGATGAAGGACAAAACGCGTGGCAAGGCGATTTAGATCTGGAACAAGCGATCAACATGACCAATACCTACAACGCCACTACTTTGGAATTTGATTTTACGCCCCAAAACAGCAACTTTCGATTCAACTATATTTTTGCTTCCGAAGAATACCAAGGCACCGCGCCCTGTCGCTACTCGGACGGCTTTGCTTTTTTACTGAAAGAAGTAGGAAGTGCGGCACCTTATCAAAACTTGGCTTTAATCCCCGGAACCACGACACCTGTTTTAGTTACCTCAGTACATCCAACCATTGCGGGATCTTGTGCGGCGGCCAATGAAAGTTATTTTGGAGGATTCAACAACAGCGGAGCACCCATCAATTTTAATGGACAAACGGTAGTCATGACGGCACAAGCCACGGTGATTCCCGGCCAAAGTTATCACATTAAATTAGTGATTGCCGACCATGAAAACGTACGCTATGATTCGGCGATATTTTTGGGAGGTGGTAGTTTTAATCTAGGCATCGATTTAGGTCCCGATCGATTAGTGGCAACCAACAATCCCATTTGTGAAGACACCCCAATTACGTTAAATGCCACCCAAACCGGCATGAACAACTACCAGTGGTTCCTAAATGGTTCAGATATGAGCGGCGAAACCAATCCCACACTCACCATTTCCAATTCTGTATCAGGCACCTATAGTGTGACCATTACCACAAGTACAGGAAGTTGCAGTAGTTCGGGAAGTATTGAATTGGAATTTGTGCCGAAACCCCAGTTGGTGGCCACAACACTTTTAGCCTGCGACGACAACCAAGATGGTTCGGCTGTATTCAATTTGGATCAAATCAATGGGTTGGTAACCAACAACAATAGCAGTTATGGACCAGTAGTTTATTTTGAGTCGTTGACTGCTGCACAACAATTTAACCTGAGTCAATCTATTCTTACTCCTACCAGTTTTGTATCGGCACCCAAAATTATATATGCAGCGGTGCAAACCAACTTTGGATGCATTGCAGTGGTGCCCATAGATTTGCAAATTTCGACAGCCACTGTCCCGCAAACCTTGAGTTATGCCAGCTGTGATTTGGACGGTACCTTGGATGGCTATTTTGAATTTACCTTGACCAACATTGACCCCTTGTTGCTCACTGGCTTGCCCGCCGGCTTGGTGGTAAACTACTACAGCACGCTAGCCGATGCAGAAAATGGACAGAATGCCTTACCCGCCCTATTTACCAACACAGTTGTTGATGCGCAAACCATCTTTGCCAAGATTACCAATGGTGCCGATTGCTTTGGCATCAGCCGCATTAGCCTTGAAGTAAACCGGAACCAACCGGCTAATTTTGCCGACACCACCCTGTATTTGTGTCCATTGCAATCGCTCGATTTGGAAGTTGATCCTGTCTTTAATGCATACAGTTGGTCAACGGGAGCAACAACGGCCTCGATAGCCATTACTGAAGCCAACACCTATAGCCTTACCGTTTCAGATGCCAATGGCTGCGAAGCCACCAAAAACTTCTACGTGATTGGTTCTGGTGCGCCCAGCATTACTGCTATTCAAGTTGATCATTTTCAAAACAATGGCGGAACGGTGCAGGTTACAGTAACTGGAAACGGAATCTACCAATACAGTCTAAACGGCACAAGTTTTCAACTAAGCCCGGTATTTACAGATGTTCCACCCAATGAATATACGCTTACCGTGGAAGATACGCACGGTTGTGGAAAAGACACCGAAACCATCTATGTATTGGATTACCCCCGTTTCTTTACGCCAAACGGAGATGGATTTAATGACCGCTGGCGTATTGCCAATTTGAACTTGGTTTACAAAGCCCAGTTGCGTATTTTTGATCGGTTTGGAAAATTACTTCAAGAATTTAACGAATTAAGCGAAGGATGGGACGGCCTTTTTTTGGGCCAACCCCTACCGGCAGACGATTATTGGTTTAGCATACAATTTGATTCATATAAAACGATATCGGGCCATTTTTGCCTGAAACGATAACACAGCACTTTGCAATGAAAGTAAAATTCCTATTCTTTTTTTTAGTCCTTGTCTGCATCAGCGGATACGGTCAATTTAGCAAAACGCATTATTTACCGCCATTGTCAGGATCAGACAATCCAGGATCCAGTGCACAAGAACAATTTATCTACATTTCTACACCAAACGTGAATCCCGTAAATTTTGTGATTAAACGATTGGGAGGCACAAATGTGACGGGAACGGTTTCAAAATCATCGCCCTATGTGTATAATGTAGGCTTTGGATCAAACACGCAAATGATGGTATCCAATAGTCAGGCCAGTACTGTTCGGGCAGACAAAGGAATAATTATCGAAGCAGAAGATTTGATTTATGCCACCGTGCGCATCATAGCTGGAAATGGCAACCAATCTGGAGCAGTCGTTTCCAAGGGAATTGCGGCCGTGGGTAAAGCGTTTCGAATTGGTTCCTTTCTGAATCCAAATAATGGTGGTTTAGGCAACAACGTGCACACGTTTATTGCTGTCTTAGCCACAGAAAACAATACTACCGTAGCATTTTCTGGACTACAAGCCGGTGTTACTTTAGTTAATAATGGTGGTGGAAGTAATCCGGCGCCAGTCGTTTTAAATAGTGGTGAAAGTTATGTCTTGGCGGTCGAAGGGCCTTCAACAGCCAACTTGACCGGACTGATTGGTTCCCTAGTTACTGCCGACAAACCCATTGCGGTAAATTGCGGCTCGTTTACGGGATCCAACGCCTCACAAAATTTAGACCTCGGTTTTGATCAAATTGTTCCTGCCGAACGTACTGGCAAGGAATATATATTCATCAAAAGTACGGGCCAAGCCATTGTTGAACGCGTGTTGTTAATCGCTCACGAAGACAATACCGAAATTTTCCTAAACGGCAACCTCGCTGCGCCGGCCTATACCTTAAACGCTGGAAATTACATTGCGCTGGACGGAAACGACTATTCTGCCAATGGTAATTTATATGTAAGCTCATCCAAAAATGTATTTGCCTATCAAACCATCGGAGACGATAGCCGAACTGATTTTGCCAATCAGGAATTGTTTTTTGTTCCGCCATTAAGTTGTGAAACGCCGCGCGTAATTGATAACATTCCGTTGATCAACGAAATTGGAACGCGAGTGTATCCCATTGCACGCCTCACCCTATTAACAGAGACCGCAGCGACTTTGAGTTTTGAAGTAGATGCAACCCCCTATACTTTGGCACAATTGGCCTTTATTCCGGGAGTTACGGTAAATGGTCCGGTGCCTGTGGTGGGCAATGCAAACTATGAAACCTATATAATTACTGGGCTAACTGGAAATATAGCTGCTTATTCGAGTGCCCAATTGTATTTGGCTGCCTATGGAACCGATGGTGCAGCTACTTTTGGAGGCTATTTTTCTGGATTTACTTTCAAGCCTGAGGTCAGTTTTGATGTGTTGAATGTGGCACAATCCAATTGCATTCCCAATACCACCATTTCGGTTAATTCGATTAGTCCATTTGATGTATTTCAATGGTATTTTAACGAGACGGCTATACCTGGAGCAAACGCCAATGTGTATTTGCCACTGGCACCCGGCTATTATTATGTAAAAGCCACCATAGCAACCTGCAGCTCCACCTTGGTTTCTGACAACATTCCCGTGAGCACCTGTGCTACCAATACCGATAATGACGCGGCCAACGATAACATTGACATCGATTGGGACAACGACGGCATCCCCAATTGCACCGAATCATTGGGAAATCAAGGGGTTGATTTGTCTGATACTAGCAGTTTAAATGTGCAAACCAGTGGAACCGAATTACCTTCTCCAACGCCTTTTACGGGAACAACTACGGGTAATTTTATTGTAGAAGCACCCGTTGGCAAAAGCAACACCGTGCAATTTACCAAAACCTTTCCGCAGGCCACCGCCTGTAAATTAAGCTACCCCACTACGGGAGATCCTTTGGCCTTGTTGGATGGAAATGTAGAAATCACGGTCAATTCGGATATTGATAAGACAATCACCGTATTGAATCCCGCAAATCAACTGGTAATTGACACCAATTATGATGGCATTTATGAAAGCAACGTAACCCAATTTTCATCCTTTGAAGTACGTTGCCGCTTAAATAGTGCTGCGCCTTTGGCTTTTGGCTTGGCTAATTTTAGCTTTCAATCGGCAAACAGCAGCAGTTTTAAATTTTCCCTACGAAATTTATCTGATACCGCAATTGCCAAAGTGCAATGGGAGTTACAAGCTACTTGTGTTCCTCGTGACTCCGATGGCGACACGGTGCCCGATTATTTTGATGTAGACAGTGACAATGACGGCATCTTGGATTCGGTTGAGGCACAGGGATCAAACACCCTGTCTCCTTCAGTTGACGCCAATGCGGATGGATTATTTGACGCATACGCGGGATTGGTTTTGGCCGACTCGGATACCGATGGTGTGCCAGACTTTTTAGATTTGGACAGCGACAATGATGGAATCTTTGATTTAGTCGAATCGGGTTGTGGGGCAGCAGATGCCGATTACAATGGACAAATTGAGGCCACCGCTACTTTTGGCAGCAACGGATTAGCCAATAGCTTAGAAAATACGCCTGACTCTGGGCAAGTGAATTACACACTTGTTAATTCAGATGCAGATGCAGCAGCCAATTACATTGATTTGGATAGTGATAACGATGACTGTCTTGACGTGTTTGAAGCGGGATACAGCGACAGCAATGCCGATGGAATAGTAGGCGATACCTTGCCAACTCTTGTAAATCTATTGGGAACAGTGAGCAATGCAAGTTCAGGATACACACCCTTACCGAATGTAAATTATACGATTTCGGCACCCATTAGTATCAACACCCAACCCCAATCGGTGGCAATTTGTGCCCTGCAAAATACCTCGTTTAATATCGATACTACACCCGTAGACAGCTACCAATGGCAGCAGAATATTTCGGGCGTATGGATAAACCTGACAAACAATGCAACCGTATCGGGTGTCAATTCTGCTCAATTAAATTTTAACACTGTACCCAACAGCTTGAATGGAAATATATACCGCGTGCTCTTGCAAAAAAACGGCAACAGTTGTGCTGTTTATTCCGCTGAAGTTACACTCACTGTCTATGCCTTACCCGTTGTGGCAGGACCCATTGTAATCAAACAATGCGACGACGACGCCCTTACCGATGGATTTACTTATGTGAACTTAACTTCGGTTGAGCCCCAACTCTCTCCGTTGTATGCTGTAGAAAACTTTAGTTATTTCACCTCACAAGCTGCAGCACAGGCTGGAAACCTAAGCAGTCCAAATTACATCCCAAGCCCTGAGCAGTATTTTACCAACTCAACTACCCTATGGGTTCGGGTTGAAAACGCCAATGGGTGTGTGGAATTGGGCTCGTTATCCATTATTGTATCGGCAACCCAAATTCCCGCCTCGTTCTCTAGAAGCTTTGCTAAATGCGACGACTTTTTAGACACCTTTGGAAACAACAACGCCAACAACGATGACCGTGATGGCATTGCGGGTTTTAATTTTAGTAGCGTAACGGCTGATGTAACCGCACTACTCCCTGCTACGGCATCATTTACTATAAAATACTACAAAAATGGCATCGATGCGGCAGTAGAAACAGATGCATCGGGTAATTCACTTGAAATTTCGCAAAATCCTGCCGATCCGAATTCCATATTCAATTATCGAAACATCGGTTACCCCAATCAACAAGCCATTTGGATTCGGGTAAAAAGTACGCTGGACAATTCGTGTTATGCTCTGGGGCCCTATATTCAGCTTACGGTTGAAGCCCTGCCTGTACTCGATGAAATCACTCCTGGAAATGTAATACGGGAATGTGATGACAACCACGATGGGGATTTTTTATTTGACACTTCTGCCCTTGATTCGGCTCTTTTAAATGGACAGACCCAAGTGAGTTTAAGTTATTTTGCGGCCAATGGAACTCCCCTTCCAAGTCCTTTACCTAATCCGTTTTTAGTTAACAATACAACTACGGTAACTGTGCGAGCGACCAATGATGTAACTGCAGACCCAAATGGCGCCTGTTTTGAAGAAGCCACTTTGACTTTTATTGTCGATGATTTACCGGAGGCTTTTCCCATTAGTTCAGCTTTAACGCAAGTGTGTGATGATGAAATCTACCCCACACAACAAAATGGGTCACTTGCATTTGATGCTGTTGCACTGGAAACTGCGCTGTTAAATGGGCAAACAGGTTTGGTAATATCCTATACCGACGCAGCGGGACAGCTGTTGGGGTATCCTCTTCAAAATCCATTGATTAGTGGTTCTCAAACACTGACTGTAAACCTAGAAAACACGCTAAACAGCAGTTGTGCCATTACAGCAACTATTCCACTTGTGGTGTTGCCTCTTCCTCAAATTGAGTTGAACGAATTGGGCTTAGCCAATGTCTTGGTTTGTTCCGATGACCCAAATTTTACCCGTACACTTGATGCAGGTCTTTTGCCTGGCGTAAACCCAGCAGATTATACCTACCAATGGTTTAAGGATGGAAACCCGATAAGTGGAGCCACCCAACCCACCTTGGTGGTGAATGAAGAAGGAATTTATACCGTAGAAGTCAGTACCGTTTCATTGTGTTCCCGAACAAGAAGCATAACGGTGACGGCTTCAGAAAAAGCAACCATAACCAGCATAGACGTGGCCGACATTACAGAGACCAACTCAATAACTGTTAACACAACTGGCTTGGGAACTTATGTGTATGCTTTAGACTATACTGACTCCTACCAAGAGAGCAATTACTTTTACAATGTAGCACCCGGCACGCACCAAGTATATGTTAAAGATACCAATGGCTGCGGAACGATTGGCCCAATAGAAGTGAATGTATTGGGGATTCCCAACTTCTTTACGCCAAATGGTGATGGAGTAAATGACACTTGGAATGTGCGCGGTGTGACCGCCCAGTACAATGCCCAATCCGTGATTCGAATTTATGACCGAATGGGAAAATTAGTGAAAGAGATTTCTCCTTTGGGAACCGGTTGGGATGGAATGTTTAATGGATCCGCATTGCCTGCCGATGATTATTGGTATGTAATCTCCTTTGAAGACCAACGCTTGGTGAAAGGCCATTTTTCTCTGAAACGATAAACACATGAAAATAGCGCTTAATTTCTTGTTGGTATTTGCATTGAGTGTTCAAGGGTTTGCCCAAACACCCTCCGTAAGCAGTGGAAAAATAGATTACATCTCGAATTTTACTTCGCAATTTGTAGCGGCTCGCGACGTAGAAATTTGGTTACCCAACGGGTATACTCCGAATAAAAAATATGCCGCGTTGTACATGCACGACGGGCAAATGCTCTTTGACGCGGCAACCACTTGGAACAAACAAGCCTGGGAAGTAGACGAAATCGCAGGAAAATTGCAAGCCGAAAAGAAGACCCGCGATTTTATTGTGGTGGGCATTAACAATACGGCCAAAAGACATCCGGAATATTTTCCGCAAAAACCCTACGAATCCTTATCGGTAGCGCAGCGGGAAATGGTGACGCAAGCGTTAAAAGAGAAAGGACGAATTACCGACACCTTTACTCCTCTTGCCGATGCCTATTTGCAGTTTCTGGTTTCCGAATTGAAACCCTACATTGACAGTCATTATGCTGTGGATCCAAGTCCATCGGCAACTTGTATTGCCGGCTCGAGCATGGGTGGCTTGATTTCGCTGTATGCGATTTGTGAATATCCCGACGTGTTTGGCGGTGCGGCCTGCTTGTCTACCCATTGGCCGGGTATATTTGCAGTAGAAGGCAATCCTGTACCTGAGGCTTTCTTGAACTATATGCGCAGCCATTTGCCCAACTCAAACAATCACACAATCTATTTTGATTATGGCGATCAAACCTTGGATGCCTTGTATCCGCCCTTGCAACAAAAGGTAGATGAAGTAATGCAAGAAAAAGGATTTGACGCTTCAAACTGGAAAACGCAATTTTTCCCGGGTAAAGACCATTCAGAAAAATCGTGGAAAGAGCGGCTGGCTATTCCGTTGCAATTTTTGTTTTCAATAAACTAGCCCAGATGGCAGCAGCATCCTTTTGAGAGGAACGAACAAAAGATACCGAGGACAGCTGGAAACAGCTCCCCATAAAAAAACCCATTCTGCAGTAGAATGGGTTTCTTTTTATCTTCAAAATTGACTTATACTTTGAAACGTTTACGATCGGTTTCGGTTAAGTAAATTTTACGCAAACGAATTGATTTTGGCGTAACCTCCACGTATTCGTCTTTTTGAATGTACTCCAAGGCTTCTTCTAACGAGAAGATAATTGGCGGAATAATACGGGCTTTCTCGTCGTTTCCAGATGAACGCACGTTGGACTGTTTTTTCTCTTTGGTCACGTTTACACACATATCATCGCCACGAGAGTTTTCTCCAATGACTTGTCCTTCGTAAATTTCGGCATTTGGCTCAACAAAAAACTTACCGCGGTCTTGTAATTTATCGATAGAATACGGAATCGCTTTTCCTTTTTCCATTGAAATTAAGGACCCTTTGTTACGTCCAGAGATCTCTCCTTTAAACGGTTCGTATCCGATGAAACGGTGTGCCATAATGGCTTCACCTGCCGTAGCAGTAAGCAATTGATTACGCAAACCAATAATTCCACGAGAAGGAATATTGAATTTTACAATCATACGCTCGCCTTTGGTTTCCATACTGAGCATTTCGCCTTTACGTAACGTCACAAATTCTACCGCTCTACCCGATAAGGATTCCGGTAAATCGATGGTGAGTTCTTCGATTGGTTCGCATTTTTTACCGTCAATTTCTTTGATGATTACTTGGGGTTGACCAATTTGCAACTCATAGCCTTCACGACGCATGGTTTCAATTAGTACCGACAAGTGCAATACGCCACGACCAAAAACCATAAACTTATCGGCAGAGTCGGTTTCGCCCAACTTCATCGCTAAGTTTTTTTCTAATTCTTTGGTCAAACGATCACGAATGTGTCGAGAGGTAACATATTTTCCTTCTTTACCAAAAAACGGTGAATCGTTGATGGTAAACAACATGCTCATGGTTGGCTCATCGATGGCGATGGTTTGTAACGCCTCTGGATTTTCGAAGTCGGCAATGGTGTCGCCAATTTCAAATCCTTCTACACCCACAATCGCACAAATATCTCCAGCAATAACTTCTTGCACTTTTTTACGACCTAAGCCCTCAAACGTGTGCAATTCTTTGATTCGGGATTTCATGATTTGTCCATCGCGTTTCACCAACGAAATAGGCATACCTTCTTTTAACTCGCCACGCTCCAAACGACCAATGGCAATTCGACCCGTAAAGGACGAAAAGTCAAGTGAGGTAATGAGCATTTGAGGAGTTCCTTCAGACACTTTGGGAGCAGGTACATTATTAATGACCATGTCTAAAAGTGGCTCAATATTTTGGGTTTGGTTTTTCCAGTCGTCAGACATCCAATTGTTTTTGGCCGAACCGTATACGGTTGGGAAATCCAATTGCCACTCTTCGGCACCCAATTCAAACATCAAATCGAATACTTTTTCGTGTACTTCTTCTGGCGTACAGTTTTCTTTGTCTACTTTATTAATTACCACACAAGGCTTTAATCCCAAATCGATGGCTTTTTGCAATACAAAACGGGTTTGCGGCATCGGACCTTCAAAGGCATCTACCAACAAACAAACGCCATCGGCCATGTTTAATACACGCTCTACTTCGCCACCAAAATCGGCGTGACCCGGGGTATCAATAATGTTGATTTTGGTTCCTTTGTAGACCACCGACACGTTTTTGGAGGTAATGGTAATACCACGCTCACGTTCCAAGTCGTTGTTATCGAGAATTAAATCGCCGGTGTTTTCGTTTTCGCGAAAAAGTTGGCAATGGTACATAATTTTGTCTACCAACGTGGTTTTACCGTGGTCAACGTGGGCAATAATAGCAATGTTTCTGATCGATTCCATCTGTGATTTTTAATGGGTGCAAAGCTACACTTTATTTTTACATAAAAAACCGAATACAGATTAACTTAACGGCTTCTTTACTCGGCAAAGAATAACACAAATAAGACCGTTTCTTGGCATTCGAAATACGTATTATTTTCTATATTTGAGACAATGAAAAAGAAGTCAAATAAAATAGCCCTTTATTTTCTATTTTTATTTATACCATTGGCTATTGGTAGCTACTTTTTATTGACTTCCTATACCCTTTCCTCCTCCACTTTATCCCTAATTTATTTGACAAAAGACCTCTTTTTTGTGGGGATCGCTGCGGCATTTTTGTATTATGTATTGGGCAAAAGCGAAGAAAACAGTATGGCATTTATTGACACGCTCAAACGTACCGATGACGAAATTAAAGAATCAAACGAACGCTATGATATTGTAGCCAAAGCAACCAGCGACACCATTTGGGATTGGAAAATTCAGGAAGATTATTTTATCTGGAACAAAGGGATCGAAGAGGTTTTTGGGTACAAAAAAGAAGAAGTTGGCCACACCTCCAGTTGGTGGTTTGACCGAATTCATCCAGAAGACAGCATCAAAATGTCGGTACGCTTGTACTCGTTTATCGAACAAAAAACAGAGAAATGGCAAGACGAATACCGTTTTCGCTGTGCCGACGGATCCTATAAATTTGTCTTTGACCGAGGTTTTTTAGTGCAAGATGAACACGGAACGGCCATTCGAATGATTGGAGCCATTCAAGACATCAGCAAACAAAAAACAGAAGAACAGCGTTTGAAATTATTGGAAACTGTGGTAACCCAAACCAAAGACGCCGTGATGATTACCGAAACTGAAAAATCATACCGAACGGTTCCAAAAATTGTATTCGTCAATCCAGCGTTCACCAAAATAACCGGCTACAAACCCAACGAAGTAATTGGCAAGACGCCTTCGGTTTTTATGTCAAAAAACTCGGTTGTAAAAGTACTCCCGCAAATTGCAGCTGCACTCAAAGACAAAAAAACGTTTCAATTTGAGTCGTTCAACAACAACAAATCGGGCGAAGGATATTGGGTGAATTTCTTGATGTTGCCCATCACCAACCAAGAGGGCGAACATTCGCACTGGGTTTCCATACAACGGGATATTACTGCCGAGAAAAAACAGGAAAAGGAAAAAGAGCAACTCATTCGGGAACTCACCCAAAACAATACCGATCTCAAGCAGTTTTCTTATATCACCTCGCACAACCTGCGTGCGCCATTATCTAATTTATCTGGCCTTCTCGCGCTGTTAGAAGACACTCCAATCAACAATCCCGAACTCGAATTACTGCTCAATGGCTTTAAAAAATCGACGCAGTTGCTAAACGAAACGGTAAACGATTTGGTAAAAGTGATCATCATCAAAGACAGCCCGTCTATGTTACGCGAGGAAGTGCAAATCCAAGAAGTTTTTGAAAATGTGTTTAGTCAATTGAGTTTCCTTATAAGCAGTGTTCAACCTGTGTTGAAAATGGATTTGGATGCCGCACCCGTGGTTCATGTCAATAAAGCCTACTTGGAAAGCATCTTATTGAATTTATTCACCAATTCTCTCAAATACCACGCAGCTGATCGTGCCTTAAAAATCAGCATTACTACCAAAGAAACACCCGATGGTGTGTCGCTTACATTCAAGGATAATGGAATTGGAATTGACATGGCGCGCAACAAAGACAAAATTTTTGGTTTGTATCAACGCTTCCACAATTACCCCGACAGCAAAGGACTGGGCTTGTATTTAGTAAAGTCACAAATTGAATCGATGGGTGGAACCATTACCGTAGAAAGCAAAGTAGACAAAGGCACGACATTTACTCTTTTATTCAGCAAATAAACCCCTCCCCTATGGATTTATTATTATGTATTGACGACGACCCAATTACCATTATGCTCAGCAAAATGGTAATGACTAGAGCAGGCTATGCCAAAGAGATTGTCACCGCGCAAAATGGCGAAGACGCATTGGCATATCTTGATAACTTGATGGCTACTGAAAACAGCCCAGTTCCCAATTTAATCTTTTTGGATTTAAACATGCCGATCATGGGCGGGTGGGAATTTTTGGATGCCTTTTCTCAGGAAAAATACCGAACCTATTTTGCCAATAGCAAAGTGGTGGTTTTGTCGTCTACTATTGACCCTAGAGATATCGAGAAATCTAAATCCTATCCCATGGTTTTGGATTTCATGTCCAAACCCATTTCTAAGGAACTCTTAGAACTGGTGAAATCAAAATTAGACGCATAAAAAAAGCTCCTCAAATAAGGAGCTTCTATTCGGTAATCAAAAATGCAGTATTACAATTTTGCTACGTGTTTGGTTAATTTAGATTTCAAATTAGACGCTTTGTTATCGTGAATGATATTTTTCTTCGCCAATTTATCAATCATAGAAATCACACTTGACAATTTTGCAGCCGCATCTGATTTATCAGTAGCCATACGCAAAGCTTTGATCGCATTACGCGTCGTTTTGTGTTGGTAACGGTTTAAAACTCTTCTTTTTTCGTTACTTCTGATTCTTTTTAACGCTGACTTATGATTTGCCATTTTATGTTTTTTTCTTAAATTATTTTATTCTTGTAGCCCGTAGGGGAATCGAACCCCTCTTACCAGGATGAAAACCTGGCGTCCTAACCGATAGACGAACGGGCCTAACTCTGTAATGCGGATGCAAAAATACAACTATTTTTTATTCGTACAAGTTGTGGTCTATTTTTTTTTCTTTTTTTTTAATAGGCCTTTGCAAACAACACTCTACCAGCAGATTCAGCTCCCGTAAGTACACATTTTCCTGGGCTTGAGACACGATCAAGAGCTATACAACGGATCGTTGCCTTGGTTAATTCCTTAATTTTTTCTTCGGTTTCAGGTGTTCCGTCCCAATGCGCTGAAACAAACCCACCTTTGGTATCCAAAACCTGCTTGAATTCTTCAAATGAATTCACTTCGGTGATGTGCGTATCGCGATAATGCAAAGCTTTGGCAAACAAATCGTGTTGTATTTGCTCCAATAAATCTTGGACGTAACTCACGATGGAAGTTTTAGAAACCACTTCTTTACTTAAAGTATCTCGACGGGCTACTTCGAAGGTTCCGTTTTCTAAATCTTTTGGACCTACCGCAATGCGAACTGGCACGCCTTTGAGCTCGTATTCATTGAACTTAAATCCCGGTTTTTGGGTGGTTCGGTCATCGTATTTTACGGCTAATCCTAAGGTTTTGAAAGAGGCCAGCAATTCATTTGCCACAGCTGAAATCTCTGCCAACTGCTCCTCTGATTTATAAATAGGGACAATCACCACTTGAATGGGTGCCAAATTAGGCGGCAACACCAAGCCTTGATCGTCGGAATGTGTCATGACTAAGGCACCCATCAAACGGGTTGACACACCCCATGACGTTCCCCAAACGTATTCTTGTTTGCCCTCGGCAGTAGCAAATTTCACCTCAAATGCTTGGGCAAAATTTTGACCTAAAAAGTGTGAAGTTCCAGCTTGTAACGCTTTTCCATCTTGCATCAAGGCTTCGATGCAATAGGTTTCTTCGGCGCCTGCAAAGCGTTCGGTTTCTGTTTTCACTCCTTTGATTACTGGAATGGCCATGAAATTTTGGGCAAAATCAGCATAGACATTCATCATTTTTACTGATTCTTCAATCGCTTCAGCTTTGGTGGCATGTGCCGTGTGGCCTTCTTGCCATAAAAATTCAGCGGTGCGCAAAAACAAACGCGTGCGCATTTCCCAACGCACCACATTCGCCCATTGATTAATTAACAAAGGTAAATCACGGTAGGACTGCACCCAGTTTTTATAGGTACTCCAAATAATGGCTTCGCTGGTAGGACGAACAATGAGCTCTTCCTCAAGCTTGGCATTGGGATCCACCATCAACTTTCCGGGTTTGTCAGGGTCATTTTTGAGTCGATAATGCGTAACAATCGCACACTCTTTGGCAAAACCTTCAGCGTTCTTTTCCTCTGCCTCAAACATGCTTTTGGGAACAAACAAAGGGAAATAGGCATTGCTGTGACCGGTTTCTTTAAACATACGGTCTAACTCGGCTTGCATTTTTTCCCAAATCGCGTAGCCGTAGGGTTTGATTACCATACATCCTCTAACGCCTGAATTTTCGGCCAAATCGGCTTTTACAACCAATTCGTTGTACCATTTTGAATAATCTTCAGCGCGTGTGGTCAGGTGCTTACTCATAGTTTATCGGCTCAAAATTTGTTTAACTTATTTTAACTAAAATGTTCGGCAAAACTAACTAATTTTGTTGGGTTCAACAATAAAAATACCAGATATGAAAACGAATGTTTTTTTCCCGCGCACAGTGTTCTTCTTTGCTTTAGTTGGATTTTTAAGTGTTTTTATTTTTTCTTGTGGCAGCTTTCAAAACAGCTCCTATTATGACCGTGATGGGATTTATGGTTCTGGAAATGACACCAACCAACCAACATCCCAACCTTCGAATCAAGACTCGAATCAAGCCACAGCATATGCTAACTATTTTGGCAGCTTGCAAGATCCCGAACAATCAACGGAAACCTTCACGGATGTGGAGCGATACAGCTCTATCTCGGATAGCCTCACTCCCCAATATTCCACCCAATATACCTCGGAATACACTGGCAGTCAAGGAGCTTGGGGCAGCAATGCAACGACTACCAATTTTAATTTTTACAACACCAACTGGGGCATGAACAATTACTGGTACAACTCCTATTGGAACGATCCATTTCTGTTTTGGGGATGGGATTACTGGTATAGTCCATACAATATGGGTTGGGGATTCCAACCCTATATGAATTATTTTGGCGGTTTTTATCCCTACTATTTTTACAACTACAACCCGTATGTACCGCAATGGTATTACGGCAACGCCTACTACCATGGAGGCAGACGCAACGGCATGGGACGTTATGGAACCACTCACAATTATTGGGGAAATAGAGAAATTTCGCCCCGCTCCTACGGCAACAACACGCCAAGAAATCCCATCCGATCTAATCCAAACCCAAGGAATAATATTACCAATCCAAGAAATTCGGTGCGTAATACAGAAACGGGTACACGAAATTATACCAATCCACGATTCAGTAATTCGAACCCAAACTTGAATATGAACGGCACCCGAAACTACAGCGTTCCTCAATCAAATAATAACCAAGGTTCAGGTACTACTTCCCCGCGATTCTTCAGCTCTGGATCGAGCTCGCCAAAAAGTGACCCTGCCCCTACACGAAGCAATTCGTCAAGTGGAACCCGAAATTATTCTCCCGCTCCATCCAATTCTGGAAATTACAGCGGCGGATCGTATAACTCAACTAGCGGAAGCGGCGGACGATCTTCTGGCGGAGGCCGACGCTAATCACTTATAATTTTTAAACAGATGAAAAAAATTGCAATTCTACTTCTAGTTTGTTCGGTTACTCAACTGTGGGCTCAAGGCATCAATCAAGCGTTGCGTTACAGCATGAATGAAACCAATGGTAGTGCCCGATTTAGAGCCATGGCGGGTGCATTTGGTGCATTGGGCGGCGACATGTCGGCTTTAAATAGTAATCCCGCGGGATCCGCTGTTTTTTCTAACAACCAATTCTCGGTTAGTTTAAACAACCGAAATACCAAAAACACGTCCAATTACATGAACAGGTCTACGACCGAAAACGACATTTCATTTGACTTGAATCAAGCGGGTGCTGCTTTTGTGTATCATGCGTCAAACCCAAATGACAATTGGAAAAAATTGGCCTTTTGTGTGGCCTATGAAAATGATGTAAATTTTGATAATGCCACGTATGCGGTGGGAAACAATCAAAATTCGATTGCGAATTATTTTCTCTACTATGCCAATCCAAACCAAAACCAAGGAGGCATATACTTGAGTACGCTGCTCAATAATTATTATGAAGACCTAAACTATGCCGACCAACAGGCCTTCTTGGGTTATTTTGCCAATGTGATTACCAATGACGTGTCAAACCCAAACAACGACACCTACTTACCAAATTTTAGTCCAGCCGAAAACTATTACCAAGAAAACTATGTGATATCCACCGGCTACAATGGAAAAATGATGTTCAACGGGGGATTTCAATACAAGGACAAGTGGTATTTTGGAGCCAACCTGAACTTGCATTTTACGGATTACACCAAAACTTCTATTTTTTATGAAGAAAACAATGCAGATCCAGCCCTTATCAAAAAAATTCAATTTGAAAACAACATCCATACCTACGGCAATGGATTTTCGTTTCAAGTGGGCGCCATACACAAGTTTAACAGCTCGTTTCGCGCGGGCTTGTCCTATAAATCACCCACTTGGCTGACGCTCAATGACGAAGTCAATCAACGACTGTATTCAAAAAATTTCACTCCCAATTACAACCCCAACGATGCCTCAGCAACCTCAAGAATTATTATGCTTTACAGCCCTTACCAATTGCGTACACCGCATGAATTTACAGGTAGTTTAGCTTATGTTTTTGGCAAAAAAGGCTTGATCAGTTTTGATTACCTGCTGAAAGACTACAGCAACAGCCAATTCCAGCCGGCAAATGAATTTTCAACTGCGAATGCCGCGATTAAAAGTGCTTTGCGCAATACGGCTGAAGTGCGTGTTGGAGCCGAATACCGCATCAAACAATGGAGTTTACGTGCCGGATACCGCAACGAACAAAGTCCGTTTAAAAACAAATATACGATCGGCGGGTTACAGGCGTACTCTACCGGATTTGGCTACAATTTTGGCGGAACACGAATTGACTTGGCTTATGATATATCACAACGCTATTCACAACGTTCTTTTTTTACCTATGGTTTTACCGACGGCGCTGCTGTAAAGACCAACATCAGTTCAATCACAACTACACTTACCTTTGAATTATAACAACCTCAAGTGTGAATAAACAGATCAAAGGCCTTAATTGGCCTTTTTTTTGTCGAAAAAACAAGCGAATTTGAATTGGAGTTTCTTTTGAGAATTAATGTACTTTTGCAGACCAAATAGTAAAAATGAGAACGAAATCGACCAAGCAAAATAAAATCAATGTGATCACGTTAGGATGTTCCAAAAACATTTATGACAGTGAAGTGCTTATGGGCCAATTGCGCGCCAGTGGCAAAGAGGTTGAGCACGAAGCACCTGCCGATCGCGAAGGCAACATCATTGTAATCAACACCTGTGGATTTATTGACAATGCCAAAGCCGAATCGGTAAACATGATTTTGGAATACGCCGACAAAAAAGAACGCGGATTGGTCGACAAAGTATTTGTGACGGGCTGTCTTTCCGAACGCTACAGACCCGATTTGGAAAAAGAAATCCCCAACGTCGATCAGTTTTTTGGCACCACCGAATTGCCTCTATTACTCAAAGCCTTGGGTGCCGATTACAAACACGAGTTGTTGGGCGAACGCCTCACTACCACCCCAAAAAATTACGCTTACTTGAAAATTGCCGAGGGCTGTGACCGTCCATGTAGTTTTTGTGCCATACCGTTGATGCGCGGCAAACACGTTTCTCAACCCATCGAAAAATTGGTCAAAGAAGCACAAGGATTGGCCAGAGACGGGGTAAAAGAACTCATCTTGATTGCCCAAGACCTTACCTATTATGGCTTGGATATTTACAAAAAAAGAAATTTAGCCGAACTACTCGAAGCCTTGGTTCAAGTAGAAGGCATCGAATGGATTCGCTTGCATTATGCTTTTCCAACAGGCTTTCCGATGGATGTGTTGGAAGTCATGAAACGCGAACCAAAAATTTGCAATTACTTGGATATTCCGTTGCAGCACATTGTCGATTCGATATTAAAATCGATGCGTCGTGGCACTACCCAAGCCAAAACCACGCAATTACTCAAAGATTTTAGAGCCGCTGTTCCGGGCATGGCCATTCGCACCACACTGATTGTGGGTTATCCCGGTGAAACCGAAGCCGATTTTGAAATCCTGAAAGAATTTGTGCAAGAAATGAAATTTGACCGCATGGGCTGTTTTGCTTATTCGCACGAAGAAAACACACACGCCTATTTGCTCGATGACGATGTCCCTGATGAAGTAAAACAAGCACGCGTGACCGAATTGATGGATTTACAATCGCAAATATCTTGGGATTTAAACCTGGAAAAAGTGGGCAAAACCTTTCGTTGCATCATTGACCGTAAAGAAGGCGGCTATTTTATTGGCCGAACCGAATTTGACAGCCCCGATGTAGACAATGAAGTGTTAATTGACGCCACTAAATTTTATTTGAAAACGGGTGAATTTGCACAAATTACGATCATTGACGCCACTGAATTTGATTTGTATGGCGAACCCTTACAAACAAACTAAGCCTACTGAACGCAGGGTTTTAAGTGGTTTGGATTGCCAAAACAATTCAAAATTTTCGAATTGCATGTCAAAATCAAGTTGCAAGTCGGCCAGTTTGACTTTTTGCGGTTGATGGATTTGGCATTGGTCTAAAACTTTTTGCAGCCAGAGTCCTTCCTCTTTGGATAATTGAATGGTAAAACTGTCTTTTAAATCATGGAATTTAAGCTGCGCCACTTCCCATTGCTGGCCACGTTTGGATTTGGTTTGCATGGATACTTCGGGCAGATTGCCTAACCAAACCACTCTCGCATTGGCTTTTAGCTTGGTGGAGATTTGTTCTTCAAGCGCTTGCTCAATATAATCAGGAGCTACAGTAGTTTTGGGTATTTTAAAATCAAACCAAGCTTGCAAAGGCATCTCAAAACAAATGCCGTGCATGTAATTGTACAAGGATTTTTTTAAGCCAAAACTAAACTGATCGTGATCAATTCCCGTTGCATCGGTAAATAACAGGTCATTATTGGCAAAGGTTCCAGGCGCTGTATTTAGAATTTTAACTCCATATTTTTCTGGATTCATTCCAATTGGGCTGTGGGCCGTGAGCGCAAACTGATGCCAAAATCCGGATTGTACCACGCCCATCTCAAACAACTGCCGCACCATTTCTAAACTATCCACCGTTTCTTGTATGGTTTGTGTGGGATAGCCGTACATCAAATAGGCATGAACCAAAATCCCCGATTCGGTAAAATGACGGGTAACTTGAGCTACCTGCGCCACTGATACGCCTTTATCAATCAAGGCCAGCAAGCGATCAGAAGCCACTTCGAGTCCGCCCGAAACGGCAATGCAACCCGATTTTTTGAGCAGTAAACATAAATCAGCTGTGAAACTTTTCTCGAAGCGAATGTTTGTCCACCAGCTCACGACCAAACCCCTTCGAATTAGCTCGAGGGCCACTTCGCGCATGAGAGCTGGCGGAGCGGCTTCGTCTACAAAATGAAAACCGGTTTCGCCTGTAGCGGCTATTAATTCTTCCATACGATCCACCAACAAAGCGGCAGCTACAGGTTCGTATAAACTGATGTAATCTAATGAAATGTCGCAAAAAGTGCATTTGCCCCAATAACAACCGTGCGCCATGGTGAGTTTATTCCAGCGGCCATCGCTCCACAAACTGTGCATGGGATTGAGCACTTCAATCACCGAAATGTATTGCGTTAAGGGCAAATCGGTATAATCGGGCGTACCCACTTGAGCTTGTTTGTAATCGGACTGGGTGGCCGTATTGACATACACAACTTTTTCATCTTCTAGTAAAAAAGTACGTTTTAAGTTACGGGGTAATTCGGGTTGCTCCAGATGTTGCCAAAGCAATTCAAGCGGCAGTTCGCCATCATCAAGGGTAATAAAATCGAGGAATTCAAATACACGCGGGTCTGAAACGGAACGCAATTCGGTGTTGGGAAATCCGCCACCCATGGCCACTTTACAGCTTGGGTAATGTTGTTTCACCCATTGGGCACATCGAAAAGCACTGTATAAATTGCCCGGAAAAGGCACCGACAAACACAGTAATTTGGGTTGTATTTCCTGCATTTTGGCCGCAAATATCACAAGACTGAGTTGATCTACAAAGGTAAAATCCTGTTGTAATTTGGCATACAATTCATCAAAGGTAGCAGCACTTCGGCCCAAGCGTTCGGCATAGCGACTGAATCCAAAATTTTCATCCACTACCGAAACAATAAAATCTGACAAATCCTCCAAATACAAAGTGGCCAGGTGTTTGGCTTTATCTTGCATACCCATTGATCCAAAAGCCCATTCGGTCTCTTCGAGTTGATCAAATCGGCTGGCTTCGGGTAAAAAATAACCCGAACAAATTTGCTTGGCCAAGCTAGGAATCTTCCCTTGTAAAAAGGAAATAACAGCATCTACAGTTTGGATATAATTGGCTTGTAAACCAAAAATGCGTTGGTCATTTTCAGCCCAATCCGCTTGATTCGACAACTCAGCTGCATGTGTAAATAGTTGCGTAAGTCCCGATTTAGAGAACAACCGCAACAGCGTTTCGATGCCTAAATCTTGTTGGTAGGAAGCGATTTGTTTGGTATTAAAAAAACCCTTTAAATAAGCCGTCGCTGGATAGGGAGTATTCAGTTGGGTAAATGGCGGCGTAACAAATAATATGGGTTTCAAATCGTGGAATTTGTACAAAAGTAATAGAATTAATGACATTCAAAAGCGAATCCGAAAGGCAAACTTAGAATTGGTTTTTTTGCTATTTTTACCAAAAATTCGTTGCTATGCCCGATGATTGTTCAGCCTACGCCCACTCTCCTTTTTTTAGTCCGCTCATTCAAGATTACCTGCTAGAAAAGGAAATGGTTAAGCCGTTGTACCATCGGTTCCCCAAGTTAGAAAATTTTAAAGCCCAACTGGACGAAAAAGCAAGCAACTATCCTTTGCCTTATCGAGCAATTTTAGTCGACGCGTTAGAAGTGCAATACAAGCACGTTTCTGTTACTTCCCAGACCAAGCAGAACATCGATTTGTTGCGAAAATCAAATACTTTTACGATTACCACAGGTCATCAGCTCAACATCGGCACAGGGCCATTGTACTTTATCTACAAAATTATATCCACCATTAATTTGTGCAAACAGCTGCAGGAAGCCTATCCCGAGCAACATTTTGTACCGGTATATTGGATGGCCTCCGAAGACCATGATTTGGAAGAAATCAATCACTTGTATGTCAAAAACAAAAAAGTGGTTTGGAACAAACAAGGAACTGGTGCCGTGGGTCGCATCCAAGTAGAGGGCATGGAAACTACAATTGTCGAAATAAAGCAGTTGTTGGGTAATTCACCCCATACAAACGAGTTGATCGCGCTGTTTGAAGCGGCCTATCAACCGCACTTTACCTTGGCGGAGGCAACCCGAATCTTAGCCAATACATTATTTGGAAGTTACGGATTGGTGATACTTGACGGAGATGATCCTAGTCTCAAATCACTTTTCACTCCCTACATACAAGCCGAACTACACGCTCAATTTTCGCATACAGCGGTAAGTGCTACAACTCCCTTGATGCAGGGTTATAAAATTCAAGTAAATCCAAGGGAAATCAACTTGTTTTACTTAGATAAGAATGTGCGAGAACGCATTGTGTCAGAAAATAATAGCTACAAAGTGCTGAATACATCGCTCGAATTTTCGACAGATGAAATGCAAAAATTAGCAGAAAACCATCCCGAAAAATTTAGTCCCAATGTGTTGCTCAGGCCCTTATACCAAGAAGTAATTTTGCCCAATTTGTGTTACATTGGAGGTAGTGGCGAAATTGCCTACTGGTTGGAACTGAAGGCCATGTTTGACGCAGCTAAAATTACATTCCCTGTATTGCTGTTGCGTAATTCAGTGGTTATAGCATCTGAAAAGACAAAAAAAAGACTGTCTAAATCTGGGCTTGTCTGGGAGGATTTATTTTGCAGCCCACAAGAATTAACTACACGTTTGGTGTCTCAACTTAGTGCTAATACCATCGATTTTGGAGCATTGACAGAACAGTTGAAACAACAATTTTCCCTCTTGTATGCGCAGGCAATGAACACCCACCCCTCTTTTTTAACCGCGTTAAAAGCACAAGAAAGCAAACAAATCAAGGGCTTACAAGCATTGGAAAAACGTTTTCAAAAGGCAAAAGTGAAGCTAAATCAAGATGCTGTGGATCGAATTTTAGCGCTGCAAAACGAGGTATTTCCTGACCAAAAAATGCTGGAACGCCAAACTAATTTCTCGGACTATTATAGTTTGCATGGCACATATTTTATAGAACTACTAACTAAACAGTTGGATCCAATGTCGATGAAATTTTGTACTTTATTTTTGGATTAGCCGATAGGTTTTTCAACTACTTTATTTTTAAATTAATTGAAAATAAAAATGCCTATTTTTTCTCGCTAACAATTTCAAAATCAGCATAAAAAATAACAATATGATAATGTTATTAACACGAAAACGTTTTCGTTACGTATTTAACGATTGATTAGGGAGCGTTCAACAAAAAATTTTTACTTTTACCGAAATTATTTAATTTAAACAAAACTAAAATTATGAAAAGAAATTTACTTTATTCATTGCTAATGTTGTTCGTAGTGAGCTTCAGCAGCAACGCACAGGTGTCAATGATTGGACCAGGAGCTTCAGGCGCTTGGGATGTTGATGTGAACCTTACCTCTACAGATGGTGTAATCTGGACCTTAGACAATTTTATCATGCCAGGTGGGGAATTTAAATTCCGTTTAGACAACGCTTGGTCTGTAAATTGGGGAGCAACTACTTTCCCAAGTGGAACAGGTACGCAAGACGGACCAAACATTCCCGGAATTGCAGGTACTTACAACGTAACTTTTAACCAAAGTACAGGAGAATACAACTTCTCAGGAGGAGCTCCAATACCAACTGTTAAATTAGTTGGTACTGCTGTTACTTCGGTAGATGGATTGTTATTGGCTACAGCTGATGCTGAAAACTATTACATCAACAACGCAACCTTGGTTGATGGAACAGCTCAATTTGATGTTGATGCAACTGTTTATGGTGGTGATACTTTCCCTGGTGGAGTAGTTTCTGACGCTTCTTTGTTTATCCCAGTTGTGGGTGGAGAATATTCTTCAGTAACCTTAAACATTGCTACAGGTGAGTATACCTTTACTGCAGCTCCTATCTTCCAAATCATTTCTATTACAGGTTCTGGTGCAACAGGATGGGGTAACGACACAGACTTAACTACAACTGATGGAATCAACTACACTTTAAGCGGATTGACTCTTACAACAGGTGAGATTAAGTTCCGTCAAGGAAATGACTGGGCAGTAAACTGGGGTGACTCAGCTTGGCCTACAGGAGTAGCCACTCAAGGTGGTCCAAATATTCCTTGTGTAGCTGGTACATATTCTGTTACTTTCAATAGAGAAACAGGTGCTTACAATTTCTTCTTCCCAATCGTAAGCATTACTGGTAGTGCTACAGGTGGATGGGGCGATGGATTTGACTTTGACCTTACAACTGAAGATGGAGTAGCTTACAGCAGACTTGGATTTACACTTGTAGAAGGCGAATGCAAATTCCGTGAAGGAAATTCTTGGACTGTAAACTGGGGAGGTGCTGATTGGCCTACAGGTGTAGCTACATTAAGTGGTGCTAATATCCCTTCAGTTCCTGGAACTTACGATATTGATTTCAATAAAGTAACAGGTGCTTACAACTTCTCACCTTCTTTATCAAATGTGAGCTTCAACAATGGAAACTTCAAAGTATATCCAAACCCATCACAAAACGTATGGAATGTAGCTTCTGCTAACGAAGCCATTACTGCTATCCAAATCGTTGATGTATTAGGTAAAACAGTTTTAACTGTTGCTCCTCAAGCTACTTCAGCTGTAGTTGACGGAACTTCATTAAACAGTGGAATCTACTTTGCAAGAATCGCTACTGCTACAGGAACATCTACTATCAAATTAGTAAGAAACTAAGCAAACGCTTCAAACATAAAGAATCCCTTGTTACACTGTAGCAAGGGATTTTCTTGTATTATAGACTAGCCTGATGGAAGCGGCATCCTTTTTTTTTATTTGAATTGACGTTATTTGAATGCTGTTTCTAAAAAAAAGATAAAGCGTACAGCAGGAATTGCTTCAAAAAAACTATTTTTGCAGCCAAATTTAACAACAAGAATACATGACAACGAATAGAACATTTACCATGATTAAGCCTGACGCGGTTGAAAACGGTCACATTGGCGGAATCTTGAACATGATTACTGAAGCGGGTTTTAAAATCGTTTCGTTAAAACTTACTCAACTTACGGTAGCTGACGCGCAAGCGTTTTATGCGGTACATGCAGCTCGTCCATTTTTTGGCGAATTGGTTGAATTTATGACCAGAGGCCCTATTGTTGCTGCAATTTTAGAAAAAGAAAATGCAGTAGATTCATTTAGAACCTTAATTGGTGCAACCAACCCTGCTGATGCAGCTGAAGGAACTATTCGTAAGAGATATGCAGCTTCTATTGGAGAAAATGCCGTGCACGGATCAGACAGCGATGAAAATGCCGCAATTGAATCGGCGTTTCACTTTTCGGGTAGAGAGCAATTCTAATACTCAAAAAAAAAACAACAAAAAATCCC
>Ga0315908_10000313_pt1 | contig 39109 bp, 39 predicted proteins | sample LakEriMetagenome_12_FD_203520 | JGI IMG/M metagenome (GOLD analysis project Ga0315908, IMG submission 203520) | Freshwater fungal communities from buoy surface, Lake Erie, Ohio, United States - Buoy 4 MA124 | ecosystem: Environmental > Aquatic > Freshwater > Lake > Lake biofilm | place: USA...
TGTTGGTCAATTCGGTTGAGCAGAATTTTGACAATCAGTTGGAATATGTTCTGACCGCGATGATTGCTTCCGCCGAAATCGGTCCCGATGGTGAAATCCGGATGAACCGCCCGTTGGGCGACCAGCGTTTTCTTGAACCCAATAGCGGCCTGTATTGGCAAATTACCGGCAACGGCGCGATGCCGTTTCCATCCCGGTCATTATGGGACCGCGCATTGAGCGCGCCGGCCAATGATAACGACCAAGCCGTCCATTTTCGGGATAGTAACGAGTTTCGTGATGAACCGTTGCGCATTGCCGAACGCGCGATCAAGCTCCCCGATTCCGACATCGCATGGACCTTCATGGTCGCGCAAAGCCGTGGCAGCCTTGATCGGCAAATTATCGAGCTACGGTCCGTTCTGGTAACGAGTTTTCTTTTGCTCGGCCTTGGCCTCATTATCTTGGCCGCGCTCCAGACATTTTATGGCCTATGGCCGCTGCGTGCGGTGCGCAAAGCGATCGCGCAGATGCGCAGTGGCCGCGAAAGCCGGGTTACCGACGCCTTGCCGGACGAAGTCATGCCGATGGTCAACGAACTGAACGCTTTGCTCGATCATAATGAGAAGCAGGCGGAAGAATCACGGCGGCATGCAGGGAATTTGGCGCATGCGCTCAAAACGCCGCTGACGGTCATCATGAACAGTGCCACCGCGCAATCACCCGACCTCGCCGACACTATTATTCGCGAAGCCACGACGATGCGGCGTCAGGTGGACCACCATCTGGCGCGTGCGCGTGCCGTCGGACGGCGCGGACATAGCCATAGCCGCGCGCAAGTGTGGGACAGCCTTGAGTCCGTCGAACGCGCCGTCAGCCGCCTATATTCGCACGTCCGGCTCGACATGGCAGGCGACAAAGAAATTGCCGCGCGTGTCGAACGGCAGGATCTCGATGAAATGCTGGGCAACGTGATCGAAAACGCAGCCAAATATGGCGGCGGCAGCGTGTTTGTTACGGTCGAAGACGCTGGCGATTTTGTCGAAATGCTGATTGAGGACGATGGTAAAGGCATACCCGAGGGCGAGCGTGAGCGCTTGTTCGACCGCGGTGCGCGTCTAGACACCGGTAAGCCGGGCACGGGGCTTGGTTTGGCAATTGTTCGCGATGTTGTTGAAATTTACGGCGGGACCGTCGGGCTTGAAGAAAGCGAAGATTTGGGCGGGTTGCTCGTGCGCCTTAGGTTGCCCAAAGCAATAAGCTAATTAGCGTGCGTCGCGGATCTGCTGATGGTGGCGGATTACTTCATCGATGATGAAGCGCAGGAATTTTTCGGTAAAATCCGGATCAAGCTTTGCGTCACGGGCCAGTTGCCGAAGCCGTTCAATCTGCCGTTCTTCGCGGGCAGGATCGGCTGGCGGTAGCGCCGATTTTGCCTTAAACTCGCCCACCGCCTGCGTTATTTTAAACCGCTCGGCCAGCATGAATACGAGCGCGGCATCGATATTGTCGATGCTTTCACGAAAACGGGTGAGGGTCTCTTTATCGTCCATGACCGAATCCTGTGCCGATATTGACCGCAACGGACAAGAGGAAATACGCCATTTGCACTTGCCTTGCGACGCGGCTGTCGTCAGAGCGAAACGATTATGACTGCAACCATACATAAAATCGGCGTAAATCGTGCGCCATCTTTGGAACCCATGTTCAAGCTGGTCGCCCCCGGAATGAACAAGGTAAACGCGATCATTTTGGACCGTATGCAGTCCGAAATCCCGCTTATTCCTGAACTGGCCGGGCATCTGATTGCTGGCGGTGGCAAGCGGATGCGCCCGATGCTGACATTGGCGTGCGCACAGCTTCTCGATTATCCCGGTGACCGTCATCACAAGCTTGCGGCGGCCGTTGAGTTTATTCACACCGCAACCTTGCTGCACGACGACGTCGTCGACGGCAGCGACATGCGCCGTGGCAAAACCGCGGCAAACCTCATTTTCGGCAACCCTGCCGCCGTGTTGGTTGGGGACTTCCTATTCAGCCGCTCATTTGAGCTGATGGTCGAAGACGGATCGCTTAAGGTCCTCAAAATCTTGTCGAACGCGTCTGCGGTCATTGCAGAGGGTGAGGTCAATCAATTGACCGCCCAGCGGCAGATTTCGACGACTGAAGAGAAATATCTCGAAATCATTGGATCAAAGACTGCGGCCTTGTTCGCAGCGGCCTGCCGGATTGCGGCAGTCGTGGCCGAAAGCGGTGACGCGCAAGAAATGTCGCTGGACGCTTATGGCCGCAATCTGGGGATCGCATTTCAATTGGTCGACGACGCCATTGATTATGTGTCCGACGGCGCAACCATGGGCAAAGACAGCGGTGACGATTTCCGTGATGGCAAGGTGACCTTGCCCGTCATTCTGGCCCATATCCGTGGCAATGCCGATGAACAGAAATTCTGGCGCGATGCGATGCTTGGCAACCGGATTTCGGATGCAGATCTGCAGCATGCGCGCACATTGCTGCAGGCGCATAACGCGATTGACGACACGCTGGATCGCGCACGGCATTATGGCCAACGCGCAATCGATGCTATTGCGCATTTCCCCAATGGTGAAGCCAAATCTGCGCTGACTGAGGCGGTCGAATTCGCCATAGCACGCGCATATTGATCGCACGGTCAGTGCCGATGCAGCACGGGCACAGGCGGTATTCATGATGACAGCCGCAAACCATCATGGCTGAAAAGATATCGGACCATATGCTGCCCGTTATGGCGGTTATGGCAGACCTGCTGGCATCATTGCGTGCATCACCCAATGCCGTCCTGATTGCGCCGCCAGGGGCGGGTAAGACCACGATGGTCGCCCCTGCATTGTTGGATGAGCCCTATTGCGATGGCCAGATTTTGCTGCTGTCCCCCCGCCGCCTTGCCGCGCGTATGGCGGCAGAACGCATTTCGGAGGGGCTGGGCGAGGCCGTCGGCGGACGGGTTGGCTACACGACACGGCTGGATAGCAAACAGGGACCCAATAGCCGCATATTGGTCATGACCGAGGGCATTTTCCGCAACCGTATCATTAGTGATCCGGAGCTTGTCGGCGTTTCTGCGGTGTTGTTTGACGAAGTCCATGAACGCAGCATCGACAGCGACTTTGGCCTTGCGCTTGCGCTTGAGGCACAAGCGGCATTCCGGCCCGATCTGCGTGTGCTTGCCATGTCTGCCACCTTGGATGGTTCCAGATTTTCGCAGTTGATGGGCGATGCGCCCGTCGTGGAGAGCGATGGTAAAAGATGGCCGCTGGATTTCCGCTATGTCGGCCGTCGCGCCGAACAACCTATCGAATCCGATATCGTGCGCGCGGTCCGACTGGCGCTGTCCGAGGAAGCGGGCGATATTCTGGTTTTCTTGCCCGGCGTGCGCGAAATTGACCGCGCCGTGGAGAGTCTCGGCAGTATTGGCGCGGATATCGTCGTGCATAAATTGCATGGCCAAATTGACCCGGCGGCCCAAAGGTTGGCGGTGCGCCGTGACGCGCAGCAACGCCGGAAAATCATTTTTGCGACCAACATCGCCGAGACCAGCCTGACGATTGATGGCGTTCGCATTGTCATCGACAGCGGCTTGGCGCGGCGCGCGCGGTTCGACCAAGCGGCGGGCGTCACGCGGCTGGTGACCGAGCGCGCGAGCCTGTCTGCGGTAACCCAGCGGGCCGGGCGTGCCGCGCGGCAGCAGGCGGGCGTTGCCTATCGGTTATGGCAGGAAGCGGGCAATGGCGGGCTTCCGCCATTTGACCCGCCCGAAATATTGGAAAGCGACCTAGCGCCGTTGCTGCTCGATTGCGCGCGTTGGGGAGAGAATGACCCGCCCAAGTTACGCTGGCTTGATGGCCCGCCAGCACCCGCGCTTCAGCAAGCGCGGAAGCTGTTGCTATCCATCAACGCGCTCGACGCGTCGGGACATATTACGCCGCATGGCGTTCAGCTTGCGGATCTTCCATTACCGCCACCGCTCGCACATATGGTCGTTGAAGCATCAAAGAGCGGACAGGCCGAGGATGCCACCATGCTGGCGCTGCTGCTGCAGGAACGTGGCCTTGGCGGGCAAGGCGAGAATATCGAAACGCGGTTTGAACGCTTTGTGGGCGAACGCAGCCCTAAGGCAGATGCCGCGCGCAAGCTCGCACAGCGTATATCGGGGATGTGCCGCAGCGGCACCGGCGAACAAGAACCGCTCAGCATCGGCGGCCTCATCGCCACAGCCTATCCGGATCGCATTGCCAAGCGGCGCGACAACAAAGGCGAAAAATGGATTAGCGCGATGGGACGCGGGTTGCAGTTGGACGCCGCGTCGCTTCTGGCGCGTGAAGAATGGCTCGCGGTGGCCGATGTTCAAGGCGCTGCATCGGGCGCGCGCATATTGTCCGCCGCGCCACTGACGGAAGCGGAGATACTCAGCCATTTCGCAGAGCGGATAACGCAGGAAGAGACCCTGTCTTACGACCGAAGTATCGACCGCGTGGATGCGCGTGCGCAACGGCGGATTGGTGCGATCGTTTTAAGCGAAGGTCGGGTGGAAAAACCCGACCAGACGGCCGTGGCGCGTGCTTTATTGGCCGCAGTGCGCGAAATGGGTGTGGGGGCACTCCCTTGGTCAAAAGCGGCGCTGGCGCTCCGTGAGCGCGCACAATTTGCAGGCATAGCGGCTGTCAGCGATGAGGCATTGGGTGAAGCGGTGGAGCAATGGCTATTGCCGCTGCTGATGGGCGTGAACCGGCTGCGCGATGTCTCACCCGCGACATTATCGACAGCGCTCGACAATATGCTGGGCTGGGATCAGCGCACGCGCATTGACCAAATCGCGCCAGCATCCTTTGTCAGTCCGGCTGGGACCACCCATGCCATCGATTATGCAGCAGAGGCCGGGCCAACGGTTGAGCTGCGTGTACAGGGCCTGTTTGGCCTTGACAGCCACCCCACGGTCGGCGCGGAGCGCATTGCGTTGGTGTTGAGCCTGACATCGCCTGCCGGTCGTCCAATCCAGACCACCCGCAATCTGCCAGAGTTTTGGCGCGGTAGCTGGCGTGACGTGGCCAAGGAAATGCGCGGCAGATATCCGCGGCATAACTGGCCCGATGCGCCTTGGGAGAGTGTTGCCAGCCTGAAAACGAAAAAGGCCCAAGCGCGCGATGTGCCCCGCAACGCTTGACGAATCCGGTGCCGTTCGGGCAAGGCGGCCGCGAACGTAATTTTCAGGAAATATCCATGTCTGCCCGTATTTTTCAGCGTCCCAAAAATGCCATGCAATCGGGCCGTGGCCGCACGAACGAATGGGTGCTGGAATTTCAGTCGAATGAACCGCGCAAGGCCGACCCGTTGATGGGTTGGGCGGGTTCAGGCGATACGCAATCGCAGGTCCAGTTGACCTTTCCAACGCTTGATGCCGCGCGCGCGTATGCCGACAAAAAAGGCATCGCCGCGACCTACATTCCTACGCCGCCCAAGACCCTGAAGCTTCAGGCGTACGCGGATAATTTCCGTTAAAACAGCATCCCGGGCAGCATCAGCAGCTTGACGTCGACGGCGCAGCCCTCGTCGCGCTTTGATTGAACGAAGCGGGGCAAATCGGGCAGGGCGACGCGATGCACAATGATATTCTCGCCATCAACACCGCCGCCATCGCTTACTTTCGTAAGGCCATGTGCGCGCACCAGTGAAAAGCTTTCGCTCACCATGCCGGGGGATGAGAAAAACTCACCGACGATTTCAAGCCTGTCTGCCCGATAGCCGGTTTCTTCCTCAAGCTCGCGTGCGGCAGACGTGAGCGTGTCCTCGCCTTCCTCATGGTCGCCAATCAGACCAGCGGGAAGTTCGATGCAATTTGCGCCAAGTGGCACGCGATATTGTTCGACGATTAAGACATGATCATCTTCGACCGCGAGGATCACGCCCGCCTTGATGCCCCGCGCGCGACTGACATATTCCCATTTCCCCCGTGTCTTCGCCGTGATGAAGCGGCCTTGCCACATCACGTTTTCGACGTCTTCGTCTGCATTCATAACTGGATGAGCCTGTCCGGTAGTTCGTTGGGGTTTTCGCTGCCTTTTGGGAAATACTCCGCCAAAACAACACCCATTTGCGCAACGGCGGCGGCGACACCCTGTCCCGGGTTGCCTGCCTTCACATGGTCAAGCAGTGCGACCATCGCATCGCCCCAAACCTCTGGCGCGACCTTTGATGCAATGGCTTCGTCCGCAACGATTTCGGCGCGATGTTCCAGCATCGACAAATATAACAAAACGCCGGTACGGCCGACGGTCTTGGATTCGGTGCCGACCTTGAACAGGCTGATCGCATGGTTACGCACCCGCGCCAATTTGGTCGCCTTCGGCGTCAGCCAAAGACGCAATGGCATCCATTTCAGGATCAGCCACGTCCCAACCCATTTCAGGGCAACCGCCGTCAACAACAATGCGACATATTCGTTGGTGGTATATTCATGGCCCCAACCACCCGTCAGGCGGTTGATGAGGCCCATATAGACGTCAGGGAAGGTCGCATAGGTTGCGAGCGCCACAAAGGCGACGCCGCTTGCCCATGCAATGCCGATGTCTTCATAATGATCGGATAGATCGGTGATGATAGTCACGATTTCGCCGCTTGTGTGATGTTCGGCATCCGCGACTGCTGCCGTTACCAACTGATGGTCGGCTTCGCTCATCCGGCTAATTTTACGTAAGGCCATAACGATACTTTCTACCAACCACCCGAAGCACCGCCGCCGCCGAAGCTGCCGCCGCCGCCGCCAAAACCACCGCCGCCGAAGCCGCCTCCACCAAAGCCACCTCCACCAAAGCCACCGCCACCACCCCAGATGATGACCGGAGCGATGCCGCCGCGCCGGTGCTTGCGCCCGCCACCGTTTGTCGAGCGGATCATAGGCAGAAATACGAAGAAGATCATGAACAGGATGAAGATAATCGCGCCGAACGGTATGCCTTCGTCCTTGCCCTGACGCTGCTCCGCCGCTTGCGCAATTTTGGCGGCTTCATCGGCCGGCAACTCAAGCTGCGTGACGATGCGGTCGACCCCCGCGTTAATGCCACCCGCAAAATCACCCGCCTTAAAAAGCGGCCTGATGTCGTTGCGAATGATGGTTGATGACAGGCCGTCGGTTAGGACGGGTTCAAGACCATAGCCAACCTCGATACGCATTTTGCGTTCATTGGGCGCGATGATCAGGATGGCGCCATTGTCTTTTTCGGTCTCGCCTTTGCCATCCTGCCCAAGCGCCCATTGGCGACCAAGCCGATATCCATAATCGGATATTTCATAGCCTTCGAGGCTGCTCAATGTGGCCACCACCAATTGTCGCTTGGTGCGCGTCTCAAGCCCCTGCAACTTGGCGTTCAACGCCGCCTCTTGCTGCGGATCGAGCAAGTTCGCCTGATCGACAACGCGGCCCGAAAGCTTGGGAAAGTTTTGCGCAAGCGCTGCCTGACCGGTTAAGGCCAAAAGCAGCGCTGTCAGCAGGCCAAGGGCCTTTTTCATGTGTGTAATCCCAAAAGGGGTTAGTTTGCGGGCGCCATATCAAGCGTCGGTGCGGTTTCAGCGCCTTGCGTGGTGGCTTGATATGGGACCATCGGTTCCGCGCCGTGAATGATCTTTGCGCCAATGATATCGGGGAATGTGCGGATGGTGGTGTTATACCCGCGCACAGCCTCGTTATAATCGCGCAAGGTGATGCGCACCCGGTTTTCCTGACCTTCAAGCTGATCCTGCAATTTCAAATAGCCCTCTTGGCTCTTCAACTGCGGATATTGTTCAACCGATACGAGCAAGCGTGAGAGGCTGCCCGACAATTGGTTTTGCGCGGACTGAAAAGCCGCCATCTTGGCCGGGTTGGCCAGATCATCAGGATTGACCTGAATATTGGGTGATGTCGCGCGCGCGCGCGCCTCGATGACCTCGGTCAGCGTTTTGTTTTCCTGCGCAGCTGCGCCGTTGACGATATTTGCCAGATTTGGAATAAGGTTGGCGCGCTCTTGAAACGCAGCCTGGACGTCGGCCCATTTTGCCTTGGCATTTTCCTCAGCGGTCGGAACGCTGTTGATACCGCAGCTTGCAAGAGAGAGGGCTGCAGCGGTTAATAGCAAAGATTTTACAACTTGGTTACGCATCGAAAGAGCTCCTCCAAAGGGCTATCGCCCAGATTTCAGCCGTTTAACCGGCGTGTGTTACTTACATAAGGCGCAGGTGCGGCTTTCGCAATGTCTGCTATCGGCAATATGTCATGTTTTGCTGTGGGGCATTGTAAAGAGATGCGCTGCCCAATGAATGTGATGATAAATTCATTTCGCTTTCGCGTTATTATCTGATGTATTGCGAAAGTAGATTCAGGGGCGGCGGAATGAACGTTGCTCAAAAAATAGCCACTGGGGGAGCAAGATGAAAAAATGGATACTCGGTATAATTATTGTGATCGCGGCTGCGGCTGGCGGTTTCTGGGCCAGCGCGGACAAGGATATGAAAGCGCTCATCTCTCACCTACCGACGGACGCTAACGTGCTGTTCTGGAGCGTTGAGCAGCGCGACGCCGGTTTCCGGGCATTGGACCGCATTCCCATATTGGCGAAATCGAACATCATCAAAGCGGGTGATACGGTCTATCCCATGCCCAAGGGCGAGCCACTGACCATTGATATGGATGTCGACGCCTATATGAAGGCGCAGCGCACGGCTGGCCTCGTCATTGTCCAAGATGGCAAGATCCGCGTTGAAAAATATGGTCTCGATTTTGACGCGCAGGGTAAGTGGACAAGCTTCTCCGTCGCCAAATCCTTCACCTCGACGCTTGTCGGCGCTGCCATCAAGGATGGCTATATCAAAAGCGTCGACGACATGGTTTCGGCCTATATTCCCGACCTAAAGGGTTCTGCCTATGACGACGTGACCATTGCGCAGCTGCTGACGATGACGTCGGGCGTGAAATGGAATGAGGATTATGCCGATCCCAAATCCGACGTCGCATTGTTCAACCTGCACAAGCCCGAAAAGGGCATGGACGTGACGGTCAGCTATATGCGCAATTTGCCGCGTGAGGCGCCCGCCGGAACGAAGTGGGTGTATAAGACTGGCGAAACCAACCTGATCGGCGTGTTGGTCAGTTCTGCTACAAAGAAAAAGCTGTCCGACTATCTCTCCGAAAAAGTCTGGGCACCTTATGGCATGGAACAAGACGCAAGCTGGCTTTTGGGTTCAACCGGGCATGAAATCAGCGGTTGCTGCATTCAGGCATCGACCCGTGACTATGCCCGTTTTGGTGTGTTCGTTTTGGGCGGTGCCAAGATAAACGGGCAGAGCATATGGCCGGATAACTGGATGGCATCTGCAACCGTCAAACAGGCTGACATCGGCATGGCTGGCAAGGGCTATGGCTATCAATGGTGGACCTATGATGACGGCAGCTACGCCGCCCAAGGTATTTTCGGGCAGGGCATCTTCATTGATCCCAAACGGAAGCTGATCATTGCGTCCAACAGCAATTGGCCGAAGGCGACCGATCCCGACACCGTGGGCGCAGGACGCGAAGCTTTCTACAAGGCGGTCCAAGCTGCGGTGGATGCCGACGCGAAAAAGCGCTGAATAGAGCCTCATGTTGCGGTGCACAATAATTGCGTTAAATCGTAACAAAATTGCGTCGCAACATGCGGGAAAAAGGGTCTTTTCTAAGTCCCATTAATAGTCCAGCATGTGCATGTTACGATATGCTTGTGATGGAGAATAATCATGGACTTTAAAACGTTTTTACACGCAGGCAGCAACCGCCGGGCCATGTTAAAAGGGATGGGGGTTGCCGCTGTTGGATTTTCGTTGACCGGAGCCCTTGCTGGCTGCGGTGAGAAGGAAGCCAAGAAGCTTGCCAATGGCGAAGAGGCGAAGCTGAATTTCTACAATTGGGACACCTATATCGGTGAAACCACGTTGGAAGATTATAAGGACAGCGCAGGCGTAGACGTCAATATGACGCTGTTTGCGAGCAATGACGAGCTCTTTGCTAAGCTGCGCGCCGGAAACCCGGGCTATGACGTCATCGTCCCATCCAACGATTTTGTTGAGCGTATGGCCGTGGCCGATATGCTGATGCCGCTTGATCAGGCGCAAATCCCGAACTTCAAAAATGTTGCCAAAGATTATCAGGATGTTCCCTATGATCCGGCACGCAAATATTCGATGCCGTACACTTGGCTGGCGCTTGGCATTGGCTATCGCAAGTCCAAGGTGAAGGCGGTGCCGGACAGTTGGAAAGTGCTGTTCGACAGCGATGAATATAAGGGCCGCATCGCGGTGCTGTCCGAGGCGGGCGACATGTTCCGGCTGCACGGCAAATATATGGGCAAGTCAGTGAATGACCTTACTGATGCCGATTTGAAGACCATCGAAGCTATGATGATCAAGCAAAAGCCGAACATCAAAGCCTTCCACGAAGACAATGGTCAGGACTTGTTGCTTAAGGGCGAAGTCGATGTGGTGCTCGAATATAATGGCGACATTGCGCAGGCGATGGTCGAAGATTCCGACATTGGTTTTGTCATCCCCAAAGAGGGCAGCCAGTTGAACTCGGACAATCTGTGCATTCCCAAGGGCGCGCCGCATCCGAAGAATGCCCACGCATTCATCAATTATTTGCTGGATGCCGAAGCCGGCAAGAAGATTACTGAAACCATTTTGTATCCAACGCCAAATGACGCCGCAAAGGCGCTGATGCCCGATGCGTACAAGAACAATCCGGTCATCTTCCCGCCGGCAGATGTTTTGGCGAAATGCGAATATGCAAAGTTCAATCCAGAGCTTCAGCCGAAATATGAGGAGGCGTTCACCCGCGTGCGGGCCGCCTAAGATATGTCGGGGGCGCTGCAAGACTGGAAAAGCCAGAAGAAACCTTTTGCTGCCGTTGTTTCGGCACCTGTGTTCTGGCTCGCCCTTTTCTTTGTGGCGCCCATGGCCATCGTTTGGCTGTACAGCTTTGGGCAGAATGCCGGGCCTGCCGACATTGAAATCTCGGGCACGCTCGACAATTACAAGCGCGCGACCGAGTGGCTGTATGTATCGATTTTCCTGAAAAGCTTTGCGGTCGCGGCGCTCACTACGCTTCTGTGCCTCATCATCGGTTTTCCGGTTGCGATGGCGATTACTTTCGCCGCACCGAAATGGCGACCATGGTTGCTGCTTGGCATCATGCTGCCCTTTTGGACCAATCTGTTGATCCGCACTTATGCGTTGATGGCGCTGATGGGCACCAACGGATATATGAACAAGGGTCTGGGCGGACTGTGGGAAGGCGCAAGTTGGCTGCGTACACTTGTCGGGATGCAGCCGCTTGACGCATGGACGCCAGTGCAGTTGCTCTATAACAATTTCGCGGTCGTGCTTGGGCTGGTCTATGTCCATCTGCCGTTCATGGTCTTGCCGCTCTATTCCGCGCTCGACCGGCTGGACAAAAGCCTGATTGAGGCTAGCCTCGACTTAGGCGCCGGGCATTTCAAAACCTTCATGCAGATCGTGGTCCCGCTGGCCGCGCCGGGCATTGTCGCGGGCGTGATGATTACATTGATCCCGGCGCTTGGTGCGTATCTGACCCCTGACCTTATGGGCGGGACAGACAGCCAGATGATTGCGAATGTGATTGAGCGGCAATTCAAACGTGCGAATGACTGGCCATTCGGCGCTGCGCTTTCATTCCTGCTCATCTACGCGATGTTCATTCTGATTGCCTTCCAATCGATGCGTTCGATCAAAGTGAAGGAGGCGTGACGATGTTCAGTCGCACACCCATCGCGCCGTTGGAATATACCAGAAAGCTGTGGATGCGCAGTTGGGTCGGATTGACCATGCTGTTTCTCTACGCGCCGCTCATTGTATTGATGGTCTTCAGTTTTAACGACAGTAAGCGCAATGTCGTGTGGAAGGGCTTTACGCTCAAATATTATGAGAAAGCGCTGAACAACGATAGCCTGGTGGAGGCGTTGGTCAACTCGCTCACCATTGCGGCGCTCGCGACGATCGTCAGCCTTGTGATTGGCGCGCTTGCGGCGGTTGCGCTGTGGCGGTTCCGGTTTCCGTTCAAGGGGCTGGTCGAAGGGACCATGTCCCTGCCGATTATCGTGCCTGAGATTTGTCTGGGCGTCGCATTTCTGATCTTTTTTGCGAAAGTCGACTGGCCAACCGATTTGCCATGGCCGCTCAATCTTTCCGCGATCACGATTGCGCATATCACATTTTGTTTCCCGTTCGTCGCAATGGTTGTGCGTGCGCGCTTGGCGAGCTTTAACAAAGAAGAGGAGGAGGCCGCAAAGGACCTTGGCGCGACGGAATGGCAGGCGTTTCGCGATGTCTTGCTGCCGCACATACGACCCGCGCTGGTGGCAGGGGCGCTTTTGGCTTTCACGCTTAGCCTTGATGATTTCGTCATCACCTTTTTCACCAGTGGTCCGGACACGATTACCTTCCCGGTGAAGGTATATTCGATGGTCCGTTTCTCGGTCACGCCAGAGGTGAACGCCGCGTCGACAATCCTCATCCTCCTTACTGTCATCCTGACCTTCATCGCGCTAAAATTGCAGGGCGTGAAGGGCATTGCGGAAACCCATTAGAGATCATGCTTATGACCCAAGCCAAACAGCCCATCATTCAAATCCGCAATGTGTCCAAACGCTTTGGCAAGGTGACCGCAGTCGACAATATCAGTCTGGATATTCTTGCAGGCGAATTCTTCGTGCTGCTTGGACCGTCGGGCTGCGGCAAAACCACCCTGCTGCGGATGATCGCGGGCTTTGAAATGCCGACCGAGGGGCAGATCATTATCGACGGGCAGGATATGAGCCTTGTGCCGCCGAACAAGCGGCCGGTGAACATGGTATTCCAAAGTTACGCCGTTTTTCCCCACATGAATGTCACCGACAATGTCGGCTATGGCCTGCGCATATCCGGCGTATCAAAAGGCGAGATCCGCGACCGCGTTGCTGAGGCGCTTGAGCTGGTGAAACTGGGCGGATTTGAAGACCGGATGCCGGACCAGATGTCGGGCGGCCAGCGCCAGCGTGTGGCACTCGCGCGCAGTCTAGTGATGCGGCCAAAGGTGCTGTTGCTCGATGAACCCTTGTCGGCGCTGGACGCCAAATTGCGCGCGCAAATGCAGTTTGAATTATCGGACCTGCAGGACAAGGTCGGGATTACCTTTGTCACGGTCACGCATGATCAGGATGAGGCATTGTCGATGGCAAGCCGTGTTGCCGTCATCAACAAAGGCGAAGTTGCGCAGCTCGCGCCGCCCGCTGATCTGTATGAATATCCCGCCAGCCGCTTCGTTGCCGATTTCGTGGGTTCGGTGAACATTTTTGAGGGCAAGTTGACGCTGGACGAGCCGGATAAGGCCGCCGTCGATTGCCCCGGCCTTGGCAAAATCTACCTCAATCATGGTGTCACGGGGCCGCATGGCGCCGACGTCTGGGTCGCGCTGCGTCCGGAAAAGATTTACCTGCACGCGCCCGGCGAAGGCAAAGCCGTTCGCGCAGCCGCGCAAGACGCGCCCGATGGCCACAACCTCGCCCGCGGCACGATTAAGGGCATGAGCTATCTCGGCGATATCACGCTGTATGAAATCCAGTTGGAGGGCGGACAGATGATCCGCGTCAGCCGTCCGAACCTGTCACGCCATGATCAAGAGGATTTCACATGGGATGACAAGGTCAGCATGCACTGGCGTGCGGACAGCCCCGTGGTCCTATTAAGCTAGACGCAAAGCGCCCCGCCGCGTCCGGCCTTAATTGTCAGCGATAGGTGCAGGCCGGACATCCAACAATGTCACGATGATGTTGCTTTCGGGACCGGAATCGGCGGCCTTTGGCACGCAAAAGCGGTAGGTTGACCCTGTCTGCATCATTTTCAGGCTCTCGCCGAACACGGGGGATGCTTGGCTCAACGGAATTTTTTCCCATTCGCGCTGTTGCTGCACGACGCCGGTGCTGGCGTCAAAAACCGTGAAGTCGACAAGCGCCATGTCGCTATCGGTCGCGCTCTTGCCCACGCCGGCCTTTATGAGGTCAAAGCCAAGTCCGCTTGCGGTGGTTTGCGAACAACTGCGATCGGCCACTGGAATGACTGGCTTTGGCGCTGGGTTTTTGAAGGACAGCAAATCGACTTCGAACACCAGATCTGCATTGGCCGGGATGGGACCAGTGCCCGCCTCGCCATAGCCAAGCTTTGACGGGATGCAGAGACGGTAGCTGCCGCCCGCCTGCATCAACTGCAGACCCAGCGCAAAACCGGGGATGACACCGCCAACGGGAAACTGTGCATCTTGCCCTGAATCAAACTCAGTGCCGTCAGCGGTTAGCATGCCCTTATAATTGACCATGACGCGCGATTCAGCATTCGGGCGCTCCCCTTTGCCGGCCGTAATGACGGTGTAGGACAGGCCTTCGGGGGTCGTGGTCTTGCACGTGAGAACCGGTGGCTTGGGCTTCGCCGCAACGGGCGCTGCTGCGTGTGCAGGCGTAAATTGAAGAAGCAGGGCGGGGGTGAGGGCAGCTATGAGGGCGCGCTTGAGCATGTTGGATTTCATGGGGCCAAGGTAATCATTGGATGTGGTTTGTCTAGCGTGAACAACTTACCGTAGTGCTGATCATCCAGATCCGTCACCCTGAGATTGGTTCAGGGTCTTACTTATGGCCGCCGCAAGTAAGATGCTGAAACAAGTTCAGCATGACGGAAATCGACGGACTAAATATCCTACCCGATCGCGCGCAACTTCGGCTCGGCTTCATCCAGTGACTTGCGAATGATGCCAATCAAATCATCGACCTGCGCCGGCGTGATAATCAGTGGCGGGCACATGACGATGCTGTCGCGGATGCCGCGGACCATCAGGCCGTTGCGAATGCAGATATCGCGCACCAATGGCCCTGCTGTGCCTTCAGCCCCGCCGAAGCGTGCACCTATGGCCTTGTCGGCGACAACCTCCACCGCGCCCAGCAAGCCAACGGAGCGGGCTTCACCGACTAGCGGATGGTCGCTCAATGTTGTCAGTCTCTCGGCAAGATAGGGGCCCGTTTCGTTCCGGACCTTCTCAAATAGCCCCTCACGCTCCATAATCTCGATATTGCGCAAGGCGACAGCGGATGCGACGGGGTGGCCCGAATAGGTATAGCCATGGACGAAATCGCCACCAGTTTTGATGACCTTGACGATCTCCGCGCTGACGGCGACAGCGGAAATCGGCATGTAACCCGACGACAGCCCCTTGGCCATCGCGATGATATCGGGCTTTACGCCAACGGTTTCGTGGCCCCAAATATTGCCCGTCCGGCCAAAGCCGCAGATGACCTCATCACAGACCAACAATATGCCATATTTGCGGCAGATTGCTTCAACCTGCGGCCAGTAATTGGCTGGCGGAATGATGACGCCGCCTGCGCCCTGTACCGGCTCACCAATGAAGGCGGCGACATTTTCCGGGCCTACTTCTAATATCTTGTCCTCAATGGCTTGCGCGCATGCTGTGCCGAAATCGTCGGGCGTCATGTCGCGGCCTTCATTGTACCAATAAGGCTGGCGGACATGTTCAATGCCGGCCATCGGCAAGACGCCGGGGGCAGGGAAGCCTTGGCCGTGCATGACCTTCATTCCGCCCATGCTGACGCCCGCCACGGTGGAACCATGATAGGCATTGTGGCGGCTGATGACGATGGTGCGGCTATGTTCGCCCTTCACCTGCCAATAATGGCGTACCATCCGCAATATGGTGTCATTGGCTTCGGAACCGGAGCTGTTGAAAAACACATGCGGCAAGCGGCCGCCTGTCAGGCTCGCAATCTTTTCGGCAAGCAAGATGGCAGGTGCGTTCGCAGTTTTGAAGAAACTGTTATAATAAGGCAGCTCAAGCATTTGTTCGCGCGCAACCTCAGCAAGCTCATCGCGGCCATAGCCCGCGTTGACGCACCACAGGCCAGCCATCCCGTCCAAAATGCGATTGCCGTCGCCATCATGGATATAGCAGCCTTCGGCATGGGTGATGATGCGGCTTCCGCCCAGATCTTCGATTTCCTGCCAATCGGCTTGCGCGGGCAAATGGTGGGCGATGTCTAAACGGCGAAGTTCGGCGATGTCGTAATTGCGGGGCATAGGGTTATCCTTTTTGGAAAATTCACGCAGAGGCGCAGAGAACGCAGAGTTTGGCAGCGGGTGCAGGTTAAAAACTCTGCGTCCTCTGCGCCTCTGCGTGGTTCAAAAAGAAATTACGGCGAAAAGCCTATCCGCGCTTGATAGCGGTTATAACGGGTCACGGTTGTATTCACAGATTACCTCTTAACGCCTTTCCCAAAAGGTGGAAATAGGTTTGCGAATCCGCGTCATTTTCCGTGCCCCATTCGGGGTGCCACTGGACCGCCAGCAAGGGTGCGCCATTGGGTCGGGCGCTATAGGCCTCGATAAGTCCATCGGGTGCGCGTGCCTCAACCGTCAGCCCATCCGCGAGCGTGCCGATGCCTTGAAAATGCACCGAGTTTACGTCCAAAGCGCCTTTGGCATAGGCAGTGGACAGCATGCCACCGTCCGCAAGTTCAACAGGGTGGCGGTGGTCGAACATGGCGTCGAAATCGACATCATCGGGTGCGTGATGGCGGATGAGCGCATCGCTCGCGCTTGTGTCACGGCGCAAGGTTCCGCCCAAGGCGACATTGATTTCCTGAAAGCCGCGGCAAATGCCAAAGACTGGCTTGCGCGCGTCAATCATGCGGTCGACCATCGACATCGCAATCTCGTCGCGGCCGTCGTCGAAGGGGCCATCGCCGCCTTCCTCACCATAATGCCGCGTTGCGACATTTGACGGGCTGCCGGTCAACAATATGCCGTCTATCCGTGGCGCGACTTCAGCGGCGGTCATCAGGTCGGGCAGCGAGGGGATGATTAACGCCGCGACATCGGCATAGGTCATGGCCGCGCGGATATAGCGGTTCATCACGGCTTGGGCGACTTCGCTGCCGACCATGCGGTTACACGCGATGACACCCAATACCGGACGGCTCATTCTGCTTACTCCTGCGCTATCTCTTGCTCACGCCGCTCCGATCAGCTCCCGGCCAATCAACATCCGGCGAATTTCATTTGTCCCTGCGCCAATGTCGAGCAATTTGGCATCGCGCCAATAACGCTCGACGGGCCAATCCTTGGTATAGCCCGCGCCGCCCAATGCCTGAATGGCCTCGCCCGCAACCTTCACGGCGTTTTCGCTGGCCAACAATATTGCGCCTGCGGCGTCAAAGCGGGTGGTCTGCCCGGCGTCGCATGCCCGCGCGACATTGTAGACATAGCTGCGGGCAGAATTGAGCGCGACATACATGTCGGCAATCTTCGCCTGCATCAGTTGGAAACTGCCGATGGGTTTGCCGAACTGCTTGCGTTCGCGAACATAGGGCAAAACGACGTCGAGGCAGGCTTGCATCACACCAAGCTGAAGCCCGGCAAGCACGACACGTTCATAATCAAGGCCCGACATCAGCACGCCGACGCCGCCGTGCAACGGGCCCATCATCTGTTCTTCGGATACGAAACAGTCGTTGAACACCAGCTCCGCCGTGGGCGACCCGCGCATCCCGACCTTGTCGATTTTCTGGCCGATGGAAAAACCCTCCATGCCTTTCTCAATCAAAAAGGCGGTGATGCCGCGCGATGCAGCCTCAGGCGCGGTCTTGGCATAGACGACCAATGTGTCGGCATAAGGCGCGTTGGTGATCCAGAATTTGGTGCCGTTCAGGATGTAACCACCCTGAACCGCTTCGGCCTTTAGCTTCATCGAAACAACGTCCGAGCCTGCGCCGGTTTCGGACATCGCCAAACTGCCGACATGTTCGCCCGAAATCAGCTTGGGCAGATATTTCGCCTTTTGCTCAGGCGAGGCCCAGCGCGCGATTTGGTTGACGCATAGATTGGAGTGCGCGCCATAAGACAGCCCGATGGATGCAGACGCCCTGCTAACTTCCTCAACGGCGACAACATGTTCCAAATAGCCAAGGCCAAGGCCGCCATCTTCTTGCGCAACCGTCAGGCCGTGAAGCCCAAGCGCACCCATAGCTGGCCATAATTCTTCCCGCGGAAACCAGTCATCGGCATCGATTTTGGTGGCCAAGGGCGCGATTTTATCCGTCGCAAAGCGCTTGGTTGTATCGCGGATCATGTCGGCATTTTCGCCGAGAGCAAAGTCTAAAGTCATCGCCATCCTCTGCCATTTATTTGATAGTGCCGCAAGCATGGGACTAGCCAGTTGCTGACCTTTTGCTTACCGCACTTTTGATATTTTCCTAATGAGCGAATCTTTAACGATGCATTATGACATTCTCATCGTCGGTGGCGGCCATGGCGGTGCGCAAGCAGCCATCGCATTGCGGCAGGCAAAATTCGAAGGCAGCATCGCTATCGTCAATGCCGAGCCTGAATATCCTTATGAGCGCCCGCCATTGTCCAAGGACTATTTCGCTGGCGACAAGGCGTTTGAACGCATCATGATCCGGCCTGCTGCGTTTTGGGAAGAACGTTCGGTGGATATGCTGCTTGGCCAGCGGGTGGAGACGGTTGATGCTGCCGCGCATTCCGTCACGACGTCTGACGGGGCTGTTATTTCCTATGGCCATATGATCTGGGCCACAGGTGGCGATCCGCGGCAATTGCCGGTCACGGGGGGTAACCTACGCGGCGTGCATGTTGTCAGGACCCGGGCTGATGTGGATCACATGGTCGAAGGCCTTGATGATGTCGCCGACGTTGTGATTGTCGGCGGCGGCTATATCGGGCTGGAGGCCGCGGCGGTGCTGCGCAAAATGGGTAAGAAAGTGACCGTGCTGGAGGCGATGGATCGCGTGCTCGCGCGGGTCGCTGGCGAACCGCTGTCGCGCTTTTATGAATCCGAACATCGCAGCCATGGCGTCGATCTGCGTCTGAACGTCGGCATTGCGGCGATTGAAGGCGAAGACGTCGCCACCGGCGTTCGCTTGGCCGATGGCGAAGTGATACCCGCGCAAATGGTCATCGTTGGCATTGGTATCATCCCGTCGGTTGCGTCTTTGTTGACGGCGGGCGCGGCTGGCGGCGCTGGTGTTGATGTTGACGCTTATTGCCGGACGTCCTTGCCAGATATCTTTGCCATTGGTGACTGCGCTGCCCATGCCAACAGCTTTGCCGGCGGCAATATCATGCGCGTGGAATCGGTGCAGAATGCCAATGACATGGCCAATGCGGTGGCGAAAAGCTTAATGGGTGCGCTGACCGAATATCATGCGGTACCGTGGTTCTGGTCGAACCAATATGACTTAAGGCTGCAAACCGTCGGCATCAGCGCGGGTTATGACACGACTGTGTTGCGCGGCGATTTGGACGCACGCAGCTTTTCCCTCATCTATTTGAAATCGGGCCGTGTTATCGCCCTCGATTGTGTGAACGCCACCAAGGATTATGTGCAGGGTCGCGCATTTGTGACAGAGGGCTTGTCACCTTCCGCTGAACAATTGGCAAACACCGAAGTTCCCTTGAAAGAACTCGCCGCAGAATTGACAGCCACCTAAACTTTTGCCTCCAGTCCGTTCAGCCCTCACGGCCATTTTAGGTCCAACCAACACCGGCAAGACCCATCTCGCTGTGGAGCGGATGTGCGCCCATTCGAGCGGGATGATCGGCTTTCCTTTGCGTTTGCTGGCGCGGGAAATCTATGACCGGCTGGTGGCGATTAAGGGCGCGCAAAATGTCGCGCTGATTACGGGCGAAGAACGGATCGAGCCACCACAGGCCCGCTGGTATTGCTGCACCGTCGAAAGCATGCCGATCCACCGGGAATTTGCCTTCGTCGCAATTGACGAAGCGCAATTGGGTACGGACCCCGAGCGCGGGCATATTTTTACAGACCGCATTTTGCATGCACGCGGGCGTGAGGAGACGATGATTTTGGGATCAGAAAGCCTGCGTCCGATAATCCGTTCGCTGCTGCCCGATGCGGAGATCATCTCGCGTCCGCGCTTTTCCACATTAAGCTACGCCGGCGCAAAGAAGCTGTCCCGCTTGCCCAAACGCTCTGCCATCGTCGCGTTTTCAATTGAGCAGGTGTATGCGGTCGCCGAAACATTACGCCGGATGCGCGGCGGTGCTGCGGTTGTCATGGGCGCCTTGTCGCCGCGCACCCGCAATGCGCAGGTGGCGATGTTCCAGTCGGGCGAGGTCGACTATCTCGTCGCCACAGATGCTATCGGCATGGGGCTGAACCTTGATGTCGCGCATGTCGCCTTTGTCAGCCTGTCGAAATTCGACGGGTCACGTCGGCGCAGGTTGACCGTCGCCGAAATGGCGCAAATTGCCGGACGGGCCGGGCGACACCAACGTGACGGAAGCTTTGGCACGCTCGCGGGCGAAGGCAGCGAGTTTACCCCCGAAGAAGTGCTGGCGATTGAAGGGCACAGCTTCCCACGGCTGGACTGGCTATATTGGCGCGAAGCAAAACCAAGATTTAACGACATCGCGACGCTGATCGCCGATCTTGAGAAAAAACCGGGACGTCCGGGCCTGTTGCCTGCGCCCAAGGTCATCGACCTGTTGGTGCTCAAGCGCTTGGCCGAAATGCCTGACGTGAAATCGCTAATCCGGCACCCTGTTGATGTGGCGCGGTTGTGGGAAGTGGTCTGCTTGCCCGATTTCCGGCAAATGGGTGAGGAACATCATAGCCGCTTCGTCGCGTCATTGTGGCAATATCTGGGGCAGGGTGAGCGCGTCATTCCGCACGGCATTTACGCAAATGAACTGGCGCGGCTGGATAATATCCAAGGCGACGTCGACACGCTGTCCGCCCGAATCGCAGCGGTGCGAACCTGGACCTATATCGCGCACCGGAACGATTGGCTGGCCAACCCACCGGCGATGGCCGAACGTGCGCGGGCGTTGGAAGAAAAATTGTCGGACGCGTTGCACGATGCGCTGCGTCAGCGGTTTGTCGACAAACGCACATCGATGTTGCTGCGCAAAGGCGCTGGCGATGTCGGGCTGTTACCCGTTGAAATCCAGCCGGATAATCGCGTCCTTGTCGATGGCGAAGACATTGGGACTTTACAAGGATTTGCCTTTCGGGTTGACCCGGCGGCAAAAGCGGGTGACCGTAAATTGTTATTGGCTGCCGCAGAACGACATCTGGCAGCGCATTTGAGACAAAAGGCAAAGGACGTATCTATGGCAGAGGATAGCGAATTCTCGCTCGCAGCCGATGGGGAGGGTAAACCTTCGATCTTCTGGAAGGATGATCTTCTAGGCACATTGACCAAGGGCCGCACGCTGCTTCAACCCGCATTTACGCCAATGAAGGCCGTCGCCGGATTGGAAGGCGATGCCCTGCGCGAGATTGTTACGCGCGCTGAAAGCTGGATTGAAAGCCAGCTGGCAAAGGCGATGGGTGGCATTGTCGGATTGCTCGACTTGGCCCAGCAAGCCGATGTCGACGGCAACGTTCGTGCGCTTGCCGTGCGTCTTGCGGATGAAGGCGGGATTGCGGGTCGGCATTATCTTGCCGACGCCATCGCCGCGCTGCCCAAGGAAGCCCGCGGTGCCGCACGCAAGGGTGGAATCGTTTTCGGCGCACTCGATATTTATCACCACGCCGCGTTGAAACCCGCTGCCGCCAAATGGCGCGCAGCCTTGTTTGCCGCACGCGACAGCCGCGCCATGCCCGTGCTTCCACCCGAAAGCGCGGTGCACTTGAAAACATGGAGTTTCGCCAACCCGTCGGAGGCCAGAAATGCGGGCTATCGCCGGATCGGTGATGAATATGTGCGTATCGATTTGGCCGAACGCGTGATCAAAAAAGCGCATGAAGCGCGTGGGCAGAACAATGCCTTTGGCATGGATATGGCCTTTGCAACCTCGCTGGGTATTAGCGAGTCCGGTTTGAAAGCGCTGATGCGCGACGCCGGCTTCCGTCCCGCCGAAGCGGCGTTTGCACCTGAGGCCGTCGCTGATGCCGTGCCGGCTGATGAAACGCCCATGATCGAAGAAACCACGCCAGTCGAAGCAACACCAACGGCTGAGGCTGAGGCCGCAGTTGAAGCAACGGTCGCCGATGCCGTTGCGCCAGAACAAACCGCGCCAAAAGAAACTGCTCCGGTCGTGCTGACGCATTGGCGTTGGGTGGGCTTGCCCAAGCCACGTCCGCCGGAACAGCGCAGGCCGCAGGCTTCTGCAGAACGAAAGCCGCATGCGTCGGCCAAGCCGAAGGCTCAGCCCGATCGCGCGCCGCCAGCACCAAAGCCAAGTGCGCCGCCGTCGGCATTGGCTTTGCAATTGGCTGCGCTCAAGGGCCTCAAGCTCTAAAAGGTCGGGCAAGCCTTGCGGATCGACAAGCTGCTGTTCTTTCTGCGATTGGCCAAAAGCCGTTCGCTCGCGTTGAGTTGGGCGGAGGCTGGCCATATCCGGTTGAATGGCCGCCGGATCGAAAAGGGCAGCGCCGCGGTGCGCATCGGCGATATCATCACCATGCCATTGGGCGGGGCTGTTTTGACTTTAAAGCTGCTCTCTGTCCCCGTTCGGCGTGGTCCGGCATCAGAGGCGCAGCTTTTCTATCAGCGTATCGATTAAAAAATTGGCGACTCGGTGCAATCCGGCGTTGACTTCCCCCTGCGCCACGCAATAGGCAGAAGAAATGAAACGGCTAATCCGCCGTTCTGTATGGGAGAGTTCCGCCAATGACTTATGTCGTTACCGATGCCTGCATCCGCTGCAAATATATGGACTGCGTTGAAGTATGTCCGGTGGATTGCTTCTATGAAGGCGACAATATGCTCGTCATCAACCCAAATGAGTGCATCGATTGCGGCGTGTGCGAACCCGAATGCCCTGCAGAAGCGATTTTGCCAGACACCGAAAGCGGTTTGGAACAATGGCTTGAGCTGAACGCAACCTACAGCGCAGAATGGCCGAACATCACATCCAGCCGCGAACCGCCTGCAGATGCAGACGAGCACAAGGGCGAAGAAGGCAAGTTCGACAAATATTTCAGCGCGGAGCCCGGCGAAGGCGATTAAGCCTTCGCGGCACGCCGCTCTTTAAGCCAGCTTCTTTGATAGGATTCTACTTCACGTAGAGCCTCGAAGACCGTGACGGTCGGCTTAGTCCGGCCGGTACGACCCAGCGCGTATATCTGGCTGTAAAACCAATATTGGATCGCAAAGCCCTCAATGCTGCGCACGGCCTTTATCTTGCGTAGGCTGGATAGCCATTCGGGCAACAGCTTCAGCTGATTTTCAACTTTGGGCAGCATCGCCATACCACCGAGCAGGCGCTTTGGCGCTTCGGGCATTACGCATAATGGCCGCGCCAATCCGATAACATCGGCAGCCTTGTTGCGCAGCGCCTGTTCCATGGCCGATGCGCTGCGGAAACCGCCCGTGACCATCAATGGAATGGTCAACTCACTCTTCATCGCTTTGGCAAAATCAACGAAATAGGCTTCACGTGCGAGCGTGGTTTCCGCGACAGTTTGCGTCTCTTCGGCTTCCATCCCCTCGATGCCCAAAAGCTTAGGCTGCTCATAGGTGCCGCCCGATATCTCGATAAGATCAACGCCAGCATCCTGAAGCCAGCGGGCCACCTGAAGGCTGTCTTCAAACGCAAAACCGCCGCGTTGGAAATCCGCGCTGTTTAGCTTGACCGAAATCGGGAACGCAGGGCCAACCAAAGTACGGACCGTGTTGACGGTGAACATCAGGAAGCGGGCGCGGTTGACGAGGCTGCCACCCCAGCGATCGTTGCGCTGGTTTGACTTCGGGCTGAGGAATTGGGAGATTAAATAGCCGTGCGCGGCATGGATTTGAACGCCCGTGAACCCGGCGTTTTTGCAATGCAGTGCCGCTTGGCCGAAGCGGCCAATCAGATTTAGAATTTCATCCTCGGTCAATGCAACCGGCATTCCAAATTGTCCGCCGGGCAGGCCCAGCTTCACGGCGGAAGGTGCCTTGGGACGTGGATTGATGCCCCGCATGGTCTGGCGACCCGCATGGCTTATCTGCGCCCAAAAATGGTTGCCATTGCGCGTCGCGGCCTTGGTCCATGATTTGAGCGCATCCATCATGGCTTCGTCCGGCTGTCCGCCGAAAAAGACGTTTCCAGCCCGTTCCAGATGGTCGGCGTCAATATGGATGTTGCCCGAAATCTGAAGACCCGCGCCTCCATCAGACCAGATACCGTACAGGCGCTGCAATTCGGGCGTTGGCACACCTTGCGTGTCCGCCAACCCTTCGGTCATCGCGGCTTTTGCGATTCTGTTGTTGAGTACGGCCCCACAGGGCAGTTGAATGGCGCTACTTAAGATCACTTTGGCTCGCTTGGTTCTTCAATTTTTGGTTCATCTGAACCATCGGTTTTGGGTTCGTCGCTTTCTTCCGGCGTTGCTTTTGCAGCATCGGTATCGGCACGCACGGGCATCGCTTCAACAGGTGCCTCATCGGTGGATTCGTCGGTGTTAATCATGTCGTCACTGATCGTGCCTTTAAGGCTTTCGAGATTGTCCATCCGCGATTTGGTTACCTGATTGTCTTCTTTGCCGCTGCCACATGCGGACAATGCCAGCAAGGCTGCAAAGGCAGGTGCTATGATGGTGAAACGCATATCGTCCTCAGTTCTCTATTCCGGCGCGACCGTACAATTTCCGCCCGCTTTGGCAAGGCTAATGAGAAAGTCGGGGAAGCTGGCGCGCAAAGCCGCGTCAAAGTCCTGAAGCGATGCTTCAATGCCCAGATCTGCGAGGCTGGTGACCGGATATTCGGATATCCCGCACGGCACGATGCCGCCGAAATGATTCAAATCAGGCGCAATATTCACCGCAAAGCCATGCATCGTCACCCATCGGCGAATGCGCACGCCAATTGCGCCGATCTTTGCTTCCTGACCATTTTTGGTGTCGCACCATATACCGACGCGACCTTCGGCGCGGCGTGCCTCCACCCCGAAACGGCCCAGCGCGGCGATCACCCAACCCTCTAGCGCATGCACGTAACAGCGGACATCTTTGCAATGCTTGGCAAGGTCAAGCATGACATAGCCGACCCGCTGCCCGGGCCCATGATAAGTGTACCGTCCGCCGCGTCCGGTGTCGTACACGGGAAATGCGGTGCTCAGCAATTCGGCCGGGTCTGCGCTCGTCCCACCTGTGTATAATGGCGGGTGTTCCAGCAGCCAGATAAGCTCCCGCGCGTTTTCGTCACGTATGGCCGCCTGCAATTTTTCCATACGGGCAACGGCTTCGGGATAGGGGGTTAGCCCTTCGGAAACGTCCCAATCAATATTGCAATCGATCTTCATGCGCGGTGCTTAGCATGGTGCAAGCCGCTTGCCACCGGATATGTCAGCCTCTACGCCGCGATGTGTTAGGGAGTGTATATGCAAACGAAGCTTGATTATCGTGCGGTGGGAAAAGATGCGCGCGCTTCATTCGCAGCGCATCGTGAAGCCATCGTTGCAATTGCGGGCTTTTTCATTTTCATGGCGAACTGGATTGCTGGCTATCTGGCACCACCACTCGTCCTCGACAGCTTTGACGACACCGCCAAAGTTATCGCGGCTTTTAGTGGCTATTTCGAAGCAAATTGGCTGGTCTTGTTACCGGCGATGCTTGTCACAATGTATGGCAGCCTTGCGCTTTATGTCCTGACTTCGGGACGCAAACTGGCCAAAGTCGGCGACGCGCTTGTCATCGCCGCCGCATTGTTCCCGACATATTTAACCGCGACAATATTGACCGGCTGGGCGACATTTGCAGGGTTCCTCCTGTTCATCATTCCCGGACTTTATCTCACGGGCCGCTTTGCCGTGCTGCCCGCGGTTATGGCACGAGAACCGGCACTGGGCATCATGGACGCGGTGAAACAGACGTGGGCGACAACGCGCAAATGCGGTTGGGCCATAGTGATACTGACTTTGTTTATCGCGGTCGCTATACGCCTGGTTTCCGGGATCGCTGGTGATGCCGTCGCCGGGATATGCCAAGCAATTGCTGGCGAGGGCGGCGTTCCCATCGTCCAAGCGGCGGTCAGCGCGTTTTTCGCGGCGGTTGAGGCTGTTATCTATGTTATCGCTGTGACGGCGGTTAACCGTCAGCTTGGGGCACAGACGGCACGCCAATAATCGGAATATGCGGCGCGGCATCGCGTGGGATCAGCCCGCTGATCCTTGGGTCCGCAAATGTTTCCAATTGCCGTTGATAGGCAATGAACCCGGCCTTTTGATAGAAGCTTAGCGCGGTCGGACCGTCTAGCGTGCATGTATGCACCCACATGCGTTGCACGCCAGCTTCTGCCCAACCCAGCTGAAGCGCCATGGCCATCAGCCATTTGCCGTGGCCCTTGCCGCCGAGTTCAGGGATCAGGCCGAAAAAGGCGATTTCACATGCGCCGTCGGTTCTGAAGTCGAGTTCTAATATGCCGACTTCAATCCCGCGCCTGTCGACCACCGCCCAAATCCGGACCTTGGGGTCGTGAATGGTCGCAACCAGCGTCGCGTCGTCCATCTCAAGGCGGGAGAACCACAGCCAAGGTTCGCCAATGCGGCGATAGAGCGTCCGGTATTTGTCGGCATGCGGGGCGTGCCATGGCTCTAACCGCAAATCCGAAGCGGGAAGCGCGCGCAAGGGCGGACGCTTGGTCATTTCCAGCGAGGTTACAATGGCACCAAGTTCGCCATCAGCAATCGGGCTAAACGGCATTTAGGCTTAGTCCCAAGACACTTCGGGCGGAAGGCTCATCAAAATCGCGTCAACATTTCCACCGGTTTTCAGGCCAAAGGTCGTGCCGCGGTCATAGACAAGGTTGAATTCGGCATAGAGCCCGCGCCAACGCCGCTGCGCTTGCTTTTCTTCGGCGGTGAAGGGCTGATTCATCCGGCGGCGCACCAGCTTGGGGAAGATATCGAGGAAGGCTTCACCGACATCGCGGGTCAGTGCAAAATTCTGGTCGAAAATCGCGTCGCTGCTGTTTTCGAGATGATCGTAGAAAATACCGCCAACACCGCGATGCACGTTGCGGTGGGGAATCCAGAAATAATCCTCCGCCCATTTGCGATAACGTTCGTACACATCAGGGCCATAAGGCGCACAGGCCGCACGCAGGCGCGCGTGGAAGTCTGCCGTGTCTTCTTCATAAGGGATGGGCGGGTTGAGATCCGCACCGCCGCCAAACCAGCTTTTCGTCGTCACAAGATAGCGCGTGTTCATATGCACGGCGGGCACATGTGGATTGGCCATATGCGCGACGAGGCTGATACCGGTTGCGAAGAAATTGGGGTCTTCGGCCGCGCCATGAATAGTCTTGGCAAATTCGGGGTTGAAGCTGCCACCGACGGTCGAGACGTTCACGCCGACCTTTTCAAAGATTTTACCCTTCATCACGCCGCGTACGCCGCCGCCGCCGGGCGAGCCGTCATGGTCGTGGCGATCCCAAGGGATATATTCGAATGATGCGTCGGATCCGGCCTCACGTTCGATGGCTTCAAACGCCGCACAAATGCTGTCACGCAGCGATTCGAACCAACTGCGCGCCGCTTGCTGCCGATTGTCTAGGACCAGAGTCATACTGCACCTTCCGGAAATTGCTGGGTCTGCCGAAGACCTTCTGCCAGCGCGATGCCAGCCGACACCGAAATGTTCAAGGACCGAAATCCAGCGCCCATGGGAATATATACGCGGGCGTCGGCGCGGGCATGCACTTCGGGCGGGGCGCCGCTGCTTTCCGACCCCATCAGGATGACATCATCGGGCCGAAAGGCGAATGTGGGCAGGGCGGTTGACGCCTTGCTCGACATCAGCACCAACCGCGCACCGTTCAATGTTTCAAGAAACGCTGACCAGTCGGTGTGGCGCTGGATCTTTGCATGCGCGACATAGTCCATACCGGCACGCCTCAACGCACGTTCTGAAAAGGGAAAACCGCAAGGTTCAATGATGTCGCATTGGACGCAAAAGCATGCGGTTGTGCGTAATACCGCCCCGACATTGCCGGCCATGTCCGGCTGATAGAGCGCGATGCGCATGAAAACTCTCCGATGGAAACCAATAGGTGACGATTAGACCCTATGTGGCCCTCATGGCAACCGCGCCCGCGCGCAATGGCACGCGCGATGGTCAGGCCCAATCCGGAACCGCCTGTGGAGCGGCTCCGGCCAAAAACGACACGGTCAAACAAGGGAAAAGACCGCGCCAGCAAAGTCTGTTAGCCGCTGTTGGGCTGGGCAGGGGCCATTGGTCCGTTCAGCGACCCTGGCGTCCGGCCCTGCGCTCGTCGGGGGTGATGCTGCCATCGTTATTGGCATCTGCTTTGGCGAAACGGGCTTCAGCGGCTGCACGGAATTCCGATTGCGATATGGCCTTGTCACCATTGCTATCCGCACGCGCCATTTTATCCATGTGTCCGTCACGGCCACCTGCGCGCGCATGACGTTTACCCATCTTGCCACGCTCCATGCGCTTTTCGCGTCGGTCCGCGCGGCGCTCACCGTGCATTTCATGTGCGGCGATGAATTCAGCTTGGCTGATCGCGCCATTTTTGTCGGTGTCGACTGCGGCAAAGCGCTTAGCCAACATCGCGCCCTTGTCGCCTTCGTTCAGCGTACCATCAGCATTGGCGTCCATCTTAGCAAAAACAGCATCGGCGGCAGCCATCGCTTCGGCTTTGGTGACAACGCGGTTGCCGTCTTGGTCTGCCATTACACGTGGCGCTGCATATAATGCTGTGGCCGAGCCTATCGAAAGGGCCATCAGGCCAGCATAAATTGAGAGTTTCTTCATCCTAATCGCTCCTTGTGATCGTTCGCGGGACTGCAGATGTAACGCATATAGGCTGAATATTTCACAACAGTTTGTTGAGGCAAAGCATGCTTTGTCGCAAACTGTAACAGCATGCGGCATGTTCAAGGGGTTTTGAAGCTGAGGAAGTTGGAGCGGGTAAGGGGAATCGAACCCCTCTAGCTAGCTTGGAAGGCTAGTGCATTACCACTATGCTATACCCGCGATCGGCGATAGGCCGTTAGAAGCGCCGCTATTGCCATTATACAGCCCTAGCGTCAACGCCCAGATTGCAAAAGAAAGGGCCGCAAAAGCGGCCCCTTCCAAAATTCATGATGTTTCTATCAATGTTTCTTGTCAGCCCAGATCGTTTTGTAGGACATCCAAGCAAGCACTGTGAAGACCAAGAGAAAGCCAAGGGCTGCCCAACCTGCGCTCTTGCGGTTTTCCATCTTTGGTTCCGCAGCCCAGGTCAGGAATGCAGAGACGTCCCTCGCCATCTGTTCCTTGGTGGCCTTCGTACCATCGTCATAGGTAACCTGGTCATCGGAAACGATCGGTGCCGCCATTGCGATGTTCAGGTTGGCAAACCACGGGTTGAAGTGAAGACCGGCAGGTGTCGCCGCTTCAGGGAATTCCTTCAGCAGTTCTTTGCCGTCTTCGTTCTTGTAACCCGCTTGGTCACGATAGCCGAGCAGCAATGAATATACATATGCTGGGCCGCCTTCACGTGCCTTTGTGATCAGCGAAAGATCTGGCGGAAGCGCATTGTTGTTGGCCGCACGCGCTGCAACTTCGTTCGCAAATGGCGAAGGAATTTTGTCCGCAGGAATAGCCGGACGTGTCGCAGGCTCACCCGTTTCAGGGTTGATGCTTGGAACTTCGGTCTTCCACGCCTTTGCAATCGCTTTGACCTGTTCTTCGCTGTAGCCCAAGGCCGCGAAATCGCGGAACGCGACCAGATTCAAGCTGTGGCAAGCGGCGCAGACTTCAGCATAGACCTTCAGGCCACGCTGCAATTCACCGCGGTCATATTTACCCAACGGACCGTCATGGGCAAATTTGACGGGCAAAGTTTCTTCGTGGAATTCCGCCTCAACCGAAGGAACAGCAGGTTCCTTGATCGCAGTGATGACGGTGTCCCCAAGGCCGAGCAACAGCATGCCGCTGAAAAACAGGCCTACCAAAAAAGCAATTAAACGAACCATGATTATGCTTTCCCTGTTTTACGCAGCCGCTGGAAGCGGTTTGCCGGTGACAGCTTCGGTGATTGAATTTGGCAGCGGAAGCGGCCGTTCAATGCGCGAAACGATCGGCAAGATGATCAAGAAGTGGGCGAAATAGTACGCTGCCGCAAGCTGGCTGAGTACAACCCACTGGGTATATGGAGGTTTGCCACCGCAATAGGTCAATACCAGCAGCGACGGGATTAGACCGTACCAGAAGAATTTGCGGAACAATGGACGATAATGTCCCGAACGCACTGGTGATGTGTCCAGCCAAGGCAGGAAGAACAATAGCAAGATCGAACCGAACATCGCAAGCACGCCCATCAACTTAGCTGGGATGATGATGATGCCGGTGAACGGAATGCCGAAGTCGACCGTGAACGCCTTCAAAATCGCATAGAACGGCAAGAAATACCATTCAGGCACGATGTGCGCTGGCGTCGAAAGCGGGTTCGCCGGAATATAGTTGTCCGGATGGCCCAGCATATTTGGCGCAAAGAATGTGACTGCAACGAAGAAGATCAAGAAGATCCCAAGGCCGAAGCCGTCCTTTGCGGTGTAATATGGGTGGAATGGAACCGTGTCTTGCTCACCCTTTACGCTCACACCCGTTGGGTTTGACGACCCGGGAATGTGCAATGCCCAAATGTGCAAGATGATGACACCGGCAATGACGAACGGCAGCAAATAGTGCAGCGAGAAGAAGCGGTTCAATGCGGCTTGGTCTGGCGCGAAACCGCCCAAGAGCAGCTGACGCAGCGGTTCACCCACCAAAGGAATGGCGGAGAAGAAGCCTGTGATAACCTGCGCACCCCAGAAGCTCATTTGGCCCCATGGAAGCACATAGCCCATGAACGCAGTCGCCATCATCAACAAGAAGATGGTGACGCCCAGCAACCAGATCATTTCGCGCGGTGCTTTATATGAACCATAGAAAAGACCGCGGAAGATATGGATATAGACCACGATGAAGAAGAAGCTTGCGCCGTTCATGTGCGCATAACGCACAAACCAGCCCGAGTTCACATCGCGCATGATATGTTCAACGCTGTTGAACGCGCCATCGACACTTGCATAATAATGCATGGCCAACACGATGCCGGTCACAATCTGGATAACCAAAGCGACGCCCGCAAGGACACCGAAGTTCCAGAAGTAATTGAGGTTGCGGGGTACCGGATATCCGGCGCCGACCGCGTTATATACAAGGCGTGGCAAGGGAAGACGTTCGTCGACCCACTTGCTCACCGTACCCTGCGGTTTATATTCTTGTGCCCAAGGGAAGCTCATCGCGTTTTAGCTCCTCAACCGATTTTGACGACTGTGTCAGAAATGAATGCGAATTCCGGAACGACGAGATTTGTCGGGGCTGGGCCCTTCCGGATACGTGCGGCGGTGTCATAATGTGAACCATGGCATGGACAGAAATAGCCGCCATATTCACCCTTAACTTCGCCCGCTGCTGCACCAAGTGGTACGCAACCCAAATGGGTGCAAACGCCAAGGGTAATCAGCCAATTTTCTTTGCCTGGCTTGGTACGATCCGCAAGGGTTTGTGGATCGCGCAGCGAACCAACATCAACCTTGCTTGCTTCTTCGACTTCGGCAGGGGTCAGGTTGCGGATGAACACCGGCTGTTTGCGCCAGCTGGTCTTAATCGCCTGACCTGGCTGAATAGCGGCAACGTCCACCTCGATGGAGGCGAGTGCCAGCACGTCGGCGCTTGCGCTCATCTGCGATACTAATGGCATTGCGACCGCTGCTGCACCTACGCCAGCAAAGCTGACCGCGGCGATGTGAATGAAGTCACGGCGACGAACGCCCGAACCTTCTGCGCCATCATGGCCATTTTCAACAGCCGCAGCTTGAGCCGCTACTGGAGCGGCCGCCGCAGCCACCTTCTTTTTTACTGCCGGCTTTTTCGCCGTGCTTTTTGTCTTTTTGACTGTCGACATAATCTGCCCTTTTTGCGTTGCGGCGGTTAGTCCGCAATAGCGTCGAAATCCCGTCTCTTCCCAAGATGAAAAGCAATTCGCCTTACAATTGGGTCGATTCAGCGGGCCTGATAGACGCCTTTAGGGGTTTTTGCCAACAGGGAATTTGGCAGCGCGCATAGCAAAGCGCGCCATGCCGATTGCATTTTGCAAAACCGGCGTAAATTCGCGGCTAATGCTTGCTTCTCGCAACATATTAAGCCTAAAGGGCGCGTCTTTTGAATGAATATTGTTGGAGTAGATCGCATGGCGACACCTTGGACGCCGGATAGCTGGAGAAGCGCGACGGGCATTCATATGCCTGAATATAAGGATGCAGCAGCACTTGCCGCAACCGAAGAGACACTGCGCAACTATCCGCCGCTGGTTTTTGCAGGCGAGGCGCGCAATCTGACCGCGGATCTTGCCAAGGTGGCCGAGGGCAAGGCGTTTTTGTTGCAAGGCGGCGATTGCGCTGAAAGCTTTGCCGAGTTTCATCCCAATAATATCCGCGATACATTCCGCGTTATTCTGCAAATGGCGGTGGTGCTGACCTTTGCGGGCAAATTGCCGGTCGTGAAATTGGGCCGGATGGCTGGCCAGTTTGCCAAGCCACGCTCAACCCCTACCGAAACAATCAATGGCGTCGAACTGCCCAGCTATTTCGGTGACATCATCAACGACATTGAATTTGTGGCCGAAGGCCGCGAGCCCGATCCGGCACGGATGATACGTGCGTATAGCCAGGCGGCGTCAACGCTGAACCTGCTGCGCGCATTTTCCAACGGTGGTTACGCCAATCTGCAGCAGGTCAATGCGTGGACGCATGATTATATGGGCCGCTCGCCCTGGGCGCAGAAATATAAGGAAACCGCCGACCGCATCAGCGAGGCGCTGGCGTTCATGGAAGCCTGCGGCATCACGCCAGAAACCGTCCCGCAGATTAAGGGCACGAGCTTTTACACCAGCCATGAGGCATTGTTGTTGCCGTATGAGCAGGCAATGACCCGTCAGGACAGCCTGACCGGCGATTGGTACGATACATCAGCGCACTTCCTGTGGATCGGCGACCGCACCCGCTTTGACGGTTCGGCACATGTCGAATTTTTGCGCGGCATCGGTAACCCCATTGGTATCAAATGCGGACCAAGCCTTGAACCCGACGCGCTGTTGCGCATGTTGGATGGGTTGAACCCGTCACGCGAAGCAGGCCGGATTACGCTGATTTCACGTTATGGTTATGACAAGGTGGAGAGCGGATTGCCCACTTTGGTGCGCGCCGTCCAGCGTGAGGGACATCCTGTTATCTGGTCGTGCGACCCGATGCATGGCAATGTCGTCAAATCCGCCAGCGGATATAAAACGCGTCCGTTCGAGCGTATTTTGGCTGAAGTCCGCGGCTTCTTTGCCGTGCACCGTGCAGAAGGCAGCTTTGGCGGCGGCATCCATATTGAGATGACGGGCCAGAATGTTACCGAATGCACCGGCGGTGCGGTTGCCGTGACCGACGAAGGTCTGGCCGATCGGTACCATACGCATTGCGACCCACGGTTGAACGCGGCGCAATCGCTTGAACTCGCTTTCCTGTTGGCAGACATACTTAATCAGGAAATGAATGAGCGGGCGAAGAAACCCACATAAGCGTCCGTAAGCGACTGAGGGTCGGTATATCTGGCTGTGTGCTAGATGATCATCCGGAACTAACGCGTGTTGGCAATCGTTTCTAAGCGGTAGCCGTACCCGAAGACCGTTGAAATGCGAAAACCGTTTTCAGGCTGCAGGTTCAGCTTTGACCGCACGCGCGAGATATGCATGTCCAACGTACGCGTGGCCAAGGTCGCGGTCGTCCGCCAGATCGCCTCCATAAGATAATTGCGTGACAATGTGCGGTTGACATTGCGGAAGAAAAAATCGGCCAACTCAAACTCTTTGGCCGTGAGTGCAATGATCTGCCCATTCACAAAGACCGTCTGTTCAATCCGGTTCAAGCGATAGTTGCCATATGTCGCTTCGGTATCAAAAGCGCCACCAATCGCGCCACGGCGTAATATGGCACTGATGCGCGCGGCGATAACCGTGCGGTCTTCTGGCTTACTGATATAATCCGCAGCTCCGGCATACAGTGCCTCGGCAATGTCGTTTTTCGCAGACCGGTTGGTGATCATCATAACCGGCGGTTGCTCGGGCAGCGTCTCTTGCATCCATTTCAGGATCTCGAGACCATCTTTTCCGCGCATGTTCCAATCGAGCATCAGCAAATCAAACGGGTCGCTGACCAAGGTCTGCATAAGGGCGTTACTATCGGTATATCCAACCGCAGCGTGGCCAAGTTCTTCGACGATTGCTTTCAGATGATGAACCACCTCTGGCTCATCGCCCGCAATTACTAACCGCATATTTTAATCCACCCCTCAGCACGTTGCCGAATATCGGCAACCGTGAAAAAACATGCCGATAAACATTGCGTTACCAGACGTAGGTCCAAAACATTGACAATGTCTTACATTCGCGGATGAGGAGCGAAATTGGCGCGGATTGAAGAAATGGCTGGGGCGGCAGGGATCGAACCTGCGAATGGCGGCATCAAAAGCCGCTGCCTTACCGCTTGGCGACGCCCCAGCAAGCCAGCAATCTGGCCGATGTGCGCGGCTTATATCGTGCGAATCTCGTAGCGCAACAGCTTAATCGATGCGATGCACCCAACCATGGGTGTCTGCTGCCGCTCCGCGTTGGATATCCACAAGTTTTGTGCGGATTTGCTGGGTCATTTGCCCCGCGCCACCCGCGCCAATGGTGAAGGCGCCTTGGGTGGACTTTACTGTGCCGACGGGGGTTACAACCGCCGCAGTGCCGCATGCAAAGACTTCAACGAGCCGTCCAGATTCGGCATCGGCGCGCCATTGGTCCATCGCGTAGCGTTCCTCGCGGACAGTCAGGCCTTGCGCACGGGCAAGCTTGAGAACTGAATCGCGGGTGATGCCTTCTAAAATCGTGCCGTCGGTAGGCGGCGTCAGCAATGATCCGTCATCGAACAGGAAAAACAGGTTCATGCCGCCAAGTTCTTCGACCCAGCGATGTTCGGCGGCGTCCAGAAAGACAACTTGGTCACAACCCTCGCGAATGGCTTCGGATTGGGCGACAAGGCTTGCGGCATAATTGCCGCCGCACTTCGCTGCGCCCGTTCCGCCGCGTGCGGCACGGGTATATTGTTCCGATACCCAAATCGAAATCGCCGGTGCGCCGCTTTTGAAATAATTCCCTGCAGATGAGGCGATGACCATGAATAGATATTCCGCCGATGGCTTCACGCCCAAAAACACTTCGCTGGCGATCATGAAGGGGCGCAAATAAATGGATCCACCATCGACCGGCGGAAACCAGTCCTTGTCGACCTGAACCAGTTGTTTGCACGCCTGCAAAAACATGTCTTCCGGCAGTTCGGGCATGGCAAGGCGCTTTGCCGACCGCTGGAAACGGCGGGCATTTTGTTCGGGACGGAACAGCGCCATTGTGCCGTCTGCAAGGCGATAGGCCTTTAGACCTTCAAATATTTCCTGCGCATAATGCAGCACCGCCGTGGCTGGATCGAGCGTGAGCGGCGCACGCGGGCCGACTTTCGCATCATGCCAGCCTTTAGCGTCCGAATAGCGGATGGTGACCATATGATCGGTGAACACACGGCCAAAGCCGGGATCGACAAGCCGCGCCGCGCGTTCCGCCGCGTCAACGGGGTTTGGATTCGCCTCAAATGGAAATGCGCCGGACGTCATAGTTACTCTCGTCAGTTAGGGTCTTGCTTCGTCCTATGGGCTGGGCTTAGATACGTCAATATGGCTGCCCCATCTTCTGTATCTGCTGCGCCGACGGCGTCACCCTTGTTTCTGCGCGAGCATGAGGTGCGGCGCGGCGTTGAGCTTTTGTTTTTCGGTTATACGCGGCTCACGCGCGCTATAGACGACGGATTGGCGGAGCATGGCCTTGGCCGCGCGCATCATCGCGCGCTATACTTCATCGCCCGCCAACCCGACCTGACGATTAGCGAATTGCTCAAAATTCTTGCGATCACGAAACAGTCGTTGGGCCGGGTGCTGACCGACTTGGCGGAGAGAAAGCTGGTCGAAACGCGCACGGGCGTCGTCGACCGGCGGCAGAAGCTGCTGCGTCTGACTGCAGAGGGCGTCCGCTTTGAAGCGCAGCTATTTGATGCGCTGCGCACGAGCCTTGCGTCCGCTTATGCCGCAGCAGGGCAGGAATCGGTCACAGGTTTCTGGCGCGTATTGGAAGGGTTGATACCCGCAGAGGACAAGGCCATGGTTATCGCCTTGCAGAAGGATATTTGATGCGCGACACGCTTGCACGACTTGAACACACCATTGCCCAGCGGGCGAACGCTGCGCCCGATAGCAGCTATGTGGCGTCGTTATTCGCGAAGGGGCGCGGTAAAATTGCGCAGAAAGTTGTTGAAGAAGCGACCGAGACAATCATCGCCGCGCTGTCGGGGGATGCCGACCACCTGACCGCTGAAGCGGCAGACCTGCTTTTCCACCTGATGATCTTGCTCAACGAAGGTGGCGTGGCGCTTGATGATGTGCTCGCCGAACTTGACCGCAGGGAAGGCGTATCCGGCCTCGTTGAAAAGGCCGCGCGCGAGTATTCTGGAGAATAAGATGCCGATTGATCCGACATTGCCTTACGATGACCAGAATATCTTCGCCAAAATCCTGCGCGGGGAAATTCCCTGCAGTAAGGTTTTTGAAGATGACTGGGCACTCGCCTTTCACGACATCAATCCGCAGGCGCCGACGCATGTCCTCGTTATTCCCAAAGGCGCGTATGTCAGCTGGGATGATTTTAGCGCCAAAGCCAGCGACGCGGAAATCGCTGGATTCGTCCGCGCTGTCGGCCAAGTCGCGCGCGCATTGGGTCTGGTCGAACCCGGATATCGGTTGCTCGCCAATATCGGAATGGATTCACATCAAGAGGTTCCGCACCTGCATGTCCATATTTTTGGTGGAAAACCGCTCGGTCCCATGCTTATGCGATGAAATTCAGTTGCGCGGAGACTTTTAGAGGTTAGGTTCCACGCGATAAGAAATCCATCGGGGAGATTATGATGGCGATTGAGCAGCAATCCGTGATGCAGCGCATGTTCGCGCGCAAAACGATCGCACAAGTACAAAGAGAGTCGGCCAACAGCGAACTGAAGCGTTCGTTGGGCAAGTGGAACCTTCTGCTTTTGGGTGTTGGGTGCATCATTGGTGCGGGCATTTTCGTCCGTACGGGCAGTGCCGCTGCATTGCATGCTGGTCCTGCTGTTATGCTGTCCTTTGTCGTTGCTGGCTTGGTCTGCGCTTTTGCAGGTCTGTGCTATGCCGAACTTTCGTCAACGCTGCCTGTTTCCGGGTCGGCTTACACCTATAGCTACACCACATTGGGCGAATTTGTCGCCTGGATCATGGGTGCGTTGCTGCTTCTCGAATACGGCTTGGCCGCATCGGTGGTGGCCGTTGGCTGGGGCGGATATGTTGTCAGCTTGCTGGCGGACTTCGGCCTTGTCATCCCGCCGCAATTTACGGGGCCAACCGGACATGCTGTCATGCGTGACGGTGCGCCCCTGTTGGTTGATGGCGTTGCGGTCACCGCAATCTTCAACTTGCCAGCATTCCTCATCTGCATGTCGCTTGCGCTGTTGTTGATGGTGGGTGTGTCGGAATCGGCGAAGGTGAACAACATCATCGTTGCTGTAAAGGTTAGCGTTCTGGCCGCGTTCATTCTGGTCGGCGGATATATCGTCCTATCCAACCTACCTGAACTGTTGGCGACGAACTGGACGCCCTTTATCCCGGAAAACACCGGCGACGGTGAATTCGGTGTCGACGGCATCATGCGTGCCGCATCGATCGTCTTCTTCGCCTATATCGGTTTTGAAGCTGTCTCGACCGCTGGTCAGGAAGCCAAGGACCCTAAGCGCGACATGCCATTTGGCATCATCGGTTCGCTGGTCGTCTGCACCGTCATCTATATGCTGGTAGCTGCAATCATGACCTTGCTCGTGCCGTATGCTACATTGAACGTGTCAGATCCTGTCGCGGTCGTTGTTGACAGCTTTGGTGCGCAATGGGCTTGGTTGGCAAAGACGATCAAGGTCGGCGCAATCATTGGTCTGACCTCGGTCGTGCTGGTGCTGATGTATGCCCAAACGCGTATCTTTTACACCATGTCCCGTGATGGCCTGTTGCCGAAGATCTTCTCAAAGGTGCATCCAAAGTTCCACACGCCATATATCAACACATTGTTGGTGGGTACGATCACGGCGGTTGCAGCAGGCTTCTTTGACATCAACGTTTTGGGTGACATGACCTCGGTCGGCACATTGGCAGCCTTTGCCATCGTCTGCCTCTCGGTCATGTATCTGCGCCGTGCAGCGCCTGATCTGCAACGGGGCTTTTCGGTACCATTCTATCCAGTGACACCAATCCTCGGCATCTTGTCATGCCTGTATCTGATCACGACAGTGCCTTACAACGTGCTGATGTTCTTCATATACTTCCTGATCGGTGCCATCGTGCTGTACTTCGTTTATGGCATGCGCAATTCAAACTTGCAGCATGACCAGATGACGGACGACGCACCGGATATGGGTGAATTCCCTGGTCCAGTTGTGGACTAAGGTTACCATCATAATCAAAAGGGCAGGGGCGCTTCGGCGCCCCTTTTCTTTGCCTAGGTCCTGACCCTAGCTGCGCGGGTCAGCGGGAAGGGGCTGGGTGGTGCCGGGACGCGTGAAAAGCTTTCCCTTTTCACACCATAGGACCAATATCAGCGCGGCAAGCCCGCAACCCAGAAAACCAAGCGCGACAGGAAAGACGCTGCCGTCAAATTGCTGTCCGATAATGGCGCCGAGCGAGGCAGCCAAGGCCGTGCGCACGAACGTCTGAAACGATGACGCTGCGCCCGCGACATGGCCAAAGGGTGTCATCGCAATCGACGAAAAGTTGGAGCCGATAAACCCAACCATCGCCATGTTGCCCGTCAGCAACAGCAGGAACAAAGGCATCGACTTTGGCGCGAATTGCGCCGCGAGCAAT
>Ga0315908_10000316_pt1 | contig 38954 bp, 32 predicted proteins | sample LakEriMetagenome_12_FD_203520 | JGI IMG/M metagenome (GOLD analysis project Ga0315908, IMG submission 203520) | Freshwater fungal communities from buoy surface, Lake Erie, Ohio, United States - Buoy 4 MA124 | ecosystem: Environmental > Aquatic > Freshwater > Lake > Lake biofilm | place: USA...
AAGGTTTAAAAAAAATAATATGCATAAAATAATAAAAATTGATTGTCTATATAAAGATTAATTAACATATATATACAACGATGAACGTTCTACTCCCCAAGCAATTCAATGTCGACAAGATTAAGTACTCTGAAATGAAGATTATGAAGTCAGGTGCAAAATCAATCTATGTAAATTATCAAGGATATAAAATTAATATTCAAACTCCTGTTCTAAATATTCCTTACGGCGTTAATGATAACATGCAATTTATCAAGGATGACCCTAAGCGTAAAGATGAAACTCAAAAGTACGATATCACTGTATCTTTCAAGGGTATTGATGAAAATCAAAAGATCAAGGTATTTCATGATAAGCTTATTGAGCTCGAGAATAAGATATTGGAAGATGCATTTGCTAACCGTGTAGCATGGTTTAAAAATAACTTCGACGGTAACAAAGGAACTGTTTCTAACATGTTTAGCCGTATTATTCGTAGGGATAAGGATAAGGAGACTGGAATGTTCGCAGACAAATATCCTCCTACCTTTAAGGCTAAGATTCCCTATGATTCATCGGAAGATAAGTTTGATTTCGATTCGTACGATATGGATAACAACGAAATTGATTTCAAGGATTATGTTTCTAATCTCAAGGGAGGCAAGGCACAATTTATCATCCAGCTAACTGGAATATGGTTCTCAGCAGGTATGTTCGGATGTAGCTGGAAGATTGTATCTGCTAAGTTCCAAAAAGTTAACTCGTCAAAGATTACTTTCGTAAAAGATAGTGACGATGATAATGTAGACGATGATGAAGATGATGACGATATTGAAGTAGATACTGAGATAATTTCCAAGAGCGTACAAAAGCCTCAAGTCGCTACTGATGCAGCTGCAGCTTCTGCTACGACAGTTTCAAAAACTCCTGTCGTATCAAGTAAAGAAGAAGAAGAAGAAGAAGAAGAAGAGGAAGAACAAGAAGAAGAGGAAGAAGATGACGAGGAGGAAGAAGAAGATACTCAAGTTCCCGAACCCGAACCCGAACCCGAACCCGAACCTGTAAAGCCTGCTGTTAAAAAGGTGGTAAATAAGAAGAAGTAAAAATTATAATATAAAAATTAATATGAAAAATATTAAACCCATTACTACACGTCCTAAAGGAGAAGGTTCATCAGAGTGTAAATCGTAAAGCTCTATATTATTTGATATTATTTTTGCAATCATATCTAATATTTTATATGATACTGGAAGGGATAATATAATAAATAGCAAAAAACCATAAAAAGCCGTTTTAAATTTACTTACATATATATCATATATATTTTTTTGGTTTTCTTGATTCATATTATTCATAATTATATTTGAATTTACAGGAGTATATGCAAAATCAGGAGTATATTTAATATCATACATATCATTCATTATCAACTTTAACTATATTCTACATAATAATATAATAAAAAATTATTTTCTAATTCTGTATTACGATTTATCAGACCCATCAAAGTTTCTATATTTCTATTTATAGAATTAGCATTCACTGAAGTCCCAATTATAGCACTTATTGGTCCTATCGGTCCAATGGTCCCGTTAGTTAACCATAAAGGTATATTCTCATAGAAATTATTAGAACACATAGCAATAGATTTTATAAAATTGCAACATAATATATAGAGTTCTTCATTACATTCCTTAAATAGTTTAATTGCATCTTTGCAAAAATCAAAAATTAAAGTATTCTCTGATATATTATTAAAATAATTTGCATTTTCTGGAATATCGTTAGAAAAAACCTTAAAATACTTTATTATTTTTAGAAAGTCTATATTGGTTAGCTCGTTAAACCATATTGGATTATTATAAAAACCTCGCCGCTCTATTTCTATTGCTAAATCAGTAAAAGCGTGCATGTTAGTGTCCCATTTATATTCAAATACCTTTATTTTAAGATTGTGATATTTTATGAAATTTCTTAAACTATTTATCGTATAATTGCTCAACGGTTCTCTGTTATAGGGATTGTAAGGCTCTTGATTATTTTCTATACATGTTCTGATAAAATATTCTAATTCAATTGCATCAAAAATATATTTTTCCCCTCTGCTATTTTTCAATATAAAAAGCCTCTCTGGTATTATTTCGCATATATTATCTCCTGTAAACAACTCTTCGCTATTCATATATGTATCGTCACAGGGATCATATTTAATTATGTGTTTTTCTCTGAATCTCTTTTGCAATTTTATTATACTATTTATATTTCCACAACATTCTATATCATACGAGTTTTTATTTATATAATATAATAAATTATACTTATCCATTTTGCAGCTATATTTTTTATTATTAATAAATGAGATATCTCTAAGTATTTTATATGGTATACTTTTCAACACCTCAATATATAATTCTCTTACATTTGGATAATTAATAACATTAATATATTTATATATTTCATATAAATCATATGTATCTATATTTTTCTTATCATTTACAACGTTATATAATATCTTATGTATATGCATATTCTTAATATTTTTATGATATCTACAAGAGTCATTGCCGTTCGTATTGCGGTTACATAAATTAAAATTATTACACCTACAGATACAAATTTTATTAATATCTATATTATTGCTCATTAATATTATGCTTCTTATAAAGTATTATTTAATATTTACATATATATTATATATCTTATCTACGCGGATAATAATATACCTGCATTTTTATAACTGAAATAATCATATAGCTTATCATTCAAGAGTACATATTTTACTCCATCGCGCGATACAACACGGCCCCTGTTTTTATTAGTTCGTTCATACATTTTATAAGATTGTATCTTATTATCATTTCCTATTTTGTTAGTATACGATAACTTATTACTATTGATATTTATAGGCCAGTTATAGCATTTATAACCATTTTCCAAAGGCCTGTTTATTTCAGAATGTATCACACAGTCTATCGAAGAGGCCTTCAACATATCTAAAAATGTCTTAATTAATCCCTCCTTCTTCTGTGCTTTAATTAAGATATGCTCGTCAGTAGTTAGTTCGTTATCCTTCTTTCTAATAGTAGGATTCGCCGCCAATTGTTCTTTCGTGAATTTCATAATATACTTATATACACCAACGTTTCTATCTTCTACAGGAAGAGACATATGACTGCATGTTCTAACGGCACGCCCAATTACCTGATCTATTCTCACGGAATTCCAGAAATATTCAGTAATCAACACTCTTCTAACATTTTTTAAGGAAATGCCTTCTGCTCCCGATTGAGTAATCATCATAATTTTAACGAGCTTTCCATATCTCTGATCTATTCCAACACCCTTATTGGGGAGATTATTTTTAATATTTTCAGGAAGATCCGCAAATTCGCCGTTAAATATATTCATTAGAATATTTGTCTTAACACGATCAGAATTAAATACAACATAGCGTTTATCATCATATTTTTTATTAAATACGTCGGGGTCTTCTAATATATAACCGAACTCTTCATTCTTTGTTATATTTATTTCAACATAACCATGGCGATTTAGGACTTCTTTAAATATTCCCAAGCCTTCTACTACACGAAATTGAGAATATACAAGTACACTTCCTGGTGACGTATTAATATCCTCTAACATCTGAGCAAACTTCGGACTGTAATTTTCTTCCAAATTCTTTGTATCTAAATAATCGCCTTTTCTCAATTCTTTCAAAGCCTTATTTAATTTCATTTCATATTCAGCTGCGACCTCCTTGCTAATATCGACTTCCTTCTCGGCATTCGCTGCATTCACGTTACTATTCTTATCATCGTCGTTTAACGATAGTTCTTTTTTTTTTAATAGACGGATATCTTGAGGAAACTCGCGAACTATTTCTTCGGGAAATGCAAAATTACATACTAATCGACTAAATGCGCGATATACTGAGCTCGTATCTACAGCTCCCTTATTTGCAAATTTCTTATTACGCTCATCCATATCTATCTCTTTTTTCCGTACTTCGACATATTTCTTCATTTGATGCTTTGTAATATACATGTACCTAATAGTCTCGGGTAATAGCCTCGGAAATAATTCAGACCCAGTAGTTTTATAGTAACTCAATAATCCCAATACTCTTCTTTTAAACAAATCTTGATTTATTACTTTGATATTTTCGGGATCTTTGCTATCTATAAAAAGGTTATTGAATTCCTCCTGTTTAATCGGAAAAACATAGTCATTCTCTTTCTTAGTCTTCGAAGACAACTTGAGAGCTTCTTCATCCTCGTCCAATCTTACTATGTTCTTTAACATATTATCAAATTCTAAGTCATTAATATCACTGATACTATCATAAATTAAATCTAACTTAAATTCCGAATTATTATTATATATTAGCAATTTATCTATTTTTTTGTTTCCACAAGCTAAATATTTAACAGAATCTATACAATTATTTCGTAGAAATTTAACAACATTCATTATCTTTAAAATATCCTGTTTAATCTTTGTTCTGTTAGTGTCTGGAAATCTGGGCGCCGGAGTTTTATCGGGGTTCTTTTCATATTTTTTAATATTAGCATTAGCACGCGATATTATAACATCTATAACCTTTCTAATAGGTGCGAGAGAGTACCCAAATATTATATTATAATTCTCTTTGAGATATGGATGCGACAATAGCCACGAAGGTACTTTAATGCCCTGTGTTTCAAATATTATATTTTTACCATTCTTGAGAGCATTTTCCAAATTTAAATCATTTAATTTATCACACGAGCTCGGATAATCATCTGTGCAATTCTCGCCTTTTCTAATATCAATATAGGCTTTTTCAAAAGAATCTAATAATTTACGATCAGGATTCTTATATTTATTTTCGACACACTCTTTTTTATTATTGCATTCCTCGTTAACCCCTCGTATTATATCGAGAACTCTCTTTTTATACTCCTTATTATTTGCCACCAAATCATCTATTATTATTTTAACATTATCGTCTTTTAATTTCAAATAATTCACTATTTCATCTGCTAATTTTGTTTTCTGCGAACCTGTAACACCATTAGTTACTATAATATATGGCTTCACCGGATTAATACTATTATCTTTGCTACCTCTCGTATCTATCTTCTTTATCGCAAGCTCTGAATTCAATTTATTAGTTATCTCCTTAATTATCTGCGAATCATTATAGCCCCATGGTTTTTTAACAATAAGCGAAGATTCATCGTCGCTACGACAATAATTAATAGGTAACAACATAACATTTACAGATTTATCATCGCTATATATCTCGTCTATATAACTATATAATTCGCTATTTTTTATCTTATCTATTATGGCCTTTTTATTGATAGTACCTTTTAATATAGGAATGTTATGAGTTACCATAGGACCTCTCAGTAAATTTATCAAAAAAGAAATTTCATAAGGCTGATTTATAATAGGAGTACCCGATAATAGAACCATCTTTATATCCTTTGCTTCAATGAGAAAATCATATATTCTCATAGCCAATTTAGAACCGTTTGCTATTCTACTTATAAAATTGTGAACTTCATCTACTATTATAAATGCATTATCAAACGGATTCCCTTTCTTCTCTAATTCATCTATTAAATTTTTAGTGAGGCCGTTATAATTGATAAATTTATATCTATTTCTTATAATATGTGTTATTGTCTTGTTAATCTCATCCTTCTGATTAGAACTTAAATCGGCATATTTGATATTATTAATAACAATTTCGGCACCTATAATATCATTGCTATACAAAGGTACCCAAACGTGACCCGTTTTTCCTATAAATTGCTTTTGAATAGCATATTTATTTAATTCTTCAACCATTTTAGGATCCCCCTTGTCTATTTTTAAACAGGTCCACGATTTCTTGAGATTCAACCCTATCGTAGATATTTTCATAAGTTCATTCTCATAATTTTGAGCCAATGATGCCGGAGTCATGATTACTATATTTTTTTTATTAATATAACCCTCTGACGCCGCTATAGATGCAGCAGATTTACCAGAACCCAATTCGTGATATAAAAGAATGCCTCTGTAAGGACTATCGAATTGCATATAATCTTTTACAATTCTTTGCTGCGGAAACAACGATACTTTCGAGATATCTATATCGCAGCTACCTTTTGTACAGCTACACGATGTCTCGGCCCTTTTTTTACTATATTTAGAAGGATGAAATGTATTGTATACAAATTTGTTATAGCCTATTCTATTTGGAAGTATCCAATCATTAGGTTTCACCTCTATATTCATACACTTATCTCTAATATAATAATTCAAATAAAAAAATATTATATTATTAGATAAACTAAAAAAAATAATATGTATAACATTGAAAAACTCTTGGATAAATGCGAAGCCATGACTTTATTGTGTACAAAAGCATCATCTCATTGGAGTTTTGTTAAGTTTTGTTTTGCAATTCCTCTTGTTTTAACGAGTTCAACGATGTGTATAATAAATAGCATCAGCGAAGACGCAAATTCTATTAAAATACCAAATATAATTGTAAATGCCGTAAGTGTATTAATTATGTCTCTCACTAATAGCATTAAAGCAAGCGAAAAATTTGAAATATTTAAAAAATTATCGCAACAATATATGATGTTATCTCAAGAAATAGAAGCATGTGATGTAAATGTATCTAAAGAAATGTACAATATATTAACATTAAAATACGACAACCTAATACAGGATTGTTCATTTGAAGAAATACCCACGAAATATAAAATACAGGTCGCTACATGTTTTAGTAATGCTAATAGATTTATTCCTATACAATTGAACGGTATCATAGGCAATACCGTAAATGTTAAAAGAATAAGCCCTAAGCGTTCTCACGAGGCATCTCTCGTAAATATATCAAATATTCCCCCGTCCGAATTAAAAACTGCAGAAATTGCAGAGAAAATACAAGGATCTGGAGAAAAAGTCTGATATCTATCTAATTATATATAAATCCCATATCTTTTTGTAACATATATTCGTCATCACTATCTTCGTCATAAGATTTAAGTTTATTCTCGTCATCATATATATCATTTGGCGTTTGATCATAATCATCAAATAATTTACTATCAAGTCTCATATCATCTTCGTGTCTGTCTCCGCCACCATCACCACCATCGCCACCATCACCACCATCGCCACCGCCATCATCAGCGATAGTTTCTAATTTTTTATCATTCATCATTTTATGTTTTATTCCAGCTTTTTTAAGCTCCTTTATTAATAAGTTTTCCTCTACAGTCTTATCATTTAACATGTTTATTTTGTTCTGTTTATTTTTCTCACGCTGTTCATTTAAAAAATTAATATTGTCCTCTGCGGTAGGAAATGTAAGTTCTATTATTTTTAATATATCAGTATAGATGATTCTGGATAATTCTTGAATTATACTATTGTTTACCAAATCAGACGACAAAGATCCATTTACTATTTCATCAGGATTAAAAGGACTACAAAGTGCTCTGCTTACAATATACTTGTTTATTCTCTCAGTATCTATTTCATTATCTTCTATCAATACACTATTCAATTTATTTAAATCCATAATAATATCTCTCAAATTTCTGATCGAATTATCTATCAATAGTTTTAATTCAATATTATCTTGTTTTTTCTGAGAATAGCTATTTAATATTTTTATTATAGCAATAATTATACTCTTGTATCTTATCTTATCCCTATTAAAACTCTTAATAAAATTATCGCTCTTTAAATTTTTCGAAGTTTTCGCCAATATATTTATATTGTTTCTTATAGCAATATCTATTTTTTTAGGATTATTCTCGATATCATCTATAGATTTTATAGGTAACAAGCCATTGTTTTTATCTCTCATATCTCTCAGCCACAATGATGTAATATCATTTAAGTTAATATTGTATATAAAATCATCTATTAAAATATAATCATCATAATCATCTGGCTTTTCTGCGACTTTAGCATCCTTCTTATCTCTGGAGGCAAATGGGATAAATCTTAAATCGCGGGGTTTATTAGTTAACCGCGATGTTTCCGATTCCGCAAACTTCTTTTTCCATGCAATTAAATCCTTCCGTTTAGCATTCTTTAAATCTATATCATCGTTAAAAGTTTCATCTAATTTTTTTAAGCAACATCCATGTAAAAACTTATGTATTTTCACATAATTTATATCAGGCATATATAAAAGAGACTTAACATGTTGTTCCTTGAATAAATTGGGATTCTTTAGACATACCTTGTTATCGCGCATACTCTTAAATTTCTCTTGTTCGATCAAGCCTCTCATCTCCTTCTTCTTGTTTTTTAATAGTTCATACTTGGCTCTCATAGCTTCTAAATTGGTCGTGTATTTATCTTCCACGTATTTAATAGTGTCTCTCAATAATGACTCGATATTTATAGATAATTCGTTCTTATTAGTCAAATACTCTTTTGCAACATTGATAATATACGGTAGGACACCTTTTTCCTCACTCTTCTTTAAATTATCAAAGGGCGATCCATATTTATACCAATTAACAATAAAGTTATAGTTTAGGTAATTTTCATCAAGAGGAAAAGTATCCTCCAATATTTTTTCTTGAACATTTATTATCCAGAAAGAGATAGCATTTATAAACATAGTTTTAATCGAGTGCAACCACAATTTATTAGCTTCTACTATAATATCCAAAGTATCTCCATCTAACTCATTGACTAATCCTCTGATATTTAAAATATGTTTAGGAGGCACTTTGATTAATATATTTAACAGTTTTTTATCTAATTCTATGTTTTTATCTCCGAACTCTTTAATATATATGTTTTTTCTCGAAGGAATACTGCGATTATATTTGAATAGCTCGCTACACAAGATATCGCTATCTATCTCTATATTACTTAGCTTACTGATTTCCATTAATTCGGGAAGTATTATTTTTAGCCCATCTATAAATCCCTCCTCCGTTTTATAAGTATTGTGTAACAAGTATTTATTAATATCAATGGTATCAACTACATACTTTATATCAAATGTTTCAACCGCAATATTATCTTGGTCTTCAATATTAATATAATCATCCATACCTTCTATCATAGGAATGCCCTCGTAGTTTTCATTGTATTCGGCTTCCTTAATCTCTTTAATCTCTCGATATGATATTAGGTACTTTTTCCCATCTTTATCATAGTCAAATATGTGATTTCGCGAATATTCAAACTTAGCCTTTATTTTTTCATAAGCATCTATTATTTCAGGCAACCTCTTATTTGTTTTTAAAATCTTATCTATTTCTTCTACGGTCTCTTTAATATTGTTGATATGTATGACCTGTTTTATATTACTTAATAACTCTTGCACACCAGCATCTTCCTGTTTGTTGATATGTAATACGAGATTATATATATTTAATTTATTTAATTCGATTCTTTCTCCGTCGACATTTGTAACACTAATAGTTGCAAGATGTTCTGATAATATTAGTTTAGTTTTTTCTAAGAAAGTTATAGTACTCTCTTTTAAATCCAATAAGCTTATAATAGATTTCAGTTTATCAAAGAATAGTAATTTTTTATTCAATATATCACTCTTCTTTATCTTAACGGGTCTCGTTACATTCTTTCTCTCTTTTTCATAATCTGTAACAGACGTCATATAGTCACGGAGAATATCACTCTCATGTATATTTATTAAATCCAGCGATTTACCGAATTTTTTAAATATAGCCTCTATATTATTATAGTCTAAGTCGAAATCGTCTATTCCGTATTTTCCATCTTGCATATATTTAATTATATGGTTAATGTCTGGTCTAACATCTCTTATTAAATCCTTGCTATTACCATAATAATCTGCTGATTTTAAATTTATATTTTTGGAATTTATTAAATAATCCGTTATCTTCTCATATATGCTATCATTTACAGTAGTTTTAGGAATTTTATAATACGCAGAAATAATAGGAATATTCACATTATCTATGGGAAAAACAGGATAGTAAATAGGGAACTTCTTATTATGCGAAGGCTCGAGAGAAACTCTTATTTTTTTATCGGGAATAAAGCGGACATTCATAGATTCTGTATTGTATTTTATGCAAAAAAAGTATTTATTCTTCGCCGCAATATACTGGCTCTCATCTCGATTTTCTAATTTGTTAAAATATTCTGCATCTTTAGGATCCTTCATATTATCAACATCAACCTTCTCTTTTTCGGCCTCCGCGTTAAAAATATAGTTATCGTAATTATCTAAGACACCTCGCTTCGCATTTATATCATCGATAATATCATAGAATAGCTTGGTAATATTTTCAGCCTTTTTCGTGCTTGAAAACATATTGAATAGACTATCGTGTATATCAGCTTTGGATAATGCAATAAATGAGGGATTGTCCTTTATTATATCTTCCAAACTCATTATTTCTAAATACTCGATATCATCCAATTCTTCATCTTCATATTTGTATTCATTAATATCAATAGACATACTCTTCTTTTAATATATAATAATATAAATTATGATACATTATTGTTTATAGCAAATTTATTCCATTTAGTTTTGATTGATATTACATCTTCAATAATTTCCTTGCATACTTTTTCCATAAATGATATAAACATATTGGCATCTGTAATAGAATCGAGAGTAACGCGGATTATCATAATTGATTTTAGGGGATGTGGGCAAATATATCCGATAAATTTACAAACAATGTTATTGATAGTATTCTTCTCTCTGATATACTTATTGTGTACGAAAGATTGAATGATATTTCCAAGCGTATCATCTTCATTCTCAATAATAAACTCATAGGTCTCCTTAATATCCTGAAATTGCTGAATTTTTACAACATCAGATATCTCAATATTCGCCAATTCCATAATTAAGTTGTTGAGTTTATGAGTGATAATATCCAGCGATTTTGGAATTAGATACTTAGGCCCTATGTGTACGTTGATATACTCGATATCAAACTTAAATTTAATAGGATCACCGTAATTATTCTTATAGTAGGCTCGCTCTTTATCTAAGATATTATCGCATTTCTTCGCCTCGACGGGATCTTGGATATATGAAAAGTTAGCAAGAGATACCGGATTAAACGATGCATTATCGCGACCTGATCTTTTAACAATATTCGCAGTCAGATGTAAATGTTCGCCCGGACGAAGGCGAGTAATCAAAATAGTGTCCTTTGATACTTTATTGGGCGGAAAGAGCTCTTGTAATTTACTATCGCTCAATTCAATGCCATCGAGTTTAGCTTTGTAATCTGATGTCCTTACATTTAATTTTTTATTTGTAGTGTTATTAACATTCAGTTCGAGGACGAGGGAATTATCAGTATAGTTTTCGATTTCATCGGCGCTCATACAGATAGGAATTAGACCTATTCTGTGAATAATAAATTCATCATGGAGAGCTCCAGAATTAAATTTAACATTTACAGTAGGCTCTTCTTTATCAAGTTTTTCTCCAATTGCTCCGATGATAGGAATATCAGTCATAATAATTCTCCTAATACCATTTACGATAGCCAGATCTATATTATGAATTTCAAAACTGTGGTTATTTGAAGGGTCTTCTGGGTCAAATATATAATTGTGAAACATTCTATTTATATATTAATATATTCTATCTTATATATCAATTTTTACAAATAAAAAATATAAATAAAAAATTATTGCTTATTTAAGGCAAATAAAATTAACATTATTGTTACTATTATCATAGGTATTAGAGACATTAAGCTCACTAACCAGCTCCATGCATAACATTCGCCTTTAGTTAAACAGGTAATATTATATGCAGTAATTAGTATCATAATTATAAAAAGTACATATAATATCAGATATAAGCCAGCTCCTTGAATATATATATTAAGGGACATACATATTATTGTTAATATAAAACTTAAAATTATATATAACCATCCTTGTGTCGAATAAGTATTGTACATTCCTTCTATTATTATAAATATATTTTAGATTTTAGGAAATCAGACTATTCATAATCGCAAAACACATCGAGGTTCTCGATTGCATCTCATTTAGTGGGTTGGATGCGAAGAACTGAATTAGCGTTTTGATGTTTTTAACATCATTGCATTGGCACAAGTAGTAATAAATATTCGAGCATGTAATGATTTTCTTGTTAAATGTGGTAATCTGCAGATTTCTCAATTGCGCCAAATGATATTGGATAATCGGGGCAAATTGCTTGTCGAGCTCCTTATTCATCTTATACCTTTTATAAGTCGGATTATAGGTTGTCGTCAATTTATAATAATTATACAGAGAATCCTTGATAGTTGAGATAATCGTATGAATAAGATAAGTAGGATCAATATCTTTTCCATTGTTATCGCGGGGAAGCTGGATATTTGGATTGTAAGCAGCAATGTAATCCTTGATAGTATAATCCTGTTTATTTTTCATATAGACTTCGAGGATATTCATCCACAAATTGGGATGGCAAGGATCAGTTTCCTCGCGATGATTAATATAGCTCGAAGAAATCTTGTATAGCTTTGAAGTACCATTACCGATACTCTTTTTAATAATTATACCATAGCTATTGTTATTATTGATATAATTATTAGCATCAACGATAGTGCTAAAATATGCAGGATATCTAATGCCGAGATTAAACAAATCTTGAATTGACGAGCTGTTAATATCATATTCTTGCAGGGTAATTCTATTACGGGTGTTAATATGAACGATCTCTTTGTATTCTTCGCCTAGAATATTAGTATAATCGATAATATGCTTGTTTTCATGATGAATCAAGACAAATTCATATGCATGTCCGATATTCAAATTTGTAACAAACAATTCTCGCAACATTTTAGAAATTTCTTCGGGATTCTCGATTTCGATAAGTCTACTATAAACATCGGGGACGCGACTATAGTATTTATAGAGAACTTCGTCGAACATTAGTCCATGCGATTTTGTAGGATGCGAGAATTTTGAACTGTTCGCATCAGGACAACTCGATGTTCCGAAATACCACGTGTCTTTGTAATTATAAACAGTAATAATAGTACCATCATAGGCTTCATAGCATTTATCGGTATTTTCATACATAGAACCCGTGTATTCATCATAACCAATCCTTCGCGGAACAGAATTTGCATATGTGACTACTACATTGTTATTATAAGACAGTGTGAAGTCCAATACGATACTCCTACATTCCTCGTAAAGCTGTTTGTATTCACTCGCATTCGCAGACATTTTATAATTATTATGAAGAAGAACAAGATCGCCGTTGTTTTTAAACTTCTTTACCTTAATGTTGGGCCAAAAATGATACTTTTTCAATATATTAATCAGTGTGTTTGCGTGAGTGGAATTAGCGTCATGGTTATTATAAGTTTTTTCAATTAATTCACTGAGATTCTTAGGGGGGGCATTGGAAAACAGCACTTCACTATTCATAGTGTAGTTTGTTAAAAAGTATATATATTTAAACGCTTATATCAATTTTTATTATTTTTTGCTAACAATAATAATATAACATATAAACTGTTGTTATCGCTAAGATAAAAGTATATATTCTGTATAATATTTTTATATCTATATAATTTTTTGTAACAAAAAGTGCACCAATTGTAATACCTATAATAGATCCTATGGTAACAATAGAGGCTATCCTAAAATTAAAATGGCCTTTTTCGTAATATAAATATAGACCGGGTAATGCATTAGGAATGCTATTTAGAAACAGAGAGATAGCGACGGCTTGCTGAAAAGATAAATTATAATACATTAGCGCAGGTATAAATAATATGCCTCCTCCGCCACCTATAATTCCGATTGATATACCTATCAATATTGATATAAAAAAAAGATCAATAATCATCTAATTATAATTAGATAATTATATAGATATATGCATATATGCATATTATTTTTTGTCTGGATTTTTATAATACTTATCGAACCATGCTTGTCCGACCTCTTTAGACGCTTGTTCTGAGCTCATTTCATTTTTAATAATTTTATTTCGCATATTTAAGAAATATTCTAAACTACTATAATCAAATCCCTTATTTTTCGTTACCATATTGTACAACATAGGATACCTTTCCTCGAAAAACGTGATGCCTTCTATAGTTTTTTTCATATTATTTTCCAATTCTTCTTCCGAGGCAAACTTACTTTTATTCTCAGTCATATAGAGCATTATTTCTTGAACCATTTTTCTAATATCTTCAGTTTCCATACCGTCTTTTACAAAATCGGCAACCTTTCGCTTTTTAAGATTATTATCCGCACTCATTTTAATTTAATTATTAAAATTTATCTTTATATAATAATATCTATTTAATATAATAGAATAATGAAAAAAAATTTAGAATATGCCGTATTAGATAACGACGGAGCCGTATTTATAGCACCTCAACCTAAAAATGCTGGATTATATACTGGAGATGTTCTATTTGATAAAAAGCCATGGGGAAATAGCTATAAAATGCCTCCAGTCGAACCAGATGCCGTCGCATACGCAGCACAATTTTATGCAAGCCATCATATACCATCAGCAAATAGATCAGGTAATAATTCAATTAATACCGATAAATATAAAAAATACACTTCGGGAAACGGCTCAGAAGATTATTACAATTTTAGCTGCTATATACCATTGATGTAGAGACTCGTAGAGCCTTGTGGAGTCTTGCGATACACTACAATACCTCAACGACTTCTGTCTCGTTATTCATGATCATAGCAGATGGTTGTATTTTTTTGATAGAATCTTTGTGTTTTTTTAAAAAATCGCATATATATTTGTATGTTTCGTCTACTTGTTCGAAGGATACTCCTCCGGTAATCAATATACTTCCGCTTTCAAATAGAGCACAAGTTACCTTTTTACATTCATTTATTTTTTCTCCTTTGCCTTTTCCAAAGCATTTTTTAGGACAATTACATAAACCGTTTTTATTGCTATTACACCTGTTCCAAAAATATTCCAATTTAACTCCTTGATATATTCCAGGTTGAAAAGAACATTTGTTGTTATATAGATCGCTTATTAAAAGCTTATGAATTTCCCTTCTTTTTAATCCGAAGCCAACTTTTAGTTCGCTATCGCAATATACTTTAAAATCTGAATTAATCATTCTAATCTTAAAATTTTGATATTTTAAGGTTAATTTATAATTATCACCGGGATTATTTATGATGTCTTTTGAGATATTCTCATATATATTATTGATATTATAGATAATATGATTTACAATTACCTCTGTATCATTAACATTTTTAATACCAGTCAGCTGAATATTTCCGTTTTTAAATATTTTTACATTAGGCATATACGTATTATTCTTGCAAATAATAGTAACTTGATTATCAAAACGATTCTTCTTCATTTTATTCTTCTTGCTTTTTCTTCTTTTTTTAGGGTATATTCCACGACTTAGCTCATTATCTTCCTTAATATATTGAACCCATACAATACCATTATCTACAGCGTCTTTATCTATAATTAAAATATTATCAAATAAAATTTTTAAATTTAAATTAATATCTTCTCCAATGTTCGCATTACAAGTTATAGTTGATACTCTGTAAGGAGAAAAGTAGATTTCTTCATTATCGTTCATGTTTTAATCACAATAATTATAATTATAAAAGTCTTATATCATTTTTTATTTTTTTTAACTTCTATTTTAGTATTCATATTATCTGTTGTATTTTTAAGGTAAGATGTATTAACTATTTCGTAATTATATGTAGTAGAAATCATAGGGGGAAGATTGAGTAAATGTGTTTTATCATTTGTTTTATGGCCTTTGCGAAACTCATCAATAGACAGAGGGCCGTTGAATATGTTCAATAAAAATCTCGAAGGAGCTGGACGTATTGGGTTGATATTCCCAAAGTGTTTGCTCAACATTTGTATCAGACTGTTTATCTCCCATACCTTATCACTACCGCAATGCGATGAAAAATTATACGCATTTGCGCATTCAAAAGAACAAAAGTTTCCGAATAATATATAAGTATTTGAGACAACATTATATTTATAAGGCATGCCATAAATTCTATCATTTATAGGATGGCAGCACCAGTAACAATTATTAACTGATTTAATTATATTTTCACTTTTATTTTTTTCCATAGAGTTATTACATTCGTTATTTATATATTCCATATTATTTTCATCTAATTCCTTTGTGTTATTATAATACGTGTTATAATAGTCATTCCCATTTATTAAATTATCTTGAATATTATTATAAGTATTTGTTTCATTAATATAGCAACATCCTGGCTCGTAAGGCTTTGGGATATCAAATGTTTCATCGTTTATATGTATATTCATTTTATTTATATCATTAGATGATATAGGTAATTGCAATATGATATCCTCATTTTCAACAACTATTACATTTTTAACCATGGTAGACATTAAACCCTTTTTTTTATCTATTGTAGATTTTATATCGTTCTTTTTATTTTTTCGTGGCATTTAATTATAAACGCTTATATTATTTATATATCTTTACATCAAGGTTTATCAATGTAATTTTTGAAATATGATATACCGCCTATAATATCATTGATTTTAACTGTTGGAATTTCTGTTTTTTTATTAAAGGTTGCGTTTTTATTTAAAATACATTTGTCCTTAATTTCCCTTATTTCGCTATTTAAAGAATTTATAGTATCTATTAAATATTTTATTATAAGAACAAAAACGATTATTATAATAATAATAATTAAATCCATAATTCTTTTATTAATAATGAAGAATATAAAAATAAAACAATAGATCTCTGTTTCTCTTAACTATACTTGAATCCGGCAATTCCGTTTGATAAGCTTAATATATTAACATCTATAGCATATATTACAATTTCTATAATTGTATCTTCGTAAGAAGTTTCTGATATGCTATTGTATATATTCTTGACGCGATTGACTTCCTCGTCATTCTTGATATTCTCTTTAACATATATAGATAACGAGGTTCTTATAGATGTATTATCATAAGATCCTGCACTAATTTGTTTTTCAGGAAACAGAGAGAACGAATAGCAATATAAGCCCGTTCTTGGAATATTTGTATGGTAATTATAAGGCACTATGTTATTATAATACTCTGCGTCATTGTCTGATCTTGATATTTCTCTATTCCATATTATTTCAATTCTATCTAATATACCCATATTCTCTTTATATTCTTCGGGAGTAGCCGTATAGTTCATATGATTATTGAAATTCTTTATAGAATCCTTTCTTCTTGCTATCCATATCAACTCCTTTATATGATGATTAGCATTTGTAATATCTATTGTTTTATGTAATTCAGAAATATTAAATTCGCTTATTGTTCTCTTCGCTGTACTAATTACATAATTAATCTTGTTAGTATTTAGCAACAAAGTACTTCTCTCGATACTATCAAGATATACATAGGAACATATTAGTTGATTCCTAACATCAAATACTCTGTCGCTTGTGCTTACAAAACTCGCGATATCTATCTTATCTTGATGAACTCTATTATACAAGATCGGGCTAACATACATATTCAATATATTACTCCAAACTTGAAATAATCCGTTGAATCCGATATCTATCGTATCTATTTCGAGATAGACTTCATTGTTTTGCAATTTTAACAAAGGCAGGGCCAACGATGGATTTTTAGTAAACCAGAAATTCAATGGTACTTGTATCTGCCTCTGTTTAATACTTGGATTATTATTTGTAGCTATAGGATACGTTATATTATACATTTTATTATTTATAATAGTATACTTCGGAACAAATTTAAAAGGGTTTACCAATTCATCTACATTACCTATAAGCTTATTGTATTTGATACCATCTTTATTAGTCAGCTCGTCCCATATATTTAACCACTCGCCATATAGCGTCTCTATAGTACTCCCACCAATAGTTATACGGGCCTCTTTAATATAATTGTATCCGAGATTAGTTACCCATCTAAACTTGTGCTTGTTTGTCGAATATATCGCAGGTATATTAAAAGTCAAGAACATATTTGATAAAAAATCGGCATACCTTTTAATTTTAAAAGTTAGCTTTGTACCGTTTATAAATCCGCCATTAGCATTCCCTTCAGATGTTAAAGTAATCTGTTCAATGGAAAAATTCGTATGCTTATTATGCACATATTTGTAATAGTTTATTTTAGGATTTTTTGTAATAAAATCAGACATACTCCCATTTAGTACCAATTGCATTAATCCGGCGCCCATATTTTTGATTTTATTCTTAATATAATTGGTTATTATTATGTTTTATTTATATATCTAAGCATTTACCTTTTCTGTATAACTTACTATAAACTTTTCTAAGTCTTCCTTGCTTCTATCTCCATTGTATTCTTTAATTATTTTATCATCTTTTGTTAATACAATAGTAGGAAACCCTGATATATTGTATTTATCTATTCTATCCTTTTCTTCGCGATTGTTATATTTGTTAAAAGTTACTTGGTCGCCGTACTGGGTTTTTAATTGATCCCATGCATCAGATTCATTAAAGCGATCGCAATGCCTGCACCCATCCATGTAATAATACTCTAAGCAATAATTGCGCTTTCCAGTGAATTTCTCCATTATAGTTTGGTTAAAATAAAACATTACAAATATAGCTAATATCAAAAAAGCTATTACAACTACCATGGTAATAATATTGCTGTTATTGTTTTTACTGCGATTGCTTCTGACGGTACTTGAACTATTGAAAGTACTGGAAGTACGGATAGTACTCCTTCCAGCCATTAAATAGTCTAAACTTCTTCTAAATTATAATTAGATAATAATTATTTAGCAGCTAAAATATTATAATGTCTTTATTGCATATTTTCTTAAACTCTTTCTTGAGATTGCCATGATCGTTACTTCCTTTACTATCGAATATTACAACATTGTAAAAGTCTGAACCGTAAGGGTTCTCGTTATCAATTGAATCCTTGATAAATTTAATAAAGTTATCTTTTTCTATTAGGAAAATACGAGTATCTAAACTGTCGTAATTTATATTATCGTATTTATCTATAACATAGGCATTGTAATTATTAGTATTCAAGATATTTTTGCTATCTTCAATATTTTTACATACAATTATAGTCCTGTATACCAAATTATTTCTGTATAGTTCTTCCAACTTTTTTAATATCTCGCACATATTAATAATATTAAGAGCTTGTGCTTTATGTATATTATGAATTAAAAAATGAGTACATAATTTATTTGAAATTTCTAAAATTTTTTCAATTATGTACTCAAAATTATAAACAGAGGATTAAGTATATAACAAGATACCCTTATTATAACTAATAATGAGTGAACAGATCATAAAGATCAATATAGAAGAATTTAAAAGAGAATATGAAAATATCACAACGATACCATCAAATATATTAGAAAGGTCGCTTGAAGTTAAAAATACATACTCGTGTTTTAACTCTTTTTATGATCCTAAAATGATATGGGCCAAGAAGATTTATAATAACAGCAAGGATAAATATAATAAACCAAGGGCTAATAATAGGGTTCGTATTATTATCCCCGAGTTTTCTAAGAATTCTGAGACCAAAAGGTGTTTTATAGGTTATTTAAATAAATTATCTCATAAAAATAAAGACAATATATATGATAAAATACGAGAAATAATAAATAATAGTGAAAATTTAGATGATGTCTTTAGTATAATTTTGAATTATATTAAAACGAGTGACGACGATATATACTGTAATATATTGGACTTCTTTAACGCCGAGTATTTAACTGCTAATATCAATAATCAATGGGATAATTATATAAATAATAAAGGGTGGAACCCGCCCCCCTACGTATATGAAAACAACCTTCTATTGCTAAACGATGAATATGATATGTATTGTAAATATATTAAATGGAAAAAGGGAATACATAACATGAATAAAGTATGGGCGAAGTATAAGAACGACGAGCTTATTGTATTACTAAATAATATCTGCGACCACATATATTTTATAATAGATTCTAATGATCATAAATATCACAAATATATATTAGATATATTATTGGAACAAATATATAAATTATTGTGTATAAAAAAATACCCCAATATTATTAATAAAATTAAAAATATAGATATTAAAAATTATGATAGTTCAACTAAATTCCTTATTTATAATATTTTAGAGTTATAAAAATAAAAAAATTATTTCTATATAATAGTATAAGAGTAAGAAATAGTATAATGAAAGCAAACAACAACAACCTGTCTTTTTACAGTAGCGCAATAATTCAAGCTATATTTGCAATACTGCTAATAATCATCCTGAGTTACATTTATAAGCTTGAAAATATGGGCTGCGAATGCTCTGAACATCCTAATAAAGAGTTCATCAAAAACTTTACAATAGTTGCTTTAGCATATTTCCTAATAACATCTATAATATCTCTTAAAAGCGTTGCCGAAAGCATGGGATTCGTAGTTGTCCAACTGCTATCTATAGCAACTTTTGTGTTCTTCCTAATGTTCGTAGTATATATATATTACGCATTCGATTATGTTAGATATTTAACCAATGAAAAATGCAAATGCTCTGAAGATATAAGCAGAGATATTATATCCGTAGGTACCATGATATCCCTATTTTTATTCTTAACCTCGCTTTTCACTATTATAATCGTCCCTATATTACTAAGCACTTTAAGTAACCTATTAAACAGAATAGAAGTTTTTGAAAGTGAAATTGAGGATACTGTAAGCAATCCTTTTAGAACTATACAACGAACTCCAGATAAAATCCTATCTTCTGTAAAAGACATGGGCAAATTTGTTAATAGCTCTGCTAAAAAAATAACCAATCTAAGAAGAAGTAAATATTAAATTCGACCAACTCTCTTTTACACCCTTGAAGATTTAAAATGGCACAAAATATTTATTTTTTTATTGTGTATTATTATGAAGTAAGCAAATATCCTATTGATAAAGTCATTTGTTTAGATGAAACTTCCATACAACATGCCATGATGTTAGAGTATGGTAGATGTCAGTTAGGTAAGAAGTGTGTTGTAAAAACAGATGATAACTATGTATTTAGAAAATTCACATTATTAGTAGCAATAAATAATTCAAGGTGTGTAGGTTCTAAACTATATCAACAAGGTGGTAGGACGAAAGAAAGATTTGTAGATATCTTATAAGAACATGTCTTTAGTAAATACAAAGACCATCTAATCATATTAGATATTGCTGGAAGTCATAATAACCATTTTGTGAAAGATGCTATTATCAATAGTGGTAATAAATATTTATTTAGCATTCCATATACACCGACAACAAACAGCCCTATAGAAAATTACTTTAATCAAATAAAGCATCATCTTAAGTTAAATAAAAGGGTATTGAAATATGATGAATTGAATGAAGAAATAAAAAAATGCTATTAAAATGGTAAGAAAAGAAAATTATAGAAACTATTTTAATAATGCTTATAATAAGAAAGGATTGAGACAATACAAAAGAAAATTATCAACCAGATACAGAAAGACTAAAACATATAAAATAACATAAGAATATATTATATATAAATATAAGATTATAGCATCATTATACGACTTAAAACACAATTGTATCCAGAACAACAGAGGCAAATAAATGATGAACTGATAAATGTTTTGAACTTGAATGAAGATATTTCCCTTATCTTACACGAATTAGATATGAATAAAGAACTACAAGAACAGATTATGAACTTCTTACCAAAGATACATACTTATTTTTCTATGAGTACTATAACAACAATATCATGCCCTGAAAAGATTAAGATACCATACTTATCAATTATTCGTCATCTATTGAAAGATGAATATCAAATTTTGAGTACAGAATATAAAATCAAAGTAGAACCTAAACCCATAAGGACAAAGAAGTATTATTTTATCAAAAAAGTAGCAGATAGGCAAGATATAAAAATTGACTATTGTAGTATAAAATACACATATACCATTATGAACAACCAAGAGAAAGGTCTGTTATATGAGAAAATTGAAACTGAATGGTTATATCAATAGAGTAAAAAAACGAACAAAAGATGATTAACAAGTTCAAAAACATATTTGGAGATACTGATATGTTGTCGTATGCTTTGGTGATTTTGAACAACGCAAACATATGAAATATAAAGAACCAATTGATGGTATAAAGGTATTAGAACTTTATTCAAAAAATCAGGTTATAATACCTATTTAGTTGATGAGTTTAGGACAAGTTGTAAATGTTGTAATTGTGAAGGAGGAGATTATGATAAGAGGAAATCCTAAACAATGGAAAAATAACTATGCTTTAGTATATGGGCTATTACGCTGTAAGAGCGGTTGTGGATTATGGAACAGAGATGTTAATGGTGCTAAAAACATTTATAAAATAGCTTATAATCATATAAATGGATTAGATAGACCAGTATATCTATGTAGAAGCAAACAATCAGATATATTACACGATGTATCCAACCATAATTTATAGGTATCAAAGTTTTGATACTTCCTTGAAGACACAAAGTAATAAACCTGTAATGAATATTGTTTTTACAGAACTTTGTGCCATTTAAAATCTTCAAGGGTGTAAATTATTATTTATATAATAATTATATATTCAAAGTTCTACCCCCTTTTTTAGGACGACCCTTGTTTTTTAATATTTGTATATCAGCAGTATCCTCGATTATTGAGGTTATTTCTTCATCGCTTACAGAGAGTGTTTCAATATTATTATCACTATCGTCAATAGATATCTTACTATGAACATTCCTTATTATACTATCAATATCTTCGGCTGGTTTTCTCATATTCTGTGATTGTTGCATTCTTTGCTGATGTTGTTGCTGTTGCTGCTGTTGCTGCTGTTGCTGCTGTTGCTGCTGTTGCTGCTGTTGATGCTGCTGATACATAGGCATTTTTGATAGAGGAGGTTCACTATTTAGAGAACCAAAAATACTGCTAACCATATTAAAAAGCCCCATACTATCATTTCCAGAATTTCCAGAACCCCTGTTTTGCGACATTTGAGGAAATTGTTGATCATTGTTTCCTATTATATATTGTTTTGCAGCCGCATTTTGAAATTGTTTCATTAATTCCGGATTAGATTTTAATACATTTTCTATATCTGGCAATGGCTGTTCTTTAAACATTCTACTGGTTAAATGAAACATAAATGCGCTACCTGATAAAGACATAAATAATCTTAGTTCAGGAGCCATTTTTTTACCAGTAGCCTTATATTTATAATGTAATTCTTCAAAAATATCATCATAATCATTTATATTTTCATTTACCTGCTCAGACCATCCATCAAGACGAATTGATAGAGGATTGTACCGACTATTTAAATATTCAGTCCCTGATATAAAAGCCATTAACATTTTTTGTTGAAAACGAACACTGCCATCTAATTCTTTTTCTCTTATTATTCTATTATATTCTGTTTTAATCTCTTCTAAATCAGAATTCATATTGAATTTAAAAGGTAATTTAAAGCCCTTAGATTCTAATCTATCTAACTGATAAATTATCTCTCGTTTTTCATTTATTTCAAGTTTAAGTAGTTCTTTAGGGCTTAAAAATTTTTTTTTATCATTATAATTCCCGATTCTACCATCATCACCGCGTTCCCCTCTTCCACTTTCGTCGCTCTCACCGCCGCTTTCGCAACTTTCGACACTCTCTCCACTCTCTTCGCTTTTGCCGCTATCATAACTTTCTTTACTGTGTCTGCTATTACTGCTATCTCCGCTTTCTTCGCTATCGTTGCTATCGTTGCTATAAGAGCTTGAATAGCTTTTGTAACTTTTTTTACTTACAACATCTTCATCAAATCTATTGCTCTTTTTAATAACCTTATTTTTATAGATATTATTCATGTTTTTAATATAATCTTGTTTCCCCCGTGGAGAACTTGCACACGATGAACTCGCTGAAGACATTGAGATCACATCGTCACTTATTTTTTTCCTGTTAAAGAGCTCGTTATTTAATGAATTATCTCCAGATTTATTATTGCCTCGAGGAATATTGAAATTAAATGCTTGTTGATTATTAAAACTATCTCTATTTAACTCTATTAAATCATTATTTTGGTTATTAAGAGTTGATATTAAAGCCATATTATATATTTATTTTGATATTAAATGTTTATATATCTATTATAATATTTTAATCAGCATTAATACGCATCTATAAAAATGAAAAATATATTATTGTAATGCAGATAAATGATAAGATTATTCCAACATTATCATCTCGTGCGCATAAATCTTATTATAATTATTTACTATATCGCTGCTGCTGCCGCCGCTGCTGCCGCTACCGATAGCACATCGGATATAAGATATTGCCTGTAAACATGCGTCGCTCAAATCATCCTTTTTCTTATTTTCGTTGAAAAGTTTCTTTAAATATTCGTCTTCGCTAATATATTGTTTGCACAGTTCTATGCTAAGTAATTTATTATTCTTATATTTATCCTTACGGAACCCCTTCTTATTCTTGGGTTCATCTGGTTTTGTATTAGCTATATTTATTACATAGTTGTGATGCTTGGTTTTCAAAGATGCATTTATTAAAATAACATTTCCGACCTCCTTGTCCCAAAACTTAATTAAACTAAAATACCCGTATATTATATGCTGTATGGTCTTCATAATACCGTTGAGATTAGAAGGCTGGTTCTCGATTAATACGTAATCAATAGTGTTTATATTTTTACTTTTAAGATCTCCGACGATGTTATCCATATTCATATAAATTCGCTCAGTAATATCTTCGATACCCTTGATTTCCTTCTTGCTATCAGCCAATGCTATTATTCGCCAATCAATTATCTCCAGAGTATTCTGAGTCTGAGTATCTGCTATATCATTCTTTTTAATTATACAAAGCGCCAAATTTTTAACCCCAATATCAAAACTAATATATATCATAATATCATTATTATAAGCATTATATCATTATATCATTATGCTCTTTTGCATCATATCGACATTCTTGGAAGTGTACTGTCTTATATTATGGCTCTTTATTAATATTACCAAATCCTTCCAGAAATTATCGTTAACATATCTCAAATTGTACTTATTGATTTTCTTGCATTTTTTATATAGCCACTTATATATTTTTTCCAAACATTCGGGGTTATTATAATTCCTACACATTCTCTGTTCCTTCGTCAATTTACTTATGTAATTTTTAATGTTAGCACAGCTGATATCGTCAGGTACTACATCTTTCAAATTATTGAATTTAACATAATTATACGTTGGACATATCAACAAGTTATCATTGTAATCTATAAAAGTAGGATTGTTGTCTATTATAAGCAGGTGCTTTTTAATATCAAATGTACTCGAGAACTTTATATTTTTTTTAATAAGCGGTAATATTTTATTAATAGATTTTTTTATACTACCATCCTTATCTATTATACAATTGTCCCTCGTAAGCAAAGGTCTATCGAATTTAAAATTGTTATTCTTCTCTATTATAGAGATCTCTTTGTTTGCCCATTTTTTTTCCGAAGCAGTATATACATAAAAATAAGAAACCGGATATAACTTCTTCATTGCCTGAATAAAATGAAAAAAATGCGGTCTTATCAATAAGGACTTCTCGTTATAGCTCTCATTCAGAGATTTTTCGCACAAAATCTTATATTTATTTAAATTTTTTTTATCATATGTTTTTATCAACTCCATGATATTATATATATCACATTGATAACTGCAATTGCCTATTATAGTCCCGTCTAAATCTATTATAAATATATATGGTTCTATATTATTATTCATAAATCTATTATAATAATATATTAGAATATTGCTGTATATTAGAAAAGTTATTAGTTATAATGAACTCAGACGAATATATAAGCAAATATGCTTCTACAAAAAATAATAAGGGATATTTATCGAATTCTGTAGGCAGTAAATATCTTTCCGAAGTGAAGAAAAAGACCAGCGATGAGTTGGTAGATATAGATAATTATTTTATGAATAAAAATATTAAATATAATTTGGATAGCAGAATCTTTTATAATAATCATATTCGTAAGAAAATAAAAAACGTGAGTTCCAAGCAATGCTTGAGTATTAGTAAGACCAGTGATACTATGAACCCCGAATATAACATTAAAAATACAATAATTCTCACAAGACGCTTTGGTACATCGAGTGTATATGGATATATTTATATAGCAAAAATAAAAAACGAAATTGGTTCGCGCCCCATCGCCGCAAAACTCATGGTTCGAAATTATAGAAACTTATTAGAAAGTACTCTTAACGAAAAGATAACGGAGAAAATTGTTAAAAATAAAATATCGAGACATTTCATTTTGACTTATAAGGCAATATACTGCAACGTTTTGTCTGATAAAAATACACCGAGAATTATTAGCGGCGAAAAATATATTATTCTGCTAAATGAATTAGCGCATGGCGATTACAAGAGTCTATGTAAGAAAAAAGATTTTTTAAAAGATAATAAAGTACTGTATAATATTTTTATTCAAATGATGTTATCTATAATGACTCTGCATTCATTCGGATACATTCATCGCGATTGCCATTGGGGTAACTTCCTATATCATAATAATAATGAGAAAGGCTATTATCAATATAAAATAAATGGTCAGATATACTATTTGGAAGCATGCCCATACTCTATATATTTATATGATTTTGGAATAGCCAAAGAGATCAATGATTCTCATATTAAATATATACCAGAAGACTATGTGAGAATTACTGGTGCTTTCAGGAATAAAAATAACTATTATAAATCATGGTTGGCTAAAATTAATATACCTTCAAACTTACCTTCTAAAGAGATTTCCATATTTGCGGTGAATTTTGGTAATCAAATAATTAATTTCTATAATGAGAATAAGAGCGCCAAAAGTAGCACATTCTTAAATAAAATAACCCAAGAACTTATTAATATATTTTTAAATATCCCGCATAATATGTTTACCGATAAAAAACCCCTTAATTCTAAAATTATTAACTCCACGCCATTTATAATAGAAAATTAGAAACTTAGGATACTAATAGATCTATTGTGCGGTCTTCTATATTTTTTACGAAATTCTTATGCCTGTCTTCTATATATTCTCCCATACTCTCGAAGCCGCAAAATATCATCTCGTCAATTTGCTCTTTTTTTAGCTGCAATTTCATCCCTAATCTACTGAATTTTATGTCCATCGTGCTCTTTAATGGTAAATTCTTAGGATAATAAAGGTTTTTTATCTTGCTATTATTAATCTGTGCGGTTAGCACATGTTTAACTCTTAATACATTTAAGATATTAAATAGCTGCTTTAGAATATAGATTAAGTTGATATTTTTCGTTTTCTCAATAGTCCGTTCCTCTTTTTGTAATACCATCCCTATTATATTCTCGCTGGGCACATGGTCAAATATCTTAATGGGAAAATTATTAGTCAAGGCCCCATCATAATAGTAATCTTCTATATGTATTGGTTTAAACAATAGAGGAATACACATAGAAGCACAACAAGCATCATACACACATATATCTGGGGTATCCTCAATAGAAAAAATCTTATTTTCACAGGAATTTATATTTGTCGCAGACATATAGATATTGACCCCAAATATCTTTGATATATCCCTGAAAGTTAATTTATCGTCTAAATGTGGATACTTTTTTTTTATAGCAACTTTTAAATGATTTATAAAAAGCTCCATATCACATATTCCATACTCCGTTATTAATTTAATATAATTTTTTATAGGAACATTGCATAAATCATTATCGTATTGCATATTGTATACCAATTCCTCCATTTCATCTATTTCTAATTTAAAAGCAAACATAAGACCTACAAAAGAGCCTATTGAACATCCTGCGATATGAGTAATTTTTTTATGCAAGTTTGTTATATATAAATACCTCAGGGCTCCTAAAAACATAACTCCGTGCATTCCGCCTCCAGATAAAACTAAATGTGTTATATTCATATTTACCATATTTACATTCGTATTAGATGAATAATTATATAATTTCTTATATATGAGAATTATATTCTTGAATATTTACATTATAATATAATAGGGCGCTCTTTGACGCATTGTTCTCAGCTTCTTTTTTGGTACTGCCTGTAGAAGTCGCAATAATAGAACCATTCTTATCTTTGATACAATAAGTAAATACTCTAACATTATCCTTGATAGAGATATTCAATTCTTTAAACTGGGGCACATCTTGCAAATAATGTAACATATGAGATACGAGCATATCCTTATAATTATTTTTAATTCTTATTAGTTCGCAGAAATCTATATAATTTTCAATAATATAGATGATCCAACTTTCTACTACGTAATATCCAGCACCGCTAATAGGCGTAACTCTGATATTGGAGGGAAGCGAGACCTCGTCGGCATCTGTTTGAAAATCTAAATAAAGAGCTCCTAAAAATGCTTCAAAAATATCTTCCATAATTTTATAATTATTTCTTCCACCCGATTCTTCAACTTGTTTTGAAATGATAGCGAATTTAGGAAGCCCTATCTTTTCCGATAAATATCCGAGCATTCGGCCGTTAACGATTTTAGTCCTTATTTTTGATAAGAAGCCTTCGTTTTGATCGGGAAATCGTAGATATAAATAATTTGTTACAATCATACCAAGTAGAGAATCGCCGAGAAATTCCAAACGTTCATAGGACATATCTTGTAAAGGCAGGCATCCCGCGGGACAATTAGCATTACTCTTATCAAAATCCGCATTTTTCATAGTACAATAAGATTTATGAACGAATGCGACACGATATAAATTGATATTTTTAATTTGTAACCCCGAGAGCCCATTGCTATTCAACAAATTATCTAAATCCTCGCGCTGCAAGAGGATATTCTTGTTATTATATGGCTGATTCTCGATATCAATCTCCATCGTTTTATTATGAATATTTTCAATACGTTTCATTTTAGAAATTAATATATTAATATATTAATTATAATATATCATTTTTTATATATATAAATATTAAATGTATTTTTCTTTTAAATAGAGTAAGATAATATGAGTTATCTAGAAAATGATACTATGCCCCCTGTAATACAAATAGATTCAGTGGCCATAGGTTTACAACTCAATGATGACTTTGAAGCTAAAAATTTAAACAGATTAGATCTGAGAAGAAAAGAAGAATTTTTAGTTGTAGGAGAGAAAACATATCATTTAAACGATATAAACGATTTGAACGATTTAAATAATACTTCAAATACAAAATGGAGTTTCATTGTAAATGATAATGGTGTTGCAATAAATACATCACGGCGTTTAGCAGACACGTATTTAACCACTGATACATCTCTGTATGTTGATAAAAACATTCATTGTTCGGGGATCATAAAGGCCGCTGGATTGCAAATTAGTAACATTATTATAGACGATGCGAATCCAATTACTTGCAATTTAGTCAAAGAGTTCATCGATAAAACGAACCAACTTTTAGGTACCCAGCCATTCAAAATTAGCAGTTTAGATAGCTATTTTGAAAACGTATATAATCACAATTATAAAATCACAAATATATATACACCGAGTTATGTTACTTTCGGTGGCGAAGTAGATACCTATAATAACACACATCCATTGAATATTGTTACTACACCGAATAATAAATTCGGAAATATGCATATTTCTATTAGAAATGATACAAACAATGACGATGGAGAGCCTATTAAAATGTGTATGGGTATTATCGGCGGTTTCAAAGATTCCCCTGCTATTATTTCTACATCCAAGGGAGTGCCCTTAGAATTTCACGTAAGTAAATCTTCGACGGATATTGAATCTCCTTATGGAAATAATGCAGTACCTACGTATTCCAATTCGAATATAAGTAATATTCCAGCGATGACCATAGACGCGAATAATAACGTTGGAATCGGTACAAACATCTCTTCGGAATATATCTATCAAAAGAGAACACTTTATAATAATAAAATAACAGGAGAATATTTAGAAAAAAAAGCAAGATTGGATGTAAAAAACGGTATTGTGGCTTTTGAAGATGTTTTGATTAAAGATTACGAGACTGGTTTGTATAAACATACAGACGATATTTACATAAGAAATAGTGGTTTGGGAGCTTTGAATGCAACTCAAATAAATGGTGGAGATTTCACGGACGAACAATATAATTTTAATAATAACCTATCTGTTCGTAATTTGCTACATGCTAAAAATGCAATAATTGAAAGTAACATAGAGATTCGTGGTGATACAAAGACAGATTCTTTGAATGTAGAAAATACTGCAGTATTTAACGGCAATGTAGTATTCAACAAAAGCATCGATTTTACAAATACAGATGTTCTCAATATTAATAATCTGAATGTAAATCTCGATATTCAAAATGATATTTTTATAAACAATAAAAAAATAGTCCCTCTCGATTTAACAGATCCCTATACCGGTTATACGAATGTAATAAATAAAAATGGGAGCAACTTCATATTCATGTATGTAAGCAGCAATATCGCATATCTTGATGCAAACAGCAATGTTAGCTTTCCTAATAAAATGGGTCTCGGGCTTAAATCGAATGATAAGTTCGAGGCTATCTTAAATATTACGAATGACGGGCGGACTTCGAGTAATACATTTGATATATTATTGAAGAATACCGTAGACGACAAGCAGTTTATTGCGAATATAGGCCGGTTGTCGCGCCTCGATAATACAGACAACAGTTTAATTATTAATACAAACAAGGTATTGGGCAAAAAGAACAATATATATTTTTATCCTGAAACAGATGTTAAATCGCTGACTACGAATTATTATTCGTGTAACATCGCGAATACATATCCCACAATGGCTATAGCAAAAGGCAGTATAGGTATTAATAAATTAAAACCAGATTCCAATATGGCTCTCGATGTTAATGGTAATATTTCGGCAAGCGAATACTATGTTAATTCTGGGAATAATTATAGTAAAACAAAAGCCTTTGTATATAACCGAGATAAGGATTTTTTTAACATCTATGATACAGCATGTGATAAATTTTGCATTAATTACAAAAATTCCATTGAAGAAGCTCATAATATGAGAGGGCTAAACGTAAAAAAAGGGATAAATGCGGACTTTTATTATCAAAATAACATATTGATCGAAAATCTACGGCGTGCGAGCAATGATTTCAGTTTCTATACGAATAAAAACATATCGATTGGCTGGAAAGGAGAAGACAATGTGACTCCATTACAGATACGCAATATATCAACAAACGATTATAATTATTCGACAATTCGCATATACCGCGGTGTAAGAGGAGGAGGTAAATATAACAACGCAGATTATAGCGGTATTGATATATGTGAATATGAAAGAGACCTAAACTCCGATAGAAATAAAGAGAAATGGTTTATTTATAAAAACCACAAATACAACGATGTCGATAGTAGGGATATAAAACGCGTTGGCCCTTTGCAAATCGGATACACTAATAAAACAATTGAACCGACATCTTATGGTATGTCCTTTTACTATGATACAGCGAAATCAAAATATCATATCGACGTCAATAACCCCAAAGTTTCTTATAACGACGATTCTGCAATGACCGTATACGGCGACTTAAGCGTACATGGAAATATTAATATTTTAGATAATTACGGATGCAATTTTAATTTTAATTTTAAAGGAGTAACAGCGCAATTAGAAAAGGTAGACAAATATGTAGACAAGTATTTCAATTATATTTCTTGTAACATTCTTAATAATGCTTATAATAACTCATTGAATAAGATAATAACATCCTTTGATATTTTTAGACCCAAGGATAATATCATAATCGATTGTATCAATAACAACGAGATACCTTTAATTGTTAAAAACGTGAATAATGATAATGGTAGCGATGGAGATGGAGATAGCGAAGAATGGAAACCTGCCGCAAAGTTTATTACCTATTCTAAGAAAGATATTAGTTACTCCTCGATAGAATTATCGATATACAATAGTAATTATTTTCACGTGAATGACGCCGATGATATTGCAGGAGATAATATTAAAAGTTCAGTGGAGATTAGTACATGTTACAAAAATAACAATACTATATTGGATTTTAACGTTTTAAATAGCGGGTCTCATAAAAATTTTCTTAGATTTGTTAATAATACAGATGGTAGTGGAGATATTATAAATACAATTGCTCATTTGGGTATAGGCGAAAGTGTGAATTCAAACATATTATTGCATATTGATGGAAATGCAAAGTATGGAATGCAAATAACAAACGCATCTTATCCTGCAACTATTAATCTGGTAAATTCCGAAGGTGGTAAAGATGTATATCACAGTATTTCAGGAGGGGATGTTAATAACAAAAACATTTTTACGATAGATGTAGCTGCGAAAAGCTATGACGAATATAACCCCGACCTTTTTACTGTATTTTCGATAGACGCTTTTGATAATTATAAATTAAGAAAAGGAGCAAGATTCGGATTTAATAATACCGATATCTATTCAAGTGAGGAAAATGTGAATAATGTGAACAAGGCTACTGTTGTAATTAATAGCGAATTTGATAATTCTGCAACGACAATTACAAATCGATATACTTACGATTTTATCTATGAAAGTAGTGTAAATATAGCCTATAGTAACGTATATTTTGCTTCGACATCGAATTGGGACAACGATTCAAAAATATACAATAGTTCTGTGAAGCAATTTGTTAGCACATTGCCAAATATAGATGATAATGGCATCGAGATAAATCCTACGAATTCTGCGAGAGATGATTTTGTTATTAGCAAAAACAATATATTAACATCGAGATTATTTTATACTACGATACACGATAATATAGAATATGAAAATAATTATAGCAATTTAGAAATAAGCTGTTTGAATTACGATTATGGCTTCGTTGCTAATATAGAAACTTTTGGAAGTGTATATACTAATACTTATAGCAATAACCTGTTCAATATAGCTCCGCGAAAAATCATAGATATCTATAATGACTTGAATGTTGACGAGGGATCTCTTGAAACGATCGAAGCGAATGTTACAACGTCTTTATTACATACTTTATCGGGACGCAATTTAGAATTCAACTATTCGTATTACAATCAATATAGAAAATCACTCAATATCGGCTATGATATTGCCGCAACAAGCCTTTTAACACATGATGTAATACAAGATAGCAATTATATCAATGTGAGCAATAGCATCGTAACTACTTTATTGCCGTTTGACGATAATAATGAGGTAATCCATAAGATATACACCGAGTTGAATGAGAAAAAAATAGATATAGATAATGATATAGAGAATTCAGTCTATATAGAGTATTCGAATCTATATCTGCGGACATTAACGACAAATATAGTGAGGTACAATTCAAATATCAGTTATACCGAGAAATACTATTCGATACATAGCAATTATCTCGATATCAATACATCAAATATATTTATTGCGAACCTATTGAATAGCGACGCTGGCTTATATGTATCTTCGAATATAGTGGGCAATCACGTATTTATCAAAACTTCGAACTACTCTATAAATCCTTTTGTAGATTCGCTCGAACCCTATGATACAGAGCTAAAACGAATCAATTCAAACGTCTATATAGACTCCTTCAATATTTTAGGTTATACTTGCAATAATACGTTAGTCATCGAAGAATATGTTAATGATTATAGCAATATTGATTTAGAAAATTTTGTAATCGGAATTCGAAATTACAATAAGACAAAATATCACCCTCATATTTCTTTAGTAAATACCATAGAGAATAGCTATAATATATCTTGTAATATCCATGAGATTTATAGTTATGATGGGACGTTTGAAATTAATTACATTGATGACGAGAATAACGACTTTAGTGCACTCAAAATAGATAGGAATAGAAACTTAATTATTGGAGGCGGAATAAGAAGTGAAGGAAATGTTGAAATAAATAATGATTTGATAATTTCGGGAAACATTTATGATATTTATGGTAATAATTTATTGAACATTTATACTTCCAACGGTACTCCATTATCTCAAGAATTCAAGTTAACGCAAGGAATGATTGTGCAGACTGTTCATAAAACGTACAGGGATACGAAAGCCAAAGAGGACAATACGACATCGTGGGTTCCAATTGATATTGATGATCTTGATAATGGCTTTGTGATACGGATTAAACCTTCGCATAGTACTTCGAAGGTCCTTGTCTCAATGTCTTGCCATATCGGTATGGATTATGCTGAGAATTCTCGATGGTGGGGTATTCAACTATATAGAAAAATTGGTGATGGCGATTGGTTGCCCGTAGAGAACGCAAACGGTTCCAATGCTGATTGGTTAGAAGGTTCGCCATGCTGGATATCTCATAATATGGGAGCAGACAATAGCATGTACTCTCATTCTATCATAAATGTATCAGGATCTTACGAGGATTCTCCAGAAACGACAGAAGATGTCTATTACACGGCCTATTGGAAATCGAAATTAAATAATTCGTTCGGCCGACTGTATATCAATCGACCGGCTACTATAAGTAGCGCATATACGTCAAATTACCCTTTGACCTCTTCGAGTTGGACGGCGAGCGAAATCTGGAACAATGGTGTATCTTATGTGCCTACCGATACTTCAGTCGTAAGTATCGCATATAATAAGGTAGGAATAGGAACAGTTCCTGCTCAAAATAGTGAATATAAATTAGATGTAAATGGAGCTTTAAATGCAAGCAATTATTTTATCAATGGTAAACCGTTGAGTCAAATCTCTAATGACTTCAAGTTAACTCAGGGAATGATTGTGCAAATGATACATAAAACATATAGAGATACAAAAGCTAAGGAAGATAATACTACTTCTTGGGTTCCCATAGATATCGACGATCTTGAGACAGGCTTTATTATTAAAATTAAACCAACGCATGTTACTTCAAAAGTCATTGTATCAATGTCCTGCCATATAGGTATGGATTATGCTGAAAACTCGCGATGGTGGGGTATCAAATTGTATAGAAAGATTGGTGACGGCGAATGGTTACCTGTAGAAAATGCTAACGGTTCTAATGATGAATGGTTAGAAGGCTCCCCATGCTGGGTATCTCATAATATGGGAGCAGATAGCAGTATTTATTCGCATTCTATAATAAACGTATATGGATCTTACGAGGATTCTCCTTCAACAACTAATTTTGTTTATTATACGGCTTATTGGAAATCAAAATTAAATAATACATTTGGCCGACTCTATATAAATAGACCAGCTACTATAAGCGGTGGCGCATATACTTCAAACTATCCTTTAACATCTTCGAGCTGGTCATTAACTGAAATATGGAATAATGGAGAAGCTTACGAGCCCATAGATACTGGAGATAATACAATAATTATAGCAAGTAATAATGTAGGAATAGGAACTGTTCCTTTACAAAACAGTCCATATAAATTAGATGTCTATGGAGCTTTAAATGCGAGCAATTATTTTATCAATGGTAAACCGTTGAGTCAAATCTCTAATGACTTCAAGTTAACTCAGGGAATGATTGTGCAAATGATACATAAAACATATAGAGATACAAAAGCTAAGGAAGATAATACTACTTCTTGGGTTCCCATAGATATCGACGATCTTGAGACAGGCTTTATTATTAAAATTAAACCAACGCATGTTACTTCAAAAGTCATTGTATCAATGTCCTGCCATATAGGTATGGATTATGCTGAAAACTCGCGATGGTGGGGTATCAAATTGTATAGAAAGATTGGTGACGGCGAATGGTTACCTGTAGAAAATGCTAACGGTTCTAATGATGAATGGTTAGAAGGCTCCCCATGCTGGGTATCTCATAATATGGGAGCAGATAGCAGTATTTATTCGCATTCTATAATAAACGTATATGGATCTTACGAGGATTCTCCTTCAACAACTAATTTTGTTTATTATACGGCTTATTGGAAATCAAAATTAAATAATACATTTGGCCGACTCTATATAAATAGACCAGCTACTATAAGCGGTGGCGCATATACTTCAAACTATCCTTTAACATCTTCGAGCTGGTCATTAACTGAAATATGGAATAATGGAGAAGCTTACGAGCCCATAGATACTGGAGATAATACAATAATTATAGCAAGTAATAATGTAGGAATAGGAACTGTTCCTTTACAAAACAGTCCATATAAATTAGATGTCTATGGAGCTTTAAATGCGAGCAATTATTTTATCAATGGTAAACCGTTAAGTCGGGACTTTAAGTTAACTCAGGGAATGATTGTACAGACTGTTCATAAAACGTATAGAGATACGAAAGCCAAAGAAGATAATACGACATCGTGGGTCGCTATTGATAATAATCTTGTTGCCGGCTTTGTTATTAGAATTAAACCGTCGCATGCTACTTCGAAGGTCCTTATTTCGATGTCTTGCCATATTGGTATGGATTATGCTGAAAATTCGCGATGGTGGGGTATTCAACTATATAGGAAAATCGGCAATGGAGATTGGTTACCTGTAGAAAATGCTAATGGCTCCAATGATGATTGGTTAGAAGGTTCGCCATGCTGGATATCGCATAATATGGGAGCAGACAATAGTCTGTACTCTCATTCTATCATAAATGTATCAGGATCTTACGAGGATTCTCCAGAAACGACAGAAGATGTCTATTACACGGCCTATTGGAAATCGAAATTAAATAATTCGTTCGGCCGACTGTATATCAATCGACCGGCTACTATAAGTAGCGCATATACGTCAAATTACCCCTTGACCTCATCAAGTTGGACGGCGAGCGAAATATGGAACAACGGAGAGCCCTATGTACCCGTAGATAACGGAGATAATACAATCATGATCGCAAATAATAAGGTTGGAATAGGAACAGTTCCTTTGCAAAACAGTCCTTATAAATTAGATGTCGTAGGAGATATAAGAGCAAATAATTTTGTACAAACGAGTGATTATCGATGTAAAAAAAATATAGAGAGTATTCATAATGTTCTCGAGAGTGTTAATAGCTTGCGCCCAGTATCATATTTAACATTAGACCAGCAAAGTACGGATAAGAAATCATATGGATTTATCGCACAAGAATTAAACGAATTATTTCCGAACATTGTAAATGAACCAAAAGATAATAACGATTTCTATAGCATTAAATACGTTTCTATGATACCATTACTTGTAAAATCAATTCAAGAGTTGACTACGACAATTGAATTCATGCGCGAAGAGATTGATATTCTTAAACAAAAAAATATACAAGTAGAACAGTAGATAATATTTCTATTGATCGAGATTGGACTTACAACAACAAATGCAGGTCTTACATATAACACTTCAACATCTACTTTAACTGCTACTAATTATGCTGGTAATGGGTCGGCATTGTCTGGAAAACAGAGCACAATAAATAGCACAGCAGGGCAACTTATTATAGGTAACGGCAATGGATCTACTACTACAAGTTCTTCTCTCACTTTTTCTGGTACTACCTTGACCGCTACTAATATTAACGCCAGTAATTCTCTAACTGTTAATGGGGTTAGTATTTTTGCATATACAGAATTAATAAACGGAGGCAGTATCACTTATGTAAATGAACAAAATGGGTCAAATCATATAATCGATCTTAATTATAATTCGACTTATCATCAAAAAATACTAATATTTACTAATTCAAGTAAACTTATCTTAGCTATCAATTTAAATAAATCAAATGGGGGCGATAATACATTGAATTACTCCCAGCCTTATGCTTATAGCGATAGTTATAATTATTATCAACCAATACCCGAATCTTCAAGATTTAGAGCGCAATTTTTTAGATATACAACAACATTTATTGTAGTAAAAAATTATCATTTATAGTAAAATGATTTGTATTTTTGAAATATAATATATAGGAATGTGTGCAATTAAATGTATTAGATAATGATAAAAAGAAATTAAATCATTACAATATGAAAATAAATTGAACTCGATATCAAGAGTTTGGATGAATAATATGATTTAAATTAAGTATCCATAAGCATTATTTTTGTATAGGTTAAATATTATAATTTGGGAAAATAATTCAATAATTCTTCATTTGTAATAGCCAATATATGTATATGTTTATCATATATACCATCAACTATTTTATTAGGAAAATCTCGCAACTCCTGTCTATATTTGATTATCTTATCGTCAATTACAGCATCGGGAACTAAAAATATATAATCGCTTTTCGCTAATAATTCGTCACGTTTTGCACGTATAATAGCAAGTTTCTCATTAATAGATTTTATAACCCCTTTATTTGCCAATGCTATTTCTGCCTCGCGTCGTTGTCGCTCTTCATCGGGTAACATAGCCATCTGTTCATTATGTATTCTATAATAGTACTCTATAGTATAATTAGACATTCTCTAATTATAGATAAGATTATAAAAATTCTATAATTCTCCAACAAAACGTCCCAGACCTTCGCCAAAATGTATATCTATTATATGTAGGACTTCCATCATAGCCAAGATTTTGAACTAATGATACATAATAACCACCATCATTATATGTATAATAATTACTAAGCGAGGGTGAGTTATTCCTCCAAATTATAGAATATGATATAACTAAATCATTAATACTAATCTCAACATATCTATTATAGGTTGAGCTTGTAATCACATCAATATTATCGGAAGAATTCGGTCCGCTCGCGACTTTGGTTTGAACAATTATAGTAGGTCTTGCAGATAAAGAAGTGAATGTAATTGCTGGCAAATTAGTGAGACCGCTTCCGTTGCCAACAAAATTACCAGCGGTCAAGGTAGTACCAGAAAAAGTGAGAGAAGAACTTGTAGTAGTAGATCCATTGCCGTTACCTATAATAAGTTGCCCTGCTGTGCTATTTATTGTGCTCTGTTTTCCAGACAATGCCGA
>Ga0315908_10000318_pt1 | contig 38752 bp, 33 predicted proteins | sample LakEriMetagenome_12_FD_203520 | JGI IMG/M metagenome (GOLD analysis project Ga0315908, IMG submission 203520) | Freshwater fungal communities from buoy surface, Lake Erie, Ohio, United States - Buoy 4 MA124 | ecosystem: Environmental > Aquatic > Freshwater > Lake > Lake biofilm | place: USA...
AAGCGGTTTCGGTGCACGCCAACGACCAAGGCATGGAATACCCGATGATTTGTTGGAATTTTGGTCGTCCAGATGCTGACGGTAAATACACAGATCGACTCAAATACGGTATGTTGGGCGTGATCATTCACGAAGTGGGCCATAACTTTTTTCCCATGATTGTCAACTCAGACGAGCGCCAATGGACCTGGATGGACGAAGGCCTCAATACGTTTATGGAATACTTGGCCGAGATTACATTTGATCCTAATTTCCCCGTTGATCGAGGACCAGCTCGTTTAATTGTTCCTTACATGAGCGGCGCTCAATCCGGTTTAGAACCTATCATGACTAATTCTGAGAGCATTCGTCAGTTTGGAAGTAATGCTTATGGCAAGCCGGCTGCAGGATTAAATATCTTGCGTGAAACCATCATGGGTCATGAGTTGTTTGATTACGCTTTTAAAACCTATGCCAACCGCTGGAAATTCAAGCACCCTACGCCCGAAGATTTCTTTAGAACCATGGAAGATGCTTCGGCCGTTGATTTGGATTGGTTTATCAGAGGCTGGTTTTACACCACCGATTATACCGACATTGGCATCAAAGAAGTAAAGAAGTACTACGTTTCCAACAACGAAACCAAAGAGGTCAAAGACTATTTGTCCAAAAGACGCCGCCGCCGTTCGGGAACGGATGGTCCGATGGTGTATATGGTTGCCGAAGGCAGCGAAGATTATACGCCCAACATGAACAAAGCCTTTGATCCCAAAGAAATCACCCATTTGGATGCCTACATTAAATCGCATTTCACCCCCGAGGAACAAGCCAAATTGGTCGTGCCCAAGTACTTTTACCAAGTTACTTTTGACAAACCGGGTGGTTTAGTGATGCCCGTTATTGTCGAGTTGACTTTTGAAGACGGCAGCACAGAAAACCATGTTTTTCCGGCGCAAATTTGGCGTTTAAACGATGCCGAAGTATCGCGTACCTTTGCCACACAAAAGGCCATCACCAAAATTGTGGTCGATCCCAAATTAGAAACGGCAGACATTGATGTAACCAACAATACCTGGCCAAAACAAGAGGTTCCCTCAAAATTTGATTAATACAACTTGTAAAAAAAAATCCCATATGTTTGGAATAGGTGGCGGTGAAATCGTATTCATCATTTTAGTGATTCTGATGTTATTTGGTTCCGATAAAATTCCAGAGATTGCGCGTACTTTGGGTAAGATCATGGCCCAGCTCAAAAACGCAACCAACGACATCAAAAGCGAGATTCAAAAAGGAGCTGAAGCCAACGGCTTGGATACGACCATCAAAGAGTTTAAAAGCGATTTTACCGATATCGGTGCAGGAATCACCAAAGACATACAAGAGGCAAAATCCAATATGGAAGCCCAAACCCAGTCGGCTGTTGAAGGCGTTGCCCAAGAAGTAAACGAACTTGAAGGACCTGTAAAACGCCAAGTCTAAATGGAATCCAAACTCATTGCCTTCGACCAACAGTTGTTTGTATTTCTCAACAATTTGGGGTCTCCAACTTTCGATGGTTTTTGGTTGTTTGTCACCAAACAAACCCATTGGACACCTTTTTTTCTGGTGTTGTTGGTTGTGATTTATAAAAAAATAGGTTGGAAACAATCCCTTTTTTTGCTGCTTTTTATAGCCTCGCTCATCACCTTTACCGATCAATTCACCAACTTGGTGAAGAACAATGTACAGCGTTTGCGCCCCTGTAATACGCCAAATTTAGTTGGCCTGATCCGTGTGGTCAAAGCCAGTAATACCTTTAGTTTCTTTTCTGGTCATGCGGCCAATTCGATGGCGGTAGCCAGCTTTTTGTACCTTTTGTTCCGTACACAAATTTCGTGGTTCAAGTGGTTGTTTTTATGGCCGCTCGTGTTTGCCTATAGCCGCATTTACTTGGGCTTGCATTTCCCGCTTGATATTTTAGCTGGATTTGCGTTTGGTGCCTGCAGTGGATTTGCCTTTTACCAATTGTACTCTAGGGCCAAAAATAAATTTTCCTTTTAGTTTTTTTAGGAGCTAGTTCCAGCTGTCCGTTCTTTTTTTTGTGTCCAACCCGGCCACAAAAAGATGCCACTTCCATCTGGGCTACAACACTCGGCTCACGGTAAGTCCGTCGCGTATGGGCAACAAAACCGTTTCTACGCGGGGATCGTTACGCAATAAATCATTGTATTCCAACAATATCTTGGTGCTCAAGTCATTGGGTTGTAGTGGTTCTAACACTTTTCCACTCCACAACACATTGTCCGAAAGGATAATGCCTCCGGGGTTCATCTTGGGCACAATGAGTTCGTAATAGTTCAGGTAATTTTCTTTGTCTGCATCGATGAATACCAAATCAAATTTCAAATCGAGTGTAGGAATTACAGCCGTTCCCTCACCCAAGTGTTGCATAATTTGCGTTCCCCATCCCGATTGGTCAAAGTACTTGCGCTGAAAATCGACCAATTCTTCCTTGATGTCTATGGTATGCAGTTGCCCGTCTTTTTGCATGCCTTCACACAAGCAAAGTGTGGCATAGCCGGTGTAGGTGCCAATTTCTAAAATGTTTTTTGGTCTAATGAGCTTTGAGAGCATACTCAATACGCGCCCTTGAAAATGGCCGCTTAGCATGCGTGGCAACAACACCTTTTGGTAGGTTTCTTTGTTGAGTTTTGCCAACAAAGGCGGTTCGGCTTGGCTGTGTTTTTCGATGTAATCTTCTAATTCTTCCGAAATAAAGTGCATGCGGCGCGATTTTTTTGGTTGGCACCAAAGTTATCAAAATCTGTGCAGCCCAAATCAACAAATAGTCGTTAAATTTGCCGCATGACCGAACCCAAAAAAGACATCCGTGCTTGCAGCAAAGATCAATTGCGCGAATTTTTTGTAGCCCAAGGCGACCAAGCTTTTCGCGGCAACCAAGTATACGAATGGCTTTGGGTAAAAGGAGCGCATCATTTTGCCGACATGACCAATTTGTCCAAACCCACGCGCGAATTGCTTGAATCCCATTTTGTAATCAATCACATTGCGGTCGATCAAATGCAACGCAGCAGCGATGGCACCGTAAAAAACGCGGTACGTTTGCACGACGGTTTGGTGGTCGAATCGGTATTAATCCCTACCCAAACCCGAACCACAGCCTGTGTGTCGAGTCAGGTGGGCTGTAGTTTAGATTGTAATTTTTGTGCCACCGCACGCCTCAAACGCATGCGCAATTTAGAGCCCGGCGAAATCTTTGATCAGGTGGTGGCTATTGATCGCGAAAGCCGTTTGTACCATAACCGTCCTTTATCCAATATTGTATTTATGGGCATGGGTGAACCGCTCATGAATTATCCCAATGTCATGAAAGCCATTGCGCTCATTACCGCCGAAGAAGGTTTGGGCATGTCACCCAAACGCATCACCGTTTCTACTTCGGGCATTCCTAAAATGATCAAAAAAATGGCCGACGATGAAGTAAAATTCAAGTTGGCGATATCCTTGCATTCGGCCATCGACGAAGTGCGCGCACGCATCATGCCGTTTTCGGTCAATTTTCCGTTGCAAGACCTGCGCGAAAGTTTGGCCTATTGGTACCAAAAAACCAAAAGTAAAATCACCTATGAGTACGTGGTATGGCAAGGCATCAACGACAATTCTACAGCCATAGAAGCCTTGGTGCGTTTTTGCAAATACGTGCCTTGTAAAGTGAATCTCATCGAATACAATCCCATTGATGACGGGGAGTTTCAACAAGCTTCAATCGAGTCAATCAACCAATATATTCAGGCACTCGAAAAAGCCGACATTGTGGTAAAAGTCCGCCGCAGTCGAGGCAAAGACATTGATGCCGCCTGTGGTCAATTGGCCAATAAATCATAAAAAAAGCCGCTATACAACTAGCGGCTTTTTTGTTTTATCTCAATTCTCAACTATTATGGATTTCCAATAATGATGTTGTAGGCATTTCCATTGAGTGTAAATACCGCCAAATTATCACAATCGCCTGAACCGTAATTTAAGGTTGAGGTGCGTGATGCGCGTTCAAACGTAATGACGCCTTGTACCAACAATGGTTTGTTCACTTGTAGGCAACTCATTTTTACAAGAAGTGGAGTAGTAATCGTACTCGTTTGCACTGATGTGTTTGGGTAAGAAGTAGTCCAACTTCCAGTCACTTGGTATACGTTATCAGCCAAAACATTTGGCGTTTGATATCCCTCAATGATTTCACGTGTTCTTGATCCTACGCGAGTAAATTCTCGTCCATCAGGAAAAGTAGCAGTGAGATCCATATTCATGACCACTACCGGAAGGCCTTGCACGAACGTACGGGTGAAATTTTTGTTTCCTACAATTTTAATGTTGTTGTGGTAAAAATTCACGAATTCATAATTGATTGATTGGGAGGCTGCAGTAGGTTGATATACAAAGCTCACAATAATTTGACCTCGTAATACATTCCCATTAGCCATTGGGCAACCAACTGTACCAAAATCGATGGTTTTGGTTACGGTTTGCCCTGCTTGTATAGGTGTCCCAAATGCAGGATTTCTTTCCACTGTAGCACAAGCGGGTAAATTAGTTTGACTGTTGGCTGTTTCCAATCCACGTCCACCAGCATCAGCCGCTGTAGCGTCATAGGCATTTTCTACGATATCCGAAACGTCGTCATTGGCTAAATCTATTTTGGCATTGATTCTGGCTTCGTCGGCAAGGGACCCCAAATCTTCTCTCTGGCAACCCAAAAAGGTTAAGCCACTAACCAATATAAGACCTAAAATTTTTGTTTTCATATGATTTTTATGTTTAAAGTTCGCTTAAAGACCAAAAGTAGAGAAATAGGTTTAATCGCAAACTTTTTTTTTTCATAGCATCGCATTGTAGTACATTTGTTTCGCTATGAATGTAAGCGCTCAAATCAAACAACCCATACTTCAAGAGATGGAGCTTTTCGAGAAAAAGTTCCATGCTTCCATGAGCTCAAATGTGGCCTTGCTTAACAGTATCACGTATTATATTGTGAACAGAAAAGGAAAACAAATGCGTCCCATGTTTGTTTTTCTTACGGCAAAAATGCTTGCTGATGGGCACATCAACGAGCGAACGTATCGCGGTGCAAGTGTAATTGAACTTATACATACCGCCACGTTGGTACACGACGATGTGGTTGATGACAGCAACCGACGTAGAGGTTTTTTCTCGATTAATGCGTTGTGGAAAAACAAAATTGCCGTCTTGGTGGGTGATTTTTTACTCTCAAAAGGGCTCTTGCTCTCGATTGATCACGGCGACTTCGATTTACTGCAAATTATATCAGTAGCTGTACGCGAAATGAGCGAAGGCGAGTTGTTGCAAATTGAAAAGGCCCGTCGACTGGATATCACCGAAGAAGTTTATTACGAAATTATCCGCAAAAAAACAGCGACTTTAATTGCTTCGTGTTGTGCCTTGGGCGCCAAATCGGTCTGTGACGACGAACAAAAAGTGGCCACTATGCGCAAATTTGGAGAGCTTATTGGCATGGCCTTTCAAATCAAAGACGACTTGTTTGACTATACCGACGATGCCATTGGCAAACCCACCGGCATCGACATCAAAGAACAAAAAATGACCTTGCCGTTAATTCATGTGCTCAATACCTGCAGCACCAAAGAAAAGGCCTGGCTCATCAATTCGATCAAAAACCACAACAAAGACAAAAAACGGGTAAAAGAGGTGATTGCATTTGTAAAAAACCAAAACGGATTGGCCTTTGCCGAGCAAAAAATGAATGAATTTCAGCAAGAAGCCATTAAACTCCTGCACAACTTCCCGGATTCTGACTACAAAGCATCCTTATTGTTGATGGTCAATTATGTGATTGACCGAAAAATATAAATCAGTTTCCCGACTGTTTTGTTTAATTTGTAGATTTACTCCCGTTCAATTTTTTAGTTCATGATCTCAAAATCGTCCATAGATACCGTATTCGAAACCGCTCGTGTAGAAGAGGTGATTGGCGATTTTGTACAACTCAAACGTGCGGGCAGCAACTTCAAGGGTTTGAGTCCATTCTCAGACGAGCGTTCGCCTTCGTTTATGGTTTCGCCGGTGAAGCAAATTTGGAAAGATTTTAGTTCGGGCAAAGGCGGAAATGTGGTGGCGTTTTTAATGGAACACGAGCATTTTACCTATCCCGAAGCCATTCGGTATTTGGCCAAAAAATACAACATCGAACTCGAAGAGACCGAGCAAACCGAAGCCGAAAAAGCCGCCACCGATGTGCGCGAGAGTCTGTTCTTGGTTTCAGAATTTGCCAAAACCTATTTTCACGATACCTTATTGCATTCAGAAGAAGGCAAAGCCATTGGACTTACCTACTTTAAAGAACGCGGTTTTACGGCCGATACCATTCAAAAATTTTCCTTGGGCTACTCGCCCGAAACTTGGGATGCTTTTTCCAAAGAAGCGTTGGGCAAAGGCTATCAATTGGAATACCTCGAAAGCGTAGGATTTACCATTGTCAAAGACGATAAACTCATCGACCGCTTTCGTGGCCGCGTGATGTTTCCGATCCAAAGCATGTCGGGCCGTACACTTGGTTTTGGCGGCCGAATTTTAACCAACGACAAAAAAGCAGCCAAATACCTCAATTCGCCTGAAAGTGATATTTACCACAAAAGCAAAGTGCTGTATGGCATTTATCACGCCAAACAAGCCATCGCCAAACAAAACAATTGCTTTTTGGTTGAGGGCTACACCGACGTCATTCAGTTGCACCAAGCCGGGATTGAAAACGTAGTATCTTCCTCAGGAACGGCCTTAACACCCGATCAAATTCGCTTGGTGAATCGGCTTACCAAAAACATTACGGTGTTGTATGACGGCGATGCGGCCGGTTTGCGTGCCTCTATTCGCGGAATCGATTTGATTCTTGAAGAAGGCATGAACGTGCGCGTCTGCACCTTTCCTGAAGGCGAAGATCCAGATAGCTTTGCCAAGAAAACGCCGCTCGACGAATTGTTGCGCTATTTAGAAGATAACGCCCAAGATTTTATACAGTTCAAAGCTTCCCTTTTGATGAACGAAGCCAAGAATGATCCGATAAAAAAAGCCGAACTCATCCGCGATATGGTGGGTAGTATTTCTAAAATACCCGACCGCATCAAACGCGAAATTTACATCCAAGAGTGTTCGCGCATTATGGATATCTCCGAGCAAGTGTTGCTCAATACTTTGGCGCAATTGGTTCAAAAAGACCTTGCTGATCGTGGCAAGCAAATGAAACAAGAGCAAAAGAGCTTTGAGGTGCTGCGCAACGAACAACCATTGCCTACCGAAAAGGTGGATGTACTCTATGAATTGGAACGCAAAATCATCGAAATTTTGTTGTTGTATGGCAATCAGGATCAAGAATTCGAAGATCTATTGTTGCAAGCTAACGAAGAAGGGGTAGTCGAAACCGTGTCTGTTTTCAAAACCTACAAAGTCTACCAGCGCATTTATTTGAGTTTGCAGGAAGATGAGGTTGAATTGGCGCATCCCTTGTTTCAAAAAATATTCACTGACTTGATGGCCTATTTCAATCAACAAGAGCATTTTCAGTTGGAGCAATACCTCATGCATTTGGAATCCGATCAAATTCAAGAAATTACCAATATTCTCATGGCCGAGGAGCAACAGTTGTTGCACAAATGGGAATCCAAGCAAATTGAGGTAAAGGGAAAAGACCAAACGGTTGCCCAATATGTTTCAGAAACCATATTGACCTTGCGGTGGTTTTTAGTCGATCGAATCATAGAGGGATTGAAAGGCGAACTCGCCACCGAATCTAAGGCAGACAATTCTGAAACCTTAGGATTGGCCATGGATTACAGCAAGTTAATCCATAATTTCTCACAAAAATTAGGCCGCGTGATGTCGCGTTACCACTAAACGATTTCTAGCGTTTTGGCTTTGTTCACCAAGTCTACCAAGTTGGTCACATGTAGTTTACTCAACAAGCGCAATTTGTAGGTGCTCACTGTTTTTTCGTTTAGGCCCAATATGGCTGAAATCTCGTTGTTTTTTTTGCCGTTGCTCAAATAACGCAATACTTCTACCTCTCGATTGGATAGTTTTCGGTACAAACGCTCGCTCTTGTTTTGTTTGGCAATCAACGCCAAATTGCGTTTCAAGGTGTCGTTTAAAATGGTTTGTCCTTGGTGCACTTTCATGATGGCTACACCCAAGGTTTCAATTTTAGCAGTTTTGTGTACATAGCCTGAAACGCCGGCCTTTATGGCATTGGGCGCATACACTTGCTCAGGATAGCTGCTAAATACAATCACTTTGGTTTTGGTATAGTACTTGATAATTGCTTTTAATTCATTGATACTGGTCAGTCCGTCTAAGTCCATGTCAATTACCAACACATCAATGTCTTTGGTGTACAACACATCTTTCACCATCGAAAAATTTCCCACATTAGCCACTATGCTAATGTTTGGGTTGTCTTTAAAGTAGGATTTAATGCCAAAATGCACTGCAGGATAATTATCTGCCAAACAAACGTTAATCATGCTTTCAATTATTAGGAATGAATACCATTTTTAAGTGGCTAAAAATAGTTAAAAAATAATTAAAAAATAAAATAAGCACAATGAAATCAACTTGTTACCTCTTGATATGGCAAACCGGAATGGGATTCATTTTGTGTTGGTTGGCCTTGTGTAAGCGCTGGTAAATTGCCATTACTTCCTGTTGTCTGCTGGTGAAATGTGCCGAAGAAAACTGCATCTCTATTGCAGTCATGGCCCATTCCAACTCGTTATACGAGGCGCCGAGTTGTTCTTCGTCGGTGCGGTCATCGCCAAATAATCCATCGGTTGGCGCCGCGTTTAAAATCGATTCAACTACTCCCAAATGGGCGCCCAACGCAAATACCTCCGACTTTAGTAAATCGGCAATCGGGCTCAAATCTACGCCGCCATCACCGTATTTGGTGTAAAATCCCACCCCAAAATCTTCAATTTTGTTTCCAGTTCCAGCTACCAATCGGCCGTGAATGCCCGCAAAATAATACAAAGTGGTCATGCGCATACGTGCTCTGGTGTTGGCCAAGGTGAGTTGCAATTTGTCGGAATCAGAGCTGCTGGGCAGCTGCGTCTGAAAGGCGTCAAACAAGGGTGTCAAATTGGCTTCGCTGTGTTGTACATTCGGGAAGCGGTTTTGCAAGTGCTTGATGTGTTCGTAGGCTCTGCTTACGTGACTTTCGGCTTGATGAATGGGCATAGTTACACACAGCACATCTAGGCCGGTAAGCGCGCACAGGCTAGAAGTAACTGCCGAATCAATGCCGCCCGAAATACCTACTACAAATCCGCTACTCTTGGCGTCTAGGGCATATTGTTTTAACCAATTTACAATTTGATTGCTGGCACTTTCTGCCGAGAACGAATTATTTGTAGCCATGCTGTTGAATTTAGAAATTCGGTGAGTATCTTTGCAAAAATAATAATTATTTGTGGGGGAAATCCGCTTTTTTTAGCGGTTTTGTGGAGCTTTTTCCTGCTGTTCGCTATATTCCCCTCGAAAAAAATCAGAAAGGTTTCTGTTTTTTTTCGCGTGGAGATGCCGCTGCCATCAGGGCTAGGCATACGAAAAGACACAATTATGAGTTTTAGTGCTAATCAACCAAACACAATGAACAAGACAATCGCAAAATTAGGATTAACCGTGCTGGCTCTTTGCTGCTTGATTGCCTGTGACAAACGCTCCAAGGTAGAACGAGAAATCAGCGAAAAACCACTCACTATAAAAGTGGAGCGCTTTGATAAGGCTTTTTTTGAAACCGCTCCCCAAGATCTGCCGGCCTTAAAATTAAAATACCCCTATTTTTTTCCAGCGGGCAATGATGATGCCATTTGGCAGGACAAAATGCAAAACCCCATGTGGCGTGAATTGTATGGCGAAGTGCAAAAAAAGTTTGGTAATTTTCAAAAAGAAGAAACCGAAATTACCGATTTGGTGAAGCACATACAGCATTATTTTCCAGAAACGCCCACGCCTAAGGTAATTACAGTCATTTCTGAAATGGATTACCACAACAAAGTCATTTACGCCGATAGTTTGTTGCTAATTTCGTTAGAATTGTACTTGGGTAAAACCCATCGATTTTATGAATTTCCCAAGTATATTTCGCAAAACTTCGAAGCCCAACAAATGGTTCCTGATGTCGTTTCGGCTTTTGCTTTTCGCAAAATACCACCACCCAGAGACCCTAGTTTTTTGTCGCAAATGATCTATGCCGGAAAGGAATTGTATCTCAAAGATTTGCTTATTCCGATGGCAACTGATGACGTAAAAATGGGTTATTCGCCCGAGCAAATTAGCTGGTGTCAGGAAAACGAAAGTTACATTTGGCGGTATTTTGTTGATAAAAAAATGCTGTTTAGTACCGATCAAAAATTGGCCTCTCGCTTTATCAATCCTGCTCCATTTTCTAAATTTTATTTAGAAATCGACAACGAGTCTCCCGGTAGAGTAGGCGCTTGGATGGGTTGGCAAATTGTGCGTGCCTACATGCAAAACAACAAAGTAAGTGTCCAAGAATTATTGGTCGCTGACGCAAAAGAACTATTTGAAAAATCCCGCTACAAACCTAAAAAATAATGGAAAATCAACTTACATCGGATATAAAATTTACGGTTACCCTAGACGAAAATAGAGTGCCTGAAAAACTGGTATGGACGGCACAAGATGGCGGCGTTGAAGCCGAAGAGTCAAAAGCAATTATGTTGTCTATTTGGGACAATGCAAACAAAGAAACCTTGCGTATTGATTTGTGGACCAAAGACATGCCGGTTGATGAAATGAAAATCTTCTTTCACCAAACCTTGGTAGCCATGTCCGAAACCTATCACCGGGCCACCGCCGACGAAAAAATGGCGGCAACCATGAAGGATTTTTGTGATTATTTCGCCGAAAAATTAGAATTAAAGGCCTAAAAAGGCCTGTCTTGAAATAAGTCGTTGTTGATCTCCTCGATGTAGTTCAGCAGCATTTCTTTTCCAGTCCCTTCTGTAGAAGAAGTAATGAAATGTTGTGGCATTTCGGCCCAATTGTTGGCGAGCATTTGTTTTTTATAGGCAGCCACGTGCATGTCTACTTTTACTTTGCTGATTTTATCGGCTTTGGTAAATACGATGCAAAACGGAATCTCACTTTCGCCCATAAACTCCATGAATTCCAAATCAATTTTTTGGGCTTCCAACCGAATATCAATCAAAACAAAGGCACAAACCAGTTGGGCTCTTTGTTCGAAGTAGTCGGTGATAAATTGTTGGAAAATCGCTTTTGTTTTTTTAGAAACTTTGGCATAGCCATAACCCGGTAAATCAACCAAAAACCAATTGTTGTTTATTTTAAAGTGATTGATCAACTGCGTTTTCCCTGGTTTTCCTGAGGTTTTTGCCAGGTTTTTGTGGTTGGTGAGCATGTTAATCAACGACGATTTCCCCACATTTGAGCGACCAATAAACGCGTATTCGGGCAACGGATCTTTCGGGCATTTGTCAACTTCAGAATTGCTGATGATGAATTCGGCGGTGTTTATTTTCATGGGAAATTTAAGGTAATCGCACTATAGATTTACTTTTTTCAACCACTCGTGCATCAGCTGATTAAAGGTGTCTGGGTGTTCCATCATCGCGGCATGGCCACATTGATTAATCCAGTATAAAGTTGAATTGGGCATTAATTTGTTGAATTCTTCGGCCACATGCGGTGGTGTTACGCTGTCGTTTTTTCCCCAAATGATGCAGGTGGGCACGTGCATTTTAGGCAAATCTTTGGCCATGTTGTGCCGAATGGCGCTTTTGGCAATGGTCAAGGTTTTGATCAATTTTATGCGGTCGTTGGCCATAGCATAGACTTCGTCCACAATGGCTTTGGTGGCAATTTTAGGATCGTAAAATACGGCTTCGGCCTTTTTTTGGATGTACTCGTAATCTCCTCTACGCGGATAACTATCTCCCATGGCGCTTTCATATAAGCCAGAACTCCCCGTGATGACTAAACCAAGCATTTTTTCAGGATACATTTTGGTATGGTACAAGGCAATGTGTCCTCCCAAGGAATTTCCTAATAAAATCACACGGTCATAGCCTTTAAAGGTGATGAAATCTTTGACGTAACGGGCAAACGCCTTGACATTTGTTTTTAAGATATTTTGTGTGTAGATGGGTAATTCGGGTATAACCACTTTGTATCCGTGGGATGGAAAGTAGGTAGCAACGCCATCAAAATTGCTTAGACCACCCATTAATCCATGAAGAATAATGATGGGAGTACCTTCGCCTGCTTCAAAATAGGTGTATTTGCCTTCCTTTTTTATTGCCTGTTCCATGTTCTTGTTGCTCGTTTGCAAGTTCAGGCAAATATAGAATTTTTTATAGGAAAGTTGCTACTCCAGTGCTCGATCTGTTAGGATAGTTCTTCATTAAAGTCAATAGCCAAATTGGCCTCTCAAACGGAATTTTTTCTGCTGGTATTCTCAATCATCCGGTTACAGTTGTTCTCAACAATTTGAATGCAAGCCAGTTCGCGTTTGGTGTGTATAAATCCCTGAGAAAAGCGCAAAGTGGTAAAACTTATTAACAAAGTGGTAGAAAGTGGTAAAATGTGGAAATTTATTTTATATTTTTGCTCTGAATCTAGATAAACAACTGATTTTTTGGAAGCAATTATTGGGACATACGAGTGTAAAGTGGATACAAAGGGAAGGCTCTTAATGCCAGCTCCTTTGAAGAAACAACTTACGGCTAGTCTTCAGGCAGGTTTTGTGTTGAAGCGCTCGGTGTTTCAACCTTGTTTGGAATTGTATCCCATGGCCGAATGGAATGCGATGATGCAAAAAATCAATTCGTTAAATCGGTTTGTTAAAAAGAACAACGACTTTATTCGTCGATTTACAGCCGGGGTTCGCGTGGTTGAAGTAGATGCGTTGGGAAGGGTTTTGATTCCAAAAGATTTGGTGTCGTTTGCCGGAATTTCGAAAGAAATCGTCTTGTCATCGGCGGTGAATATTGTAGAAATCTGGGACAAAGAGGCCTACGAAAAAGCCATTGACGATTCTGTTCTTGACTTTGCCGATTTGGCTGAAGAAGTAATGGGAACTGTAAACGACGCGCCTAATGGAGTATCATAACCCTGTCTTATTGCGTCCCACTGTAGATGGATTGGCAATCAAGCCAGCCGGCGTTTATGTTGACGTGACGTTTGGTGGAGGCGGTCATTCAAAAGAAATACTAAGTCGATTGGATGCTGATGCAAAACTGTTTGCTTTTGATCAAGACGAAGATGCTTTAGCCAATGCATTGCCCGATGAGCGCTTCACTTTGATTCATGAAAATTTCAGATACATCAAGCGTTTTTTACGCTTCCATAACATCAAAAGTGTCGACGGTATTTTGGCCGATTTGGGTGTTTCATCGCATCAATTTGACGTAGCCGAACGCGGATTTTCAACCCGATTTGATGCCGAATTAGACATGCGCATGAGCAAACGCACCGAGCTCAGTGCCTACAAAATTGTAAACGAATACGACGCCGAAAATTTGACTCGCGTTTTTTACGATTACGGTGAATTAAAAAACGCTCCCGCTCTGGCTCGAACCATTCTTGAGGCAAGAGCATACGAGGAGATTAAAAACACCGCCCAACTCAAAGAAGTGTTGTCTCGTTTTTTGCCGGCGCATAAAAGTCACAAAATATTGGCTCAAATCTACCAAGCCATTCGTATAGAAGTGAATCAGGAGATGGAAGTGTTGAAAGAATTTTTAACACAAGCACTCGAAATATTAAAGCCAGGCGGCCGATTGAGCGTGATTTCCTATCACTCACTCGAAGACCGTTTGGTCAAACGATTCATGAAAAACGGCTTGTTTGAAGGTGAGCCCGAGCGCGATTTCTTCGGAAATTTTTCGGTGCCTTTCAAAACAGTAGGCAAACTGATAATCCCCGATCAGCAAGAAATAAAAATCAATAATCGGGCAAGAAGTGCGAAGCTTCGTGTGGCTGAGAAAGTATAAACAAGAGTTTATAACCAATTGCATTTGCTATGAAGAACGGAGTGTATGATCTTTTAAAAGCACGTTTTTTAATAAACGAAGATGCCAATGCGGCCAAAAACTGGCGCTTCATTTTGTTTGTGATTGCCTTGGCCATTCTCATGATTGGGAATACACAAAATTACGAGCAAAAAGTATACAAGATCATCGCATTAAACAATGAAGTAAAAGAGCTGCGGTCCGACTTTGTAAACAAAAGATCCGAATTGATGCAGCTCAAAATGGAATCAACCATAGCGGATCAGATGGTGTTGAAACAGATTTATCCATCTGAAGTACCGCCAACAAAAATAACAGTTAAAGCAGAGCAAAAAAAGAGTTTTTGGGATCAATTTAAACTATGGGAGTAGAGGTAAAAAATAGCACCGTTCGTATTTTTTTGGTGGCTTTTGCAATGCTAATCGTTGCGGGAGCGGTGGTTTTTCATTTAACCAAAATTCAATGGACTCAGGGCGAAAAATACCGCAAATTGGCCGACCAAACCACTGTGAAATTGTGTAAAATCAAAGCCAATAAGGGCAATATTTATTCTGCTGATGGCAGTTTATTGGCTACAACAGTTCCAAATTACACCTTTCATTTTGACGCCTTAGCGGCTTCAGCGGAGGATTTTGACAAATTCATTCAGCCTTTTTCGGACTCATTATACCACATTATTGGAAAGCCCGCCAAACAAGTTGAGCACGATTTGCGAAGAGCAAGAGCGCAAAAAAACCGTTACTTTTTAGTGGCCAGAAACTTGACGCACAAGCAATACCGTCGAATAATAAAACTGTCGTTAGACAATGGATTCAACATCACGTCTCAGAATCTACGTAAACACCCCATGGGTCGAATTGCCGAACGTACCATTGGCTATGTCCGCAAAAAACCAGACAGCACACTTGATGGCAAAGGCGTAGAGTATGCCTTTCGTCGGTATTTGGATGGCAAAGACGGCAAAGTGCTCAAGCAAAAAATTGCCCAAAACCAGTGGAAACCCATTCGTGATGTAAACGAAGTGGAGCCGCACGATGGCTACGATGTGATCTCAACCATCGATGTATACATTCAAGACATTGCCCATCACGCCTTACTCAAGCAACTCAAAGAATACGATGCCGATCACGGTTGTGTGGTGGTGATGGAAACCAAAACGGGTTATGTAAAAGCCATTGCCAATTTGGCTAAAGCGACGGATGGCAGTTATTTCGAGGCCAATAATTACGCCATTATGGAGGCGCACGAACCGGGTTCTACCTATAAATTGGCCGATTTGATGGCGCTGCTCGAAGACCAAAAAATAGACACTACTGCAATTTTTGATACAAAAGGCGGAAAAATTCAATACGGTGACGGCTGGGTTGTGGATTCGCATCCAAAATCCGAAAAAATGACTTTGGCCCGTGGTTTCGAAAATTCATCAAACACGGTTATGGTTCAGGCGGTATATAACAATTATAAAAATGAACCCAGTGCATTTGTAAAACACCTACAGCATTTTGGACTTACCAAGCCCTTGGGGATTGCTATACAAGGCGAGGGCATGCCAACAGTTCCTATGCCAGGATCCAAAAACTGGAATAATCTTTCGTTGCCTTGGATGGCTTTTGGTTATGGTGTGCACATTACGCCCTTGCAAACCTTGTCGTTTTATAATGCAGTAGCCAACAACGGAGAAATGGTGAAACCGCAATTTGTGAGTGAAATCAAAGAGTACAACAAAACCATCAAGCGTTTTCCAAAACAGGTAATCAATCCCAAAATTTGTTCGCAAACTACTTTGGTTAAAGTTAAAGCGATTCTCAAAAATGTTGTCAAGTTTGGAACGGCCAAAGCATTGTATTCGAAAGAGTTTTCTATGGCCGGTAAAACCGGTACCGCACAGGCCAATTATGGGGCAAATGGTGGAGCAAACAAATACTACATCTCCTCGTTTGTAGGCTATTTTCCCGCGGAAACCCCTAAATATTCTTGCATCGTAGTGGTGCATAAGCCCAAAACTACCAACAACAATTACTATGGAGCCGATGTAGCTGGACCTGTTTTTAAACGCGTGGCACAGAAAATATTTACAGATGTCCCCACCGCCAATGAAATTGGTCCACTAAACAAAGCCATCGCCAAACACGAAATGCAATACCATGCATATGATAAAAAAGTGCAAGATCCCAAAAATACCCTTCCCAATTTAAAAGGCATGGCTGGCATGGACGCGATTGCCCTATTGGAGAATTGGGGATTAAAAGTTAGAGTGAATGGCATTGGAAGGGTATCCTCTCAATCTATTCCAGCAGGCACAGCAATTAAAAAGAACACACTGGTAACCTTACAATTATTGTGAAACAGTTAAAAGACATCCTCTACAAAGTTGCACTCGAATCGGTGATTGGTTCGACCGATTGCGCCGTGGCCAAAATTGAATTTGATTCGCGCAAGGTGGAGCAAAACGATGTGTTTGTGGCCATTCGTGGTACGCAATCAAACGGACATGATTTCATTCAAAAAGCAATTGGTTTGGGCGCCACTGTGGTTGTTTGTGATACGCTGCCACAGGAGCTGCAAAATGGCATTACCTATGTGCAGGTGCTCGACACCAACTGTGCTTTGGCAACGATGTCGGCCAATTATTTTGATAATCCTTCGCAGGAATTAAAATTGGTCGGGGTTACTGGTACCAATGGAAAAACCACCATTGCTTCCTTGTTGTTTCAATTGTTCAAAAAAGCGGGATTTAAAGTAGGCTTGCTTTCTACGGTGACCATCCGCGTCAACGATATTGAATACCCAGCTACGCATACTACTCCCGATTCGCTTACCATCAACCGCTATTTGCGTGAAATGATCGAAGCCGGAGTAGACTATTGTTTTATGGAAGTGAGCTCACACGGCATCCACCAAAAACGCACCGAGGCCTTGCACTTTGCCGGAGGGGTATTCACCAATTTGTCTCACGATCATTTGGATTACCATGCCACTTTTGCCGAATACCGCGATGTGAAAAAGCAGTTTTTTGACCAATTGCCCAAAACGGCCTTTGCCTTGACCAACCTTGATGATAAAAACGGGCTGGTGATGTTGCAAAATACCAACGCGCGTAAAAAGTCGTATGCATTAAAAACCTACGCCGATTACAAAGCCCAAATTTTAGAAAACCAATTGTCGGGCTTGTTGCTCAAGATCAATGACCAAGAAGTGTGGGTGCGTCTGATAGGCACTTTCAATGCCTATAATATTCTGGCCATTTACGGAACAGCAATTGAGTTGGGTCTAGAGCCATTAGATGCTTTGCGTTGGGTTTCTGAATTGGAAAGTGTTTCGGGACGTTTTCAGTTTATTGTATCCGAACACGAAAAAATCACCGCCATTGTTGATTATGCACATACGCCCGATGCTTTGGAAAATGTGTTGCAAACCATCAATTCCATTCGTACCAAAAACGAACAACTCATTACGATTGTGGGTTGCGGAGGCGATCGCGATAAGACAAAACGCCCCATTATGGCTCAGATTGCCGCTCAACATAGCGACAAAGTAATACTAACATCTGACAATCCCAGAAGCGAAGATCCCGAACAGATTTTACGCGAAATGGAAGCGGGAATCGAACCCCAGCATTACAAAAAATCGATGACCATCACCGATCGTTACCAAGCCATCAAAACCGCTTGTCAATTGGCGCAAGCCCACGACATTATTCTCGTGGCGGGAAAAGGCCACGAAACCTACCAAGAAATTCAAGGAGTTCGCTACGAATTTGACGACATGCAACACCTTCAGGACCTATTTATTCAACTTCAAAAATAAATCACCATGCTGTATTATTTCTTTGAATACCTCTATAAAACCTTGAATGTGCCTGGAACAGGAGTGTTTCAGTACATTACGTTTCGATCGGCCTTGGCGGTGATTCTCTCTTTGCTTATTTCTACCATTTATGGCAAGCGCATCATTACCTTTTTGCGCAACCAACAAGTGGGTGAAACCGTGCGCGAATTGGGCTTAGCAGGTCAAAACGAAAAAGCAGGTACGCCTACTATGGGTGGTTTAATCATCATCATTTCCACCTTGATTCCGGTTTTGTTGCTCACCAAACTCAATAATATTTACATCATTTTACTCATCGTGACCACCCTGTGGATGGGAACCATCGGCTTTATTGACGATTACATCAAAATATTCAAAAAAGACAAACAAGGTCTCAAAGGCATTTTTAAAGTGATTGGCCAAGTCGGCTTGGGCGTTATTGTGGGTTCGGTTTTGTATTTGCATCCGGGAGTCACCCTGCGCAAAGACAAAGTGACTACTGTGGTTGTCAATCAGTCGCAAAATGTGATTTCGGCCATGCCATTGGAAGAAAAATCCACCGCTACAACTATTCCGTTTTTTAAAAACAACGAGTTTGATTATGCCGAATTACTGGCCTGGACGGGAGACGGCTACGAAAAATGGGCCTGGTTGGTGTTTATCCCAATTGTCATTTTTATCATCACGGCTGTATCCAATGGCGCCAACCTTACCGATGGCATTGACGGACTGGCGGCAGGAACATCGGCTATCTCGGTTTTGGCTTTAGGGATTTTCACCTTTGTGTCGGGGAACATCATCTTTTCCAATTATTTGAACATCATGTACATCCCCAACTCGGGCGAAATGACTGTGTTTATCGCTGCTTTTGTGGGAGCGTTGGTGGGATTTTTATGGTATAATTCCTATCCCGCCTCGGTTTTTATGGGCGACACCGGTAGTCTTACCATTGGAGGAATCATTGCGGTTTTGGCCATTTCGGTACGAAAAGAATTGTTGGTGCCTTTGTTGTGTGGGATCTTTTTGGTTGAGAATCTTTCGGTAATTCTTCAAGTGAGCTACTTCAAATTCACCAAAAAACGATTTGGCGAGGGCAAACGCATTTTCTTGATGTCGCCTTTGCACCACCATTACCAAAAGAAAGGCTACCACGAAAGTAAAATTGTAACCCGTTTTTGGATTGTGGGCATCGTGTTGGCCATTTTGTCTATTGTAACCTTGAAATTACGCTAATACCAATTCATTAATGAAGCGATTAGTCATATTAGGTGGAGGCGAAAGTGGTGTAGGAACGGCCATTTTAGGGAAGAAGCAAGGCTTTGAGGTCTTTGTTTCGGACAAAGGCGCTATTCAAGCTGTTTACCAAGAAGTGCTCAACAAATATGGCATCGACTGGGAACAATTGCAGCACACCGAGGCCAAGATTTTGAATGCAGATTTGGTCATGAAAAGTCCAGGCATCCCCGACAAAGTGGAATTGGTTAAACAAATCCATGCAAAAGGAATTCCGGTGATTTCAGAAATTGAATTTGCCGCTCCTTACACACAAGCGATTACCATTGGCATTACCGGAAGTAACGGCAAAACGACGACCACCATGCTTACGTATCATATTCTTAAAAATGCAGGATTAGACGTGGGTTTGGCGGGCAATATTGGAAAGAGCTTTGCCTGGCAGGTGGCCGAAGCCGATCACGCCTATTATGTGTTAGAATTGAGCAGTTTCCAATTGGACGGCATTGTGAACTACAAACCACATATTGCTGTATTGACCAACATCAGTCCCGATCATTTGGATCGCTACGAATACAAATACGAGAATTACATCAATTCCAAATTTAGAATAACCATGAACCAAACCAAGCAAGATTACCTCATTTACGACGCCGATGACTCGGCTAGTGAAGCTTGGTTAGCAAATCATACAATCCCTGCTCAATTGATTCCTTTTTCAATCAGCAAATCCTTAAACACTGGCGCATACTTAAAAAACAACACTATGGAAGCACACATCAACGACGAAGAATTCATCATGGAAACCGAATACATCGCACTCGAAGGAAAACACAACTTAAAAAATGCGATGGCGGCAACTTCAGTGGCCAAATTGATGCAAATTCGATCGGCTACCATTCGAGAGAGTTTGTCCAATTTTCAGGGTGTTGAGCACCGACTTGAAAAAGTGCTCAAAATTCAACATGTGCAGTACATCAATGATTCCAAAGCTACCAATGTAAACGCAACATTCTTTGCTTTAGACAGCGTGAATGCGCCAACGGTTTGGATTGTGGGAGGTGTGGACAAAGGAAATGATTACAGTGAGTTGATGCCCTTGGTACGCGAAAAAGTAAAATCAATTGTGTGTCTTGGTTTAGACAATACCAAAATCATTGAAGCCTTTGGTAATGTGGTGGATATGGTCATCGAAGTGGATAACATGCATGACGCGGTAAACATGTCGGCACACCTGGCAGAAAAAGGCGACATTGTTTTGTTGTCACCTGCTTGTGCCAGTTTTGATCTGTTTGAAAATTACGAAGACAGAGGCAATCAGTTTAAGCGAGAAGTAAAAAATTTATAGTCCGAAGCGAAGACACAATAGGCGTTGCAATAGAAAAAACAATGCAATAAAGTGGTTAATAAGTAAAACAAATGAAGCAATTTTTAAACAGTTTAAAAGGAGATAAGGTGATATGGACCTTTGTGGCTTTGTTGGGCCTGTTCTCGTTTATGCCTGTTTTTAGTGCAAGCAGTAATTTGGCCAATTCGGCTCACGGTACCGGCAACACGCTAGGGTATTTGGTCAAGCATTTCATGCATAGCTTCATTGGGTTTTTAATCATTTTTGGCATACACAAAGTCCCTTATCAATACTTTAGAACCATTTCTCGTGTGATGTTGCCCGTGGTTTGGTTGTTGCTCGTGTTTACGTTGGCAAAAGGAACTGTAATTGCCGGTGCCAATGCGAGTCGATGGATTCAAGTGCCCTTTATCGGCATCTCGTTTCAGTCCTCCACCTTGGCTTTCATAGTCTTGATGATTTTTGTGGCCCGATATTTATCAATAACCCGCGAAGAGCCCATTACGTTTAAGGTTTCCTTGTGGGAACTGTGGCTTCCGGTTTTTATTACTTTGGGATTAATATTGCCGGCCAATTTCTCTACTGCAGCACTCATGTTTAGCATGGTTTTGATGTTGGTTTACGTGGGTATGTATCCGCTGCGCTACATTGGAATGGTGATTGGAATGGGAGCAGCAGCCATTACTTTATTTATCTTGTTGAGTCATGCCATGCCAAACAATAGGTTGTTTACACGTGTCAAAACTTGGGAAAGCCGTATCGAAAACTTTTTGCAACACAAAGCCGATACGGACGACTATCAAATTGTGAAAGCCAAAACGGCCATAGCTACTGGTGGCTTGTATGGATTGGGTCCAGGGAAAAGTGTACAAAAGAACTTTTTACCACAGTCATCGTCTGATTTTATTTACGCCATCATTGTGGAAGAATACGGCTTAGTGGGTGGATTAGGGGTGATGGCCATGTATTTGTTATTGCTCATTCGTTTTATCATAGCCGCGCAAAAAGCCAACACCAAATTTGGTCAATTGGTCGTGGTGGGACTTGGGTTTCCCATTATTTTTCAAGCCTTGACCAATATGGCAGTTGCGGTGAATATGCTGCCCGTAACTGGACAACCCTTGCCATTAGTGAGCAGTGGAGGAAGTTCGATTTGGATGACCTGTATCGCCTTGGGAATCATTATTGGGGTAACCAAAAAAGAAGAAGAAATAGCCGAAGAACAAGCTGAAAAAGCCCGACGAGACGAAGCCTTGCGCCGCATGATTGACGAGCAAATAGCCCGCGAAGAAGCGGCAGATGCAGCCTTGTTGGCCGAAGAAAATTACTCGATTACGGATCGTTCACGAATATAATTGGAAATTCAATTAAGAAGTACAAAATGAGAAGCAGGCGATTTATCATTAGCGGAGGCGGAACAGGAGGACATATTTATCCTGCGATTGCGATTGCCAATGCCTTGCAGTTGCGTTTTCCGACAGCTACATTTTTGTTTGTCGGTGCCCAGGACAAAATGGAAATGCAAAAAGTACCGCAAGCGGGCTATGCAATCAAAGGCTTGTGGATTGCCGGTTTGCAACGTAAATTGACTCTCGATAACTTGCTTTTTCCATTCAAATTACTGAGCAGTTTATGGAAATCAAGTTGCATACTTCGCGAGTTTAAACCAGATGTAGTGATTGGAACCGGAGGTTTTGCCAGCGGTCCGTTGTTGCAGATGGCCAACAGCAAAGGAATTCCAACGCTCATACAAGAACAAAATTCCTATCCAGGGATCACCAATAAATTACTGAGTAAAAAAGCGAGTAGTATTTGTGTGGCTTATCCCGATTTAGAACGATTTTTTCCAGCTGAAAAACTCAGACTTACCGGTAATCCGGTGCGCCAAGATTTGCTGGATGTGCAAACAAAACGCGCAGAAGGAATTGCTCATTTTAAACTTGACCCAACCAAGAAAACACTGTTGATATTGGGTGGAAGTTTGGGCGCCCGAAGAGTAAACCAGTTGGTTGAAAAAGAATTGCCGTTTTTTATCAATCAAGGTATACAAGTGTTTTGGCAATGCGGCAAATTGTATTGGGAACAATACCAAAAACACAATGAACAATTGGGGGTGCAGGTAGTGGCATTCATTGACCGCATGGATTTGATCTACGCTGCGGCTGATTTTGTGATTTCCCGCGCCGGCGCTTCCTCGGTTTCGGAATTGTGCTTAGTGGGTAAGCCCACGCTGTTTATCCCATCGCCCAATGTGGCTGAAGATCATCAAACAAAAAATGCCCAAGCCATCGTAGCGCAGCAGGGAGCCTTGTTGCTGAAAGAAAGTGAATTGGATGCTCAGTTTGAATCTGTTTTTACAGACTTGCTTACCAATGAAACACTGCAAACGGATTTGTCACGCAACATACAAAAGTTAGCCAAGCCCCATGCAACCGAGGACATTGTAAACGAAATAATCAAACTAATTAAAAATCCGGAAACACAGGCGTTCTAAGCGGTTTTCAAATAGACACCCACAATGAATCTAACCCAAATACAACATGTTTATTTTATTGGAATCGGCGGCATCGGCATGAGTGCCTTGGCCCGGTATTTCAATTGCATAGGCAAAAACGTGGCGGGCTATGATAAAACGGCAACCCACCTCACAGATGAGTTGATTGCGGAGGGAATTTCCATACATTTTGAAGACAATATTGCGCAAATACCACCGCACTTTTATACCGAAAACACTTTGGTAGTCGTTACCCCAGCGGTGCCCGTTACCCATGCCGAGTGGAATTATTTTGTAGAACGCGACTACGTTATCAAAAAAAGAGCTGAAGTGTTGGGCATCATCACCCAAGACACCTTCACCTTTGCAGTAGCTGGAACCCATGGCAAAACAACCACTTCGGCTATTTTAGGCCATATTTTGTTTGAAAGTGGTGTGGATGTAACGGCCTTTGTGGGCGGTGTTTTAGAAAATTACGATTCCAATTTGATTGGCCGAGGCAAAACGGTAACTGTGGTCGAGGCCGATGAATTTGACCGTTCGTTTTTGCATTTGCACCCCGATATGGCTTGCGTGACTTCCACCGATGCCGATCATTTGGATATATATGGCGATGCCCGTTCGATTGAGGCTTCGTTTCAAGAATTTGCAGCCAAAATTGACGATAAATCTAATTTGTTTGTGGCTACTGGTTTACCAATTGAAGGAACTGTGGTGGCCGTAAATCAAGATGCGCCGTACAAGGCCTGTCGTGTGCGCATTGAAAATGGTGCTTATGTATTTGATGTGCAAACCCCCACCGAATTGATTCGCGATGTGCGTTTTAGTTTGCCAGGCACACACAACTTGACCAATGCATTAATGGCTTTGGCCATGGCCAAAAAATACGGCGTGTCCAATGCCAATATTGCTAAAGCATTGGCTTCGTTTAAAGGAATTCGTCGTCGTTTTTCGTTTCAGATTCAAACGGATGAATTGGTGTATATCGATGATTATGCGCACCACCCCACCGAAATCAATGCCGTGCACCAAGCTGTGCGCGAATTGTATCCTGGTAAAAAGGTGTTGTCCGTTTTTCAGCCGCATTTGTTCAGCAGAACCCAAGATTTTGGAGCTGAGTTTGGCAAAAGCTTAAGTCAGTTTGACCGTGTGATCCTGTTGGACATCTATCCGGCTCGTGAATTGCCCATTGACGGAATTACCTCACAATGGGTGTTGGATCAAATAGCCAATCCCCATAAATCAATAGTGTCAAAAGCCGATTTAGTAAGCGAATTGTGTGCGGCCGAAGAACCAATAATTGTAACCATTGGTGCAGGCGATATTGGTGAGATGGTAAAGGAGATAAAAACAGGATTAGAAGAAAAAAGTAGAACCTAAAACAAGCGGAATGATGCGTGCATATTTTACTTGGACAAACCTTCGATTAGGGCTCATGATGGGCTTGGTGATTTTTTTGTTTTCGTTTACCTCAATTCGAAACAATTCGAGGAAATTAAAGGGTTCAGCTGTTTTTTTTGTTGAAGGAAATTCGTTTTTCATTAAACAAGAATCGGTTAATAAATTGTTAATAGAAAATAATTCGCAGGTCTCAGCCATTGAAAAAGTTACGTTAGATTTGAACAAGTTGGAAAAATCCATAGCCCATAATCCAATGGTTGAGAAATCAGAAGTTTATGTAAGTATCGATGGAATTTTGAAGGCTGAGGTTGCTCAAAAAACACCCATAGCCCGTGTTTTTGATGCTTCAAGTTCTTATTATATTGACTACCACGGAAGGAAAATGCCTTTGTCAGAAGAGTTTACGGCACGCGTGCCTGTTGTGTCGGGAATACCTACCCCAAAATCGCTTCAACACATTGTTCCAGTACTGCAGTATATTTTTAAAGATCCGTTCTTGAAAAAAAATATAATTGGCATTCAACTGGTTCCGGTTACCGGTTTGCGCTTACTCAGTCGAAATTACACTTACGATATTGAGTTTGGAAAACCCATTCGCGTGGAAGAAAAGTTTACTTGCTATAAAGCCTTTTATCAAAAAGCAGTGCTCGACAGCAGTTTAACTCAATATAAACGAATCAATTTGAAATTTGCGCAACAAGTGGTTTGCATAAAAAAATAGCCCATGGAAAACGAAAACATTGCAGTAGGTTTAGATATCGGAACGACCAAGATTGTGGCCATGATTGGCAAGAAAAACGAATACGGTAAGTTAGAAATCATTGGTATCGGAAAATCCAAAAGTTTGGGTGTAGCGCGTGGCGTGGTGAACAACATTACCCAGACCATCCAATCCATTCAGCAAGCCATTTCTGAGGCCGAAAGCAATTCGGGTTACCAAATCAAAGATGTAGTAGTGGGTATAGCTGGACAGCACATTCGTAGCATTCAGCACAGCGATTACATTAGCCGGTCGAATTCAGATGAAGTGATTGGGGGCAAAGACATTGAGCAACTCATCAATCAAGTCAATAAATTGGCGATGTTGCCCGGTGAAGAAATCATTCACGTGTTGCCACAAGAATTCAAAATTGATGGGCAATCGGATATCAAAGAACCCATTGGGATGTATGGTGGTCGTTTAGAAAGTTCGTTTCATGTGGTAGTGGGCCAAGCTTCTTCTATCCGTAACATTGGACGTTGCATACAGAATTCAGGAATTGAATTGTCAGGATTAACGCTTGAACCATTGGCTTCTGCTGATGCGGTGTTAAGTCAGGAAGAAAAAGAAGCCGGTGTTGCCTTGATTGATATTGGTGGTGGTACTACCGATTTAGCCATTTTCAAAGACGGCATCATTCGCCACACGGCTGTAATCCCATTTGGTGGAAACATCATTACCGACGACATCAAAGAAGGGTGTTCGATCATCGAAAAACAAGCCGAATTGCTTAAAGTTAAGTTTGGATCGGCTTGGCCAGGAGAGAATAGAGACAACGAAATTGTATCCATTCCTGGCTTACGCGGTAGAGAGCCCAAAGAAATATCCCTTAAAAATTTATCCAAAATTATACACGCCCGTGTGGTGGAAATCATTGAGCAAGTATTTGCTGAAATCCGCGCATACGGCCACGAAGATCCTAGAAAGAAACTCATTGCCGGCATAGTGTTAACAGGTGGAGGAGCCAATTTGAAACACATCAAGCAATTGGTGGAATACATCACAGGAATGGATACCCGCATTGGTTATCCCAACGAACACTTGGCAGGCAATTCAAATGTAGAGTTGTCAAGTCCTTTGTATGCTACGGCTGTGGGATTGATGATGAACAGCATCGAAAACAAAACCCAAAGTGCTGTGCGCATCGAACGCGTGCCAGAAAAAACATCGCCACCCAATGACCGGGCTCACGAGCCAGCGGTGCTGGCCATGCCAACGGATTCGGTTCCGGCTGAGGAAGTAACAGTTGAAGCAGATGTGAAAGAGCCCGTAAAACCAATCGTTACATCGGAAGGTTTAGGAAAAAATTTCTTTAACAATTACTTCGTGAAGCTTAAAGATTTTTTAGATAACGCAGAATAGAACAAGACCAAAATAAAGAATTCAAAAAAACCAAAAAGTATGACAAGCAACTCAGATTTTGGAAGTATTTCATTTGATTTACCAAAAAACCAATCAAATGTGATCAAAGTAATAGGCGTTGGCGGCGGCGGAAGCAATGCCATCAACCACATGTTTAAGCAGGGCATCAAAGGAGTAGACTTTATTGTTTGCAACACCGATTCACAAGCCTTGCAAAACAGTGCAGTGCCCAATAAAATTCAACTAGGAGTGCACCTAACCGAAGGTCTTGGGGCAGGCGCAAATCCTGAAGTTGGTCAACAATCGGCTATTGAGAGCATTGCCGATATTGAAAAAATGTTGGACAGCAACACCAAAATGGTTTTCATTACTGCCGGTATGGGCGGTGGAACCGGAACAGGTGCTGCTCCCGTAATTGCACAATTGGCCAAAGAACGCGACATCTTGACCGTAGGAATTGTAACCAAACCGTTTCAATTTGAAGGAAAAGTACGTTACGAGCAAGCCTTGTTGGGTGTTGAGAAATTACGCAAACAAGTGGATTCTTTGATCGTAATCAACAACAACAAGCTAAGAGAAGTATACGGCAATTTAGGTTTTAAAGCCGGTTTCTCTAAAGCGGACGAAGTGTTGGCTACTGCCTCTCGTGGAATTGCCGAAGTAATTACACACCACTATACCCAAAACATCGATTTGAAAGACGCCAAAACCGTCTTGTCCAACAGTGGAACTGCCATCATGGGTTCAGCTACTGCTACTGGAGATAACCGAGCTAAAAATGCCATCGTAGCGGCCTTGGATTCTCCGCTATTGGACGACAATAAAATTACAGGTGCCAAAAACGTATTGTTGCTTATCGTTTCTGGAACCAATGAAATTACCATTGATGAAATCGGTGAAATCAACGACCACATTCAAGCTGAAGCTGGATTTAATGCCAACATCATCATGGGAGTTGGGGAAGACGAATCATTGGGTGATGCCGTTGCGGTGACCATTATTGCTACTGGATTCAATGCCGAACAGCAAAAAGAAATCATCAATACTGCACCCAATAAAATAATTCACACCTTAGATGGGGAACAAAAACTAGTACAGGACCTAACGGCCAGCCCCGTGATTTCTTCGGCCAGTCCCTTGGATGAACCGTTGAATACCTCTTCTCAAAAAATTGTTTTTGAGTTGATGGAAGAGGAGATGGTAGCAGAACAAGAGCCCGTGATCAATGAAAATGAGCTGTTGTTTATTTCAGAATACATCAAGAGTTTAGACGTTACTTTTGAGATTGTATCGCCTGAAAAACCAGTTCAATTTCAAATAGAATCGGCGCCATTAGCGGTTACAGAAATTCCGGTTTACGAGCACCAAGTTGTAGCCAAAGAAGAGCAGGTAACCTTTACCTTTGATTTGCCACTTGCTAAATCAGAGCCGGAAGTTGATGAGAATAAAATTTTATTTGAGTTAACCAATGAAACCAAAAATATTGTGGTAAACCAACCCGTTCAAGTGGTTCCCATGACCGAGTTGAATGAAAACGGGATCGTTAAATATTCCCTCGAAGAGTACATGGAACTAGAGTCTGATTTGATGTCATCTAAGCCAGTTGCGGTGGTTGAGGAGCCAGTATCCCCAGAAATGGACATTACCATGAAAGTGGATGAGGCGGTATCTTTTACTCCTTCCTATGATGAGATTTCTCCGCTTGAAATGTCTATTGAAGAAACCTTGAAGTTCAGAGCAGACGAACGTCGTCGTAAATTGAAAGACTTTAATTATAAGTTCAGCAACAGCAGTTCTCGCATCGACGAATTTGAGCGTGAGCCGGCCTACAAACGATCAGGTATAGATGTAACGACAAATCCTTTGCTGAATACCGCTTCCAGAACTTCTTTGGGAGTAGACAGCAATGACGACTTGCAGTTGCGTTCAAACAATTCCTTTTTGCACGACAACGTAGATTAATTGCCTTAGTCAAAAAAGTATAACCCGAAAGATCACAGCATTTTTCGGGTTATTTTTTTATCTTCGCACACACAAATTGTACAATCAATTAAACCCTACACAATGAGTTTAGCTACCCAAATCATGGACGAAATGAAAAACGCCATGAGAGCCAAAGACACGATTGCTCTAGAAGCCTTGCGCGCCATAAAATCAGCTTTGTTGTTGGCACAAACCGAAAGCGGCGCCAAAGAAGAAATTGCGGCCGAAGACGAAATCAAATTGCTTCAACGTCTGATCAAACAACGCAAAGACAGCGCGACCATCTATACCGAGCAAGGACGTGCCGATTTGGCTGAACCCGAATTAGCTCAAGTTGCCGTAATCGAAAAGTTTTTGCCTGCGCAACTCAGCGAAGCCGAAGTAGAAGCCGTTGTGGCTCAAATCATCTCTGACAACGGATTTGCAGGCATGTCCAATATGGGTCAAGCGATGGGCCTAGCCTCTGCTGCCTTAGCGGGTAAAACGGATGGCAAAACAATTTCAACCTTGGTAAAGAAATTATTGGGGTAACTCCAAAACAATAACGGCTGCGTAGTTCAACTGGATACCTGTCTGCCGACAGGCAGGGAATATCAGATTTCGATTTCAAAAAGTTTGTTACAAACCATAATAATAGTAGAATAAATGATTTAATTAATAACGGCTGCGTAGTTCAACTGGATAGAATATCAGATTTCGGCTCTGAGGGTTGGGGGTTCGAATCCCTTCGCGGTCACGAATAAACAAAATAAAGAGTAAAAACGTCCAAGTTCACTTGAGCGTTTTTACTCTTTTTTTGTTTTCAAAGCGGAGCGTTCAGGGATGTTGCGCCAGCAAACTCCTTGATAAGTGATGCTTTGCTATGTGTGTCTAAGCTTGCTTGAGGAATTTTTTTAAGCTTTGTTATGTATATCCAAGTTCACTTGAGCGTTTTTACTCTTTTTTTGTTTTCAAAGCATTTGAGAGTAAGAGGAGGACAGCCAGTGGCTGTCAGGTATTTTTCAAAAATCATTCCTAGCCGTTGCGCCAGCAAACTCCTTGAACGGCCGCTTTGCTAAGCATCTCCATACTCCCTTCACATCTTTCTTAAAAACTAACCTGCCGTAATATGGTCCTTCCAAACGGAATAAGCGAAATCGTTTCTACTTGATTGTTTTGTTTGTTGCGTGCTTTTAGTTCAATTTTTCCGTTGTTGAATGTGGCCTGATTGGCTGAGATAAATTGATAGCGACTGTCTTCTATAGGAGAATAAGTAAAATCTTCAAAATTAGAGAAATAGGATCTCCCTTTGTGTTCGATGGCTTCAATCGACTTGGCATAAAATAAGACGCCGTAGCTAAAATAGTGTTCATGATTCAAGTCCTCTTTGATTTGAACTTCGGCTTGAAATTCAATTTGAATTGTATCCTCTTTTCCTATTTTTCGATCAATAACGATGAGCTCATTTTCCAACACATAACGTTCGTTCGTTATCACTTTCGTTGCCCAGGATGGCTTTCTAATTTTGATTACCGGTTGCACATGATTCGGATTTAAAATCTGGAAAGTAAATGTATTCTCGTGCGGATAGTCCGTGATTGTTTCAATTTTTATCCATTGATTTTGCATTTTTGTTTCTACACTATTCGGCATTAAAAGCACATTTACCAGCGTGTTTTCGTTTTCTTTTAACCAGGCTTTTTCTATAAAATACGGGCTAATTCTCCCCGCATTTGGATTACAACACACGGCCACATCCTGATGCGCGGGCGAGTATTTGTAGCGAATTTGTTTGCGATGGGGTTCAATTTCACCGTTTTTGGTGCCTTCCATTTCGTAGGAATTGTCAGTTTTGAGGTAGGCAATACAGGAATGATTAGGGTTTCTTGATCCTTGAGCAGCATTGTAGAAAAGGGTCTCCATCGCTTCGGCCGTACTTGGTTTCCCCTGTTTTTGCAGCAACACGCCATAGCTGTCCAGGAGTTCATGCAACGAACAATATTCATAACCCGTTTGGGTTGAATGGGCATTGCGCTCGGCGATCCATTCGTCTCCAATAGCGCCGCCGGTAGGGGTAGTTGTGTTTGCGATGCGTTGCAAATAAATCTCTAGTGCTTGTTGCATTTCCGGGTTTTTTGCGGCATGGGCAGCCACGAGCAAAGGGCGTAGATGTTCATAGGTGTGTACGCCATGCGATTGTAGTTTGTAGGTTGGATTCAAGATGTTGGCCAATTGCACATCCTTTTCAGATTGATAGGTAGCGCAAAAGTCTTGGTACAAAAACAGCGCATACTCGGTATATTTAGTGTCGCCAGTAATTTGATATAGTTTATCCAACACATCGGTAAAAGTTAAGCCATGAGAGACGCCGCCATTAAAGGCTGTGCCCGATGAAAATGGACTGGATTGGCCAATGGGATAATTCACCATTACATTATCAACGGCTTTTACTAATGCATTCCACACCTTTTGGTCTTTGGTGCATTCATAATAAGCCAACAAACCTCTATATAGAGTAGCTTTAGACCATAACTCCCCATTTTCTGAACTGAAATTATAGCGCAATTCCTTATCATAAATCCCAATATAGCCGTCCTCATCTTGCGATTGCAGCACCGCTTGTATGTGTTGGTCTACTTTTTTAATGCCTTCTTTGTCGTCGAGCAGCAACACGTTTCGGATGTAGCCGTCCCACCAATTGGATTGGGTTTCGCTGTTCCACCATTTGTATTGTTCGTCGCCCTCGGCATCGCCTTCTTTTTGGTTGCCCAACTCTTTGGCTTTTGAATTTTTGTGCAATCGCCCCGAACTGTATATGGGATCCTGAATGAGTTCGGGCACTATTTGGTCTAAATTTCCCACAAATCCAGCTACATCTTTTTGCATTTGCGTTTTGAGCCAGCCCGAAGGTGTAATGCTGCCAAAGGGGAGTACTTGGTATTTTTCAGCCACTTTGGTTGAGGGTTGTGTTTGTGCATTCATTACACAAGTTGTAAGTAAAAGCAGAAGTATATAGGTGTTTTTCATGCGGTAGAATTAATTTTTTGACATTTTAAAATCGAGTGTTCCGCCGGCTTTAATTTCCGGGAAGGTGATGAACGGTCGTGTTAACATCGTTTGATTTAGTTTCGGATTTTCTTGGTAGATGTTTTGGTTAGAAAAATGAGCAGCGCGTATGCTAAACGTTTTATTGTTTGGCAAATGCAGCACCGCTTTCTGTACTTGTGGCGCACCCAGCACAAACTCACCATTTGCTGGATTTACGGGATAAAATCCCAAAGTAGACAAGATGTACCAAGCCGACATTTGGCCACAGTCGTCGTTGCCTATCATGCCGTCTGGCGTGTTGTTGTGAAATTCGTGGATGATTTTATGAATGTATTTTTGCCCCACTTTTGGGGTGTCCGAATAGGTATACAAATAGACAATGTTGTGGCTGGGTTCGTTTCCGTGTGCATATTGCCCGATCATCGCTTCCTGCCCTAAAAATTTGTTGGGGTTTTTACTTTCTAGAGTAAAGAAAGCATTGAGTTTTTTGGTAAATGCCGTTTGTCCTCCCAATAGGTTTTTCATGCCTGCGATATCGTATTGGGCTGGTGTCCAGAAATATTGCCAGGCATTGGCTTCGGTATAATCGCCGGGATTGTTCATGGGTGAAGTAGCTGTTAATGGATCAAATGGGATTCTCCAGTTGCCGTGGCTGTCTTTTCCTCTAAACAATTGGGTTTCGGGGTCAAATAGATTTTGGTAATAGTGGGCGCGTTGTTGAAATATATTTGCTTGTGTTTCATCGCCCAATTTTGCCGCCATTTGCGCCACACACCAATCATCATAGCCCGATTCCAAGGTTCTGGAAACCGCTTCGTTATCGAGTTGGTCAAACGGATAATAGCCAAATTGATTGTACAATTCCCAGTTGGAATTGATGTGGCTTTTGGTGGATGTTTCGAGCATCGCCTTTAGGGCCGCTGTTTTGTCAAATCCAGTAAATCCGTTTTGCTCGGCCGATAAAATCATCGGGATGGCATGGTTGCCGATCATGCAATAATTGTCCTGTCCCCAGGCTGTCCAAATGGGTAAAAATCCAGCGGCTTGGTGATGCGCTAACAAGCTGTTGATGATGTCGTCAATTTTTTCGGGCGCAATAATTTGAAGCAAGGGAAAAGCTCCTCTATATATATCCCAAATGGACAAGGTAGAATAATATGCTTTGTTGGTCGCCAAAGCAATTTTGTCATCGGCCCCGCGGTATTTTCCGTCCACATCGGCAATGTTGGCCGGTTGTAACAGCAAATGATAGAGTGAAGTGTAAAAAATTTCTTTTTGTTTTTGTGGTGCCTCAATCTCAATTCGGTTCAGGTAATCGTTCCACACTTTTTTGGCATTTTGCGTTACTTTTTCAAAGTTCCAATGCGGGAGTTCCGCACTTAAATTGCGTTTAGCGCCTTCGACACTTACCGTAGACAAGGCGATTTTGACTTGTAGTATTTTGTTTTTAATTAGCTCAAAATCCAAAATATAGCGGGGTGCATTATGCTTTTTCTCGAGCGGAAGCGAAGTAGAAGCCACAAATGGCGTGTCAAACTGCATCGTGAAGAAGTATTTTTTTGTTACCCAGCCTTTGGTTTTGCAATAGCCAGAAATGGTGGAGTTGTTTTCTATTTTAATGTCACTTTCCAAGACCAAGCTGTCGTTCAAGAATTGAATGCCGTGTTGAAAATCAACCAACAATTTTGCGTTTTGGTTTGGATAGGTGTATTTGTGAAAAGCCACGCGATGTGAGCAGCTCAGTTCTACCTTTACGCCGTCTTTTTTAGTGAGCGAATAATAGCCCACACTGGCTTTTTCTGAATCTTTAAAATAACGGTTCTTTAGGTTGGTCTTGTCTTGGTTATAGGGTAGCAACAAAATGTTGCCCATTTCGCCAATTCCTGTTCCACTCAATCTCAGTTGTGAAAACCCCAAAAGCAATGTGTCTTTGTATTGGTAGCCGCTGGTGTGATTCCAACCCTCGTTAGCATTGTCGGGACCCGGTTGCACCATGCCAAATGGCAAAGATGGCCCAGGAAACGTATGTCCGGTTCCCTCGGTCCCAATAAACGTATTCACCAATCTTGCGTTGTTTTGGGTGTATGCATTCCAGGTATAAACGAAGACCAATACTGCAAAAATCCATTTTTTTATTTCCATAATTGATCCATTTGCTCCAGACTTTTATTTTTGGTTTCCGGTATTTTTTTCCATACAAAAACGAAGGAAAGTAGACAAATTAATGAAAACAATAAAAATGGGAAAGCCCCATGAAACTGCGTTTTCAACCAGGTGTTTTCAACTAAGCTGGGAAACACTTGCGTCACCACAAAATTGGCTACCCATTGAATAAACACACTGATGGCGAGGGCTAAACTTCTAATTTTACTCGGAAAAATTTCAGCTAATAACACCCACACGATGGGTCCCCATGAAATACTAAACGAGGCCATAAAAAGCAACAAGAAAGGCAAAACCCAACTTCCCATTGTTTCGAAATAAATGAAGAATCCTACGACGGCGAGCGAAATGGTCATGCCAATAGAGCCAATATACAACAAGGGTTTTCTTCCCATTTTGTCTACCCAACGAATAGCCAACAAGGTGAAAATTAAGTTGACAACACCTAAGATGCTGGTTTCAAGCAACGAAACATCAGCCGAGCTTCCCAAGCTTTTGAAGATTTCGGGTGCATAATACAAAATAGCATTGATTCCTGTAAGTTGTTGCAAAATAGAAAGCCCGATGCCTACTAAAAGCGCTTTTTTAAATAACGGGTTTGCTAAATGATTCCATTGGTTTTGATTTGTTTGGTCTGCCGATTGTTGAATTTCGTTTTGTATTTGCTTGACCTCTTCTGCAGAATTAATTTTATGTAAAATGGAAATTGCTTTTACAGTTTTCCCTTGTTGGATCAGCCACCTTGGACTTTCGGGAATGAAAAATATAAACACCAAAAAAAGCAAAGATGGAATAATTTCAGAACCAAACATCCATCGCCAACCCGTTTGTAAATTCCAGTTTGCATCACCTTGAAGTGCAATAAAGTAGTTCACAAAATACACCACAACGATGCCAATAACAATCGCGAGCTGGTAGTTGCCAACCAAAGCGCCTCGTCTTTTGGGAGGTGCAATTTCTGCAATGTACATGGGCACTACCATTGAAGCAATCCCCACGCCAATTCCGCCCACGATTCGAAAAAGCACAAACATAGAAAAGGAAGTTGGCAGTGCCGTTCCTATTGAATTTAGTATAAACAGCACGGCGGTGATGAGCATTGTTGCTTTTCGGCCGTATCGGTTGCTTAGGTAGTCAGAGATAAAAGCTCCGATTAAGCAACCCACCAATGCACTAGAAATAGCCCAACCCGTTTCTATTGGTGTCAATTTAAAATAGGTTGTCAAATTGCCAATCGCTCCCGAAATTACGGCGGTGTCGTAGCCAAATAACAATCCGCCAAGGGCTGCGCTCAATGCAATAAACAGGATGTAGTTTTTGTTGTTTTTATCCATTTGTCAAAAGATTTTTTTGCAAATAATTTTTCATCTGCAGGTTTGTTTCCCATTGGTTGGCCAGCGGGTTTTGTGTAAATGGCTCTTGGGACATATACGGAAATGGACCAAATTCGGGCGTGATGCTAAGCCGATGTTTGTGTAGCTTTTTTTGCACTTCCAGCAGTTCATTCCACCAAGTGGTGTAGCGTTCCAAGTAGCTCTTCCATTCGGGTGCAAACGGATTGTTGACTTGCGGACTTTGCTCAAAACCGATGCGTGCGTGAATGTGTTGAATGTGGGGATATAATTGGGTCAATAATTCGTGTTGGTCGTGTAAATCACTTTCAGAAACCACACAAAAATGCGAGAAATCAGCAATCAGTTTTAGTTTCGGAAATAGCTCAAGGTAATCCAACAGTGTTTTTAAATGAAACGAAAATCGGCCCCGATGAATTTCATGCCAAATAGGGATTTGTGCCGATTTTGCTAGTTGTTCAGCGGCATCAATAATCGTACAATTTTCTCCAAAACTATAGTAATCTTTCCCCGTATGCGAATTGATGTAGTCGGGTTTTAGGGCAGTTAAAAACGCAAGTCGCTCGGTCATTCGTTGGGTATACACCTTCACGGTTTCTTTCCTGTTGGGAAGTACCTGCTGCGCAATAAAAATAAAATTTGGGTGCGTGGTTTGCCTGAGGTGTGCGAGTTCTGAGATGAATTCAGCAACAAATTCGGCGTCGTCCGGGAAATTAATTTCAACGCCATCATAGCCGTTGGCAATGGCATTCGCAAGAAATTCTTTGGCGGTTTGTTTTTCGCAACCCCAAAAGGTGCAGGTGTATTGTATTTCCATCTTAGTTGGTGTATAAAATGGGATTGATGGGCGAGTTGATGATTTCGCCAATAGTTGCACCCGGACACCAAGTATTCCAATCGTGTATTTGGTTTTTATTCTCTGGATTTTTCAACAACATGTTTTTGTCCATGTAAATGATGGTCATCACTTTGCGCATTTCTTCGGTAACATTTGCGCCTGCACGGTGAAATACCCAACCCGAATGGAAACTGATTTCGCCCACATCAAAGGGTTCAATGACGTGTTTAAAATCGGTTACGCGCAGTTTGTTTTGGATTTGTATTTCGCTTTCGTCGCCAATTTCCAATTCTCTCCCTTCGGTAATTACATGGCTTCCGGCGCTAAATTCCAAAGGCCCCATTTCGAGTGGAGTTGCTTGCAAAGGAATCCAAGCCGTAACGGTTTTGTCGGTTTGTAAAGGCCAATAATATTGGTCAGCGTGCCAAGGGGTAATGCCACCGCCGCCTTCTTTAAACAAGGCTTGGTCGTGATACAACCGTACACCGTTTACTTCCATCAAATCAGCGGCGATTTTGGCAATGCGTTTGCTGAAAATCAATTCTTTTATCACTGCATTTTCTACCCACAAATTGAACAGCTGTAAAAAAGCCTTGCCATAGGTTGTTCGGTCTTCGAGTGCCGTTTGCTCTTGGTTCATTTCGTTTACCTGTTGGCTAATTACAGCATTAAAGAACGCTACGGTTTCCGGGTTTAAAACGGACTTCAATTTTATAAATCGATTTTTTTGATAGAAATCAATGTGTTCCTGATCCAATAAATAAGGTGTGTCCAGAAATTCGGCAATGGAATGGGGTAGGGTGTGCATGGAATAAAGTTGTTCGGTTACTAAATTCAAAACTATTGATTCCAATGGACTATATTTTTCATTCATTTGTTTAATTCTAACACTATATTGAATTATTTTTGAGCAATACCTGTAGTTAGTGGAAAATAATTATCTATGAAAGCAAAATTAGAAGACATTCCCTCCCAAAAGGGCGCCTCGAGTTTTTATACCTATCGGTTTCAAGTGCCATACTTTGAATTTAAATGGCATTATCATCCCGAATATGAGTTGACCTATATAGTGAAGGGCAGCGGGTATCGCATTGTGGGGAACTCGTACGCGTATTTTACGGCAGGCGATTTAGTCTTATTGGGCAGCAATGTGCCGCATACGTGGTCGGGAAAAAGGAATGACGTAGAACAGTCTGAAGCAATTGTCATTCAATTTTCAAAACAATTCATCGCTCCTTTTTTACAACTGGAAGAAAGTACCGCAATCAAACAGTTACTCGCATATGCTGACCGCGGAATTAGTTTTGAGGCCAAGGATGATCTCGTGTCTCAACTGACGAACTTGACTGCTGCTGCGGGGATGGATCGGGTGTTGCAGTTGCTTTCTGTATTGGATGTGTTATCCAAAACGCCCAATAAACCCATTGCTTCCAATGCGTTTCACACCATTTTATCCCCAAAAAGTGAGCTGCGCATCAACAAAGTTTGTTTGCACCTCCAAAATCATTTTACTCAAAAAGTAAGCTTGCAAGAAATTGCGAACCTGGTATTTATGACCGAAAGTAATTTTTGTAAATTTTTTAAAAAATCAACCGGTAAAACTTATTCTGATTACGTCAATGAACTCCGAATCAATGAAGCGGCGCGCCTGTTGGTGCAAACAGAAAAGTCAATTAGTCAAATCGCATTTGACTGCGGTTTTGAAACCTTGAGCTACTTTAATCGGGTGTTTTTTACTAAAAAAGCCTGTACGCCTTCGGTGTATAGATCAACTAATCGGCATTCGCAAAGTGTATAAATCTTGTGTGTCGAGTCAGTAGTTTGTTAAAAGTGAATTTTGGTTTCTCAATACTACCTTTTTAAAGAAAAATGGGATCCAAATTTTTTGGTGAGGCCATTATTATCCATATACTCAAGGGAGAACCAATAATCACTTGCAGGCATTTGCTGATTTAGATACGTTCCGTCCCAACCATTACCTTGGGTGCTTAGTTGTTTGAGTAATTTTCCGTATCGGTCAAATATAAAGAGCTTAGCCGATTCCTGATCTTCCAATCCAATTACATTCCATGTGTCGTTAAAGCCGTCTTGATTTGGTGTGAAAAAATAGGGGTAGCCAATAGATGTAATCGATATCGGGTCAAATTCGGAACATCCCTCTACATCTAATACCGAAACAGTATGTAATCCGGGTAAAACATTCACAAAAATATTGGAAGTTTGGTAGTCAAAATCGTCTAAAGCATACAAATAAGTGCCTGTGCCACCTGTAACGGTTGCAATAATTGTAGTTGTATTACTCAACGTTGATGAGGCAAGTGTTGCTGTAAAATCTGTTGCTATTTCTACTGCAATGACATTAGCTGAAACCGAATTGGATGAACACCCACTAGCCGTATTAGTGGCAATAACTGAATAATTACCAGCAACAGTTGCGTCAAAGTAATTTGTATTATTTACTTGTAATACCCCATCAATATACCATTGGAAGCTATAGTTTGAATTACTTAAACCAGTGTCAAGTCTGTAGGGAATTGCCGCAACACCACTCACGTCTACACAGATTTTACCGGGAGTTAATAAAGGATTTGGAAGAGGATTAACTTGAATATTTATACTCGTATTTATAGCACATTGACCTGGATTAGGAGTAAACAAGTACGCACTCGATTGCAAAGGATCAAAATTGGGAGACCATGTACCTATTATCCCATTTTGTGAAGTAGTGGGAAGAGTGAGTGTTGTTCCATAGCAAATGGGATTGATTGGTAAAAATGCTGGAGTTATTGCTGGTGGTAGCGCATTGATGGTAACTGCTGTAGCCGTTGACACACATCCGTTGGTGGTATTTCTCACCGTTACATTGTACGCCCCGGGTGCAAGTCCTGAGAAACTTGTACTGGTTTGATAGGTCGTTCCGTTTATACTGT
>Ga0315908_10000319_pt1 | contig 38724 bp, 37 predicted proteins | sample LakEriMetagenome_12_FD_203520 | JGI IMG/M metagenome (GOLD analysis project Ga0315908, IMG submission 203520) | Freshwater fungal communities from buoy surface, Lake Erie, Ohio, United States - Buoy 4 MA124 | ecosystem: Environmental > Aquatic > Freshwater > Lake > Lake biofilm | place: USA...
GGTAGCCCAGCAGCCCGTACACGACCCCGGAGAGTCCGTGACTGCCGTTGGGCCAGAGCAGCCATACCGGAATAGCCGTGGCATAAACCCCCAACCAAACGGCCAGATAGTCGCGGCGGCCGCGCATCAATACCAGCCAGGAGAGGGGCAGAAAGGTGAGCGAATTGCCCAGGAGATGGCCAAAACCGCTATGGCTGAAGGGGGCTGTCAGCACCCCGAGGAAGGAGCCTCCGGGCGTCATCGGCAGGTTCCAGTTGCCACCGAAAACCAGCTGGTCAACCAGCTCCTGGAGCCAGGGAATCAGCAGGATCAGCGGCGGAAGCAGCAGATTGAAACCGGCTCGGGCGATCAAGCGATCCAGACGTTGGGGTAGGGATTCGTTCACGGCTCGCACTTGAAGCTGCAGCGCAGCATGGCAAGGGCTTCATCAGGCAGGCCCAGCAGGCGATCCAGCCAGGGGTCCCCGCACGGTGGCACGCTTGCCACCCCCACCAGCAGGGCCGTGCCATCGGCGCTGAGGGGCTGGCCCCTGGCCCGGTGGCGTTGCCCCTGGGCTGCGCCCGTGCTGAGCAGGGTGTCGATCAGCAGGTCGGGGGCGCGGTAGAGCCCGGCAATGCGGAAGCGAAAGCGAGCCTGGAAGTGCAGTTGAACAGCACCTGTTGCTGAGTCGATGCTGCCCGCCAGCTGCTCAGGGGCGATGGCGATCTCCAGGCCAGGGGGCAGGGGCAGCCCCAGCACCCGGGTGGTGCGCCAGTTGAGTGGCGGAATCAACAGGCTGGAGGGCTCGAAGCTCACGGTTCGCGGGCCGCCAGCTGGGCCGGGGCCGAGCTCACCGGTTCCGCCGCCGCCGCTGGCGTCGTAGCTGAAGTGGGGATAGGCGCCGATGGCCAGGCCACAGCCCTTACTGGTGCCTAGCTGCAGCATGCCAACCCCAAACTCGGGGCTCACAGGCTGCGCAGCGCGTCTAATTCGCCGCGGCTGTGCAGTTCGGCCAGCTCGTTGTAGCCACCAATAGCGACGCCATCGATGTAGAGCTGGGGCACCGGTCCCGTCTCGTCGGGTTCAATTTCCACGAAGGCAATGCCCAGGGTGCGCAGCATGCGCAGGGCCCGGCGCGAAAAGGGGCATTCCGGCCGGCCGGCGATTTCAACTCGCGGTTCGCTGTTGACTGATGTGGTCGGCGCTGCACTTGGCGCTGGGCTGGTGCCGGTGCTGATCAGGCCCACCAGCAGGTCGGCGCCGCGCAACACCAGGGTGCCGTGCTCGAGGTGGCCGCCCCACACCTGGCAGTTGGCATCGGAGAAGCTCAGGTGCAGGTGCACCCCATCCGGGCTGATCGTGCCCTGCAGGGTGATGATCTCCAGCTCGCCAGCCAAAACCGTGGGTGCGCTTTTGCCAGGGCAGGCAAAGGCGGCTTGGGAGAGGTTGCCCACCACACTCAGCACAAAGCCGCCGGCGTTGTGCTCAAGGGCCAGCTGCTCCAGGCTGCGGCGCACATCACTGCCGGCTTCGAGGTGCAGCGGCACGGCACGCATGGCAGATACAGATTGATGGGGAGCAAGGCTACGCCGGCCCATGCTGGTGAGGTTGCCCTGTTGCCATGGCCCCGGATTCCGCCCTCGCTGCCCTCAACCTGGCGGTGGTGGGTCATGTGGAGTGGGTGAGCTTTGTGGCAGTGGAGGACCTGCCGGTTGCTGGCTCGATCGACCGGGCCACCGCCTTTCTGGAGGAACCCGCCGGTGGTGGGGCGGTGGTGGCGGTGCAGCTGGCCCGTCTCAGTGGCAAGCGGGTGCGGTTTTTCACCTCCCTGGGCCGGGACGCCACCGGCGAGCGCTCAGCGGAGCGGCTCACGGAGCTGGGGCTTGATCTGGAGGTGGCCTGGCGGGATGCCCCAACCCGCCGGGGCGTGAGCTTTGTGGATCGGGCCGGTGACCGCAGCATCACCGTGATCGGCGAGCGACTGGCCCCTTTGGCTAGGGATCCCCTTCCCTGGGCTGATCTGGCTGGCTGCGATGGCGTCTTTGTGACCGCGGCCGACGCGGCAGCTCTGCAGCAATGCCGCCGGGCCCGGCTGCTCGGCGCCACGCCACGGGTTGGCTTGCCGCTCTTGGAGGCCAGCGGAGTGAGCTGCGATGCCTTGATCGGCAGCGCCCTCGATCCGGGTGAGCAGGTGCCCGCTGGCGCTCTATCGCGCCCCCCGCAACTGCGAATCGCCACCGAAGGGGCGGCTGGTGGCTGGAGCGAACCCGGCGGGCGCTTCGCTGCCCAGGCCCTGGTGGCCCCGCCGGTCGACAGTTATGGCTGCGGCGACAGCTTTGCGGCCGGGGTGATGGCGGGATTGGCGGCTGGTTGGAGCGTTGCCGCAGCAATCAACCTGGGCGCCCGCTGCGGCGCCGAGTGCGCCGTTGCCTTTGGTCCCTACGCCCGCCCTAACTGACCTGGTTTTGCACCAGCAGCAGCAGCCTGTTTGCCTCCGGATCCAGCAGCCAGGCCTCCACTCCGAAGGCCTCCTGGCGCGGACCGTCCAGAAGCGTGGCGCCCAGCCCAAGGGCGCTCGCCAGCCAGGCCTGCAGCAGGGCCATGGCAGCTGCGTCGTTGTTGCCGCCAGCCACGCTGCGCTGCAGGCACGTTGCTAGCCGGCCGGGTTGCTTTGCTTGGGGCCGGCTCTGGGATGGGGCGTAGATCTCCAGGAAGCCACCGGCGGGCCAGGGCACTCGCCAATGGCTGGCACCAAGCCCCTGCAGGGGCTCTACCGCCAGCAAATCGGCGTAAAACCTTGCCAGGGCAGGGGGATTGTCTGCAGCCAGCACCAGGGAGCTGCTCAGGCTTGGGGTGTCTTGCACCGGTTTTATGGATTGTCTAAAAAGTCTGCAACGGCTAGATCGGGGCGCCGCAGCAGGGCAAAGATGGTGCCGGCGTTGCCACGGCACAGCCTCAGCTCCTCGGTGAGCACGGTGATGTCGAGCCAGGCTGGAAAGCTTTGCTGCACCTCCCGTTGCAGCTGCAAGCGTGTGGTGCCAAGCAGGGGACCGCGCCAGCCACCGCGCTGGAAGCGAACCTGCACCCGCTGCTGTGGAGTTGGGCTGTTATCGCCAGGGCTTGATTCGAGCTGGATGCTGGCTTCTACAGCTATGCCACCCAGGCCGGCCAGCTGCCCTGGCGGCCTCAACAGATTCAGGGCGCGCCCCCGGGATGGAGCCAGTATCTGCAGGTTCTCCAGCCATGGCACAGCCTGGAGATAGGGCTGGCTGCTGCTGCTCCAGCGCAACTCCCAGACTCCCTCCAGCAGTTCGAGGGCCCCTGGGGCGGCGAGATCCACTGGTGAGGTGCGCTCGAGCTCGTGAATCAGCTCCCGCACCCGCGGCCCCTGGCGTTGGGCTTCCCCCCTGGCACCACCACGCAACAGGGCCAGCAGCTCCTCTCTTGCTTTCAACATCCAGGTGGTCGACGCCGTTACAACCAGTTATAGTTGTTGAAACAATCCTCAACACTCATGACCGAATCCACCCCCCGCTTCGGCTTTGTTGCTTTTGCTGAGACCTGGAATGGCCGCTTGGCCATGATGGGTTTTGTGATTGGTCTTGGCACCGAGCTGCTCACCGGCCAAAGCATCGCTGCTCAACTGGGCCTGGGCTGATTGCCGTGAGCCCTGAGCTCGCCGGCCTGACTGTCTATTTATTGAGTCGGCCAAGCTGCCTTGCTGCTAAATCTTGATAACCCCTGGTTTTTACCAGTGATTTTAATACCTATAATAAAAGCCCGAAGCTCTTGCTCCGGGCTTTTTTATGGGCAGTTGTCTAGATCTAGCTAGCTGGCTTCGAACTGTAATAGAAGCCACCATTCACTCCAGTTTGACTAACCACGGTGCATTGAGTTGCAACCCGCCATAGGGCGCGATGGATAGGAGTGGGGTCGTAGCGAACTAGCTCGGGAAAACGCTGCTTGAGTAAGGCGTTGGCCCGCCAGGCGTTGTAGTGAGGGATTCTCGGGTTGATGTGATGGCACACATGGGTTGAGCCGATGCCGTGATGCAGCAGGTTGAGCAGGGGGCCATAAGGACGATCCACGGTCTGAAGAGCACCTTTTGCCCAATTCCAGTCGCTGCTGGAGAAGTGGGGAATATCGGTATCGGTGTGCTGCAGCCAGGTGTAGCCAACCAGCCAAGCGTTGATCACCAGATAGGGCAGGCCGTACACCAGCAGCACTCTCGCCGGCGAGGTTTGGATGGAGGCCCACACCAGTACCGCCACCATCGCCAGTAAGCCGAGGTTTGAGATCACCATCAGCCGACGGCAGGAGTCGGGAAATAGCTGGCGGGCACCGTTGCGGAAGGGTGCAGCCGTAGTGAAATGGGAGGTGGGGCTGCCGTACTCTTCGCCGCTGGCAACACCAAACATCAGGTAAAGGGGCCAACCCAACACCAGGTGGGTGAACAGGGAGGCCACGCCGTAGAGGCCCTGGCCCAGCTGCCGTCTTGTTCCGGCCACGAAGCGTCCCGAGCTGGAATCGGAGCGAGGCGGCACATGGGTTTCACCTGCCTCGAGGTGGTTGCAGTTGGCGTGGTGCACGGCATGGCTGCGCTGCCAGCTGAAGTAGGGCACAAGCAGCAAGCTGTGAAGCACAAATCCCACCACCGCTTCGACGCGGGGGTTGGGATGGAAGGCACGGTGACCGCACTCATGGGCAATAACCCAGCAACCTGCCGCCACCGTTCCGGTGACCACGGCGTAGAGCAGCCAGAGGGGCGCAGCGCTGAGCTGCAGGGGGATCAGGGTTCCCAGGCCATAGGCCAAAACAGATAGGCCCAGGGACATGGCCAGACTTCCCCAGGCTTTAACCGGGTTGATCTTGGTTAACTCAGAGGGGAGGCAGGCAAGCAGCTCAGCTTTGCTGGGATAGGTGGCTGCTGGCGTGGCGGCCTGCGCGGTGGCAAGGGACGGCAGGGAAACAGGTGGAGTCAATGAAGCTGCCGCAGGGCAAGGGGGAATGGAAGAGGCCCCTAAAAGGCCTTTGAGACCTTAGGTATCAGCACACTGCTGCCGCGCCTTGGCAGGCACATTCACTCAACCCTGAAGGTCACGGCCATCACCGCAGTGATGTCCTTCTCGATTGTGCGGGTGTCGTAGGAGCCGCTGTCACTGGTCTCCGTTGAGTTGGGGGAGGTGATCTGGAAGGAGCCGGTGTCGGCGTTTGTGATCGCACCGATGCCGGCGCCGGCCTCCGAGGCTATGGCCCGCGCCCGAGCTCGGGCGTCCTTGGTGGCCTTCGCCAGCATGTCGACCCGCTTCTCCGCAAGCTTGGTGTAGGTGTAAGCCGGCTCGTTGATCGTTAGAGGGACACCCTTGCCGATCAACTGCCCAATCTGACCAGAGATCTTATAGATCTTGGCTACATTCCAGCTGCCGATCAGCACCGCTTGCGTGCTGGTCCAGGTGGTGGAGCGCAGCTCCCCGGTGCGGGGATCACGCACTTCCTGCTTTTCCGATTTGACCGAGTCGAGCTCCATCTCATCGGCCTCGATGCCCTGGGCCTTGAGGAAGGCCACGGTTTGCTCTACTGCAGGCTGCAGCCCTTGGTATGAAGCTTGCTGGCTGGCCCCGCTCTGGGAGACCTTCACCGACCAGTCGACGTAGTCGGATGTAATTCGCTCGGTGCTGGCTCCAGTAACTGTGATGGTGTCGTTGGCGTTGCGGATGCCCCTCACCATGACGCCACTGGCGGTGGTGAGCCCGAGTCCAAGCACGGCCATGGCAAACACCAGTGATGGCGTCCGCTTGAGAAACATCCAGCTGCTGAGCACCCAATTCTGCATCTTCACTCGTCTTGAAAGCAGCTGGATTCAGCCTATTGAGCTGTCGCTTGCCTGGCTTAAAGCTGTTAGTCGAAGGAATATTCGAAGACAAGGTTCAGGCCAAGGCGTTCGGCGGTCGCGGGCGATGTTGCCAGCAGCGCCCTAATAACACTCAGTGCCTCAAGGCATCCCGGTGGGCACTCAAGAACTCCTCTTGCTCGCGGCTAAACGGTCGGATCAGATTCGCCCCTTGGATGCCCCAACAGCGCAAGGCCTCCCCTGCCGCCTCGTGCTGCCAGATCAGCTCGCCGCCTGAATCGAAACTGATCCAGTGGCGATCAAACAACTTGTCCACATGGGGGGAGAGCAGCAGGCCATTGGCTCCGCTCAGCCGTTCGCTGTTGTCGCAGGATCGCCAGGGTTTGATGTGGCTCGCCACCAGGAACTGTTGCCGCGCCAGGCCCGTGACCCGGCAGGCAGGCTCCCGTTCGGCCACCCGATGGCGAAACAACCCCTGCCCCAGCCGCGCCTTGGTGAGCGCATCGCGCTCGGTGCTGCTTGGCACCTCCCGCAGCCGCTGCATGTCATCGAGCAGGGCCTCGGTGTAGGCTGCCTCTTCCGCCAGCACCACCAGGTGCACCCGCACCGCCGGATCGGCGTGGTCTTCGATCAGCTTCAGCAGCAACAGGCCCAGGGTTTCGTTCAGGCCTGCCAGGTACACCCCCTGGTTGCCTCGGCCCGTGCTGGTGCTGATCGGGCTGTGGCGTTCCGGAAGCAGTGGTTGAAGCAGCTCAAAGAACGTCTGCGGCACCAGGGCCTGGCGCAACGGCTGCCAGTTCACCCGCACCAACCAGCCCTCCTGGCTCCAGTTCTCCCCCGCTGAGCCAAACTCCGGCGGCTTGGTGGCCGTAACCGCCGCCGTTTCCACTAGGCCAAGCTGGCTGATCCGCCCATTGGCATAGCTGAACACCACATCCCCCCGCTGGCAGCGGCTGAGGTTGTCATAGGTCACATTGCGGGCGCCGTTGGCATTGGCCTTCGGCGACCAGATGTAGCCGCCGTCGGTCTCCTGCCGGTAGGTCTGCTTGTGATTCACCCACCAGTAGGAGGGCATTGATACTCGCTGGGTTTTGACCTGTTGTACCCCATGAAACCGGGCGGGGCTTCAATATCCCTGCCCACTAGCCAGGCATTGCTGTGCACCAGCAGGGTGCAAGTTGATGGGAAAGGTAGCGGGCAGCTTGATGGTCGCGATGGGGAACTCTGTAGAGAACCCACCACCAACAGCCATGGCCCCGGTAGACAAACCTCCTGGCCTGATTCAGCGCTATCGCGAATTACTGCAGACACGCCACTACGCCCGGCGCACGGTGAAGACCTACGAGCAGTGGCTGCGGCGGTTTCTGCGCTTTCATCACCTGCGTCACCCACGGGAGATGGGGAGCCACGAGGTGAATGCCTTTCTGAGCCACCTAGCTGTAGAGGAGCAGGTAAGCGCGTCCACCCAGAACCAGGCTCTGGCAGCGTTGCTGTTTCTGTATAGGGATCTGCTGGAGCGCGAGCTGGAGCTCGATGGGGTGGTGCGCGCGCGGACGCGTCAGCGGGTGCCGGTTGTGCTCAGTGAAGGCGAGGTGAGGGCGGTACGGGAACGGCTGGAGGGTGAGCCTGCGTTAGTGGTTGGATTGTTGTACGGCAGTGGCCTCCGGCTAATGGAGGCACTGAGGCTGCGGGTGAAGGATCTGGATTTCCAGCGGCGGGAGCTCGCCGTGCGCGATGGGAAAGGTGGCAAAGATCGCCTGACAATGGTGCCCCAGAGCTTGGTGCCTGGGCTGCAGGAGCATCTGGAGCAAGTACGTCAGCTGCACCGAAGCGATTTGGCGGCTGGTTGGGGCCGCGTGTTGATGCCCTATGCCTTGGCCCGCAAGTATCCGAATGCCGAGCGGGAATGGGCGTGGCAGTGGGTCTTCCCCCAACAAAGGCGCTGGTGCGACAAGGAATCTGGTGTTCAGGGGCGACACCACATCGATCCGAGCGTGGTGCAGAAGGCTGTCAAGCGGGCACTGCTTGAAGCCGGTGTAACCAAGGCGGCCAGCTGTCACACCTTCCGCCACTCTTTTGCCACGCACCTACTGGAGAGGGGCCAGGACATACGAACGATTCAGGAGCTGCTGGGCCACAAGGACGTCAGTACCACCATGATCTATACCCATGTCCTTAATAGAGGCCCTCACGGTGTACGCAGCCCCGCGGACGCTCTGTAACCATCTGAACAGTTGGTTCTCGGACCCGTGAACCACGGCTATCTTGAGCGGCAGTTCTGAAAGACCCTATGCAGGGTAAAAAGTCTCAGGGAATTGACGACACGGGAAGTTTTTGGTTATCGGAAAGGCACAGCTTGCGGGCACCGGTTCACGGAACTGTCCAATAAAGAGTTCGAAGGATTGAGGTACGGCATGGCTCGATCCGACCGGCCAACCGCCACCAGTTGACGACACGCCGTGTAAGCCCTATGCTTGCATGAGCAAGTCGAGCCTGTCGCCGATGAATCAGAATAAAGAAACAATCGAGATTATTGCGGAGTTGGTTGCACATGATCCAGCTGGAAAAACTGGTTTAGCTGCTCGCCTAAAGGTTTCAGAGTCCACCGTGGCTCGATGGCTAACGAAAGCAACCAAGCCACAACCTGCGAAAGAAAGATTGATTAGACACATTGCGGAACAGAATATGCTGCAAAAAGATCTTATCGCTCCACATCAGTATATGATAGATTCAATGCATGAACAAGCCTCCGAACAAGCGCTAAGGGACAAGATACACGCCACACTCATAGCTATAAGAGAAACTATTTATCGGAATGGAAGGCTATCATCGCGCCAAGAAGTCCTTGACGAAGCTTCAAAACTTATATTCGCTCATGTTATCTCCATAGCCAACTCAGGAGCCGGTATAACTCCAGCCCTAAGAATGTCCGCCAAGACGCCGGCCATTGCATTAAAGGAATTCGTGGGTCAGCAGTTTGGCAATTATATACCTCAATCATTGGCACATGATTTAAGCCTAAGCGATTTTGAGTTTCGCATTAAAGACTTCGAGACAAGCTACGCTGAAGAGATTCTTGATTGCTTTCACAGACTCGATCGAGAAAGCCTAAGTTATGCAATTTCAACAATGAATGGCGCAGACATTCTCAATGAGGTCTTTGGCCAATTCATGGCAGATTCATTTGTTGACGAGAAGGAGCTTGGTCAATACCTTACACCTATTGAAGTAGTGCGTTACATGGCCAGAGCTGGCATAGCTTCTATACCAAAGGAAACATACTTTCAATTAATCGACCCGATCGAATGTGCTAATGCAGGTTTTATTCTTGATCCATCATGCGGCGTAGGCTCATTTCTCGCTGAGACACTGCGTATTCTTTACCATCAAGTAACTCTGAGACATGGCATAGAACAAGCTTCTGTATGGCTCAGAAGAATGCTCGAACATAACATAGTTGGCATTGATAAGAGCGAGAGGATGATAAGACTTTCGCTTACCAGCCTTTCTCTTTTTGGAGCAGATATCGCCAACCTATACCTTGCAAACTCATTGGCGAGAGAAGGTACAGAGGGGATGAGGATGGCAGATCTTGAGGGAAAGGTAGCTCTAATCCTCACCAATCCTCCATTTGGCGCTTCCTTCAGCACCTCAGATCTCAAGCAATACGAGATTGCAACTTCATGGTGTAGACGGCTTCCGTCTTCGATCGACTCTGAGCTGCTCTTTATGGAGAGATATACGAGATGGCTTAAACCGGGTGGTGTCTTCTTGAGCGTCGTGCCCGACAGCATTTTAACGAATATGGGGTTGTTCCAAGATCTTCGGGATGGATTATCTTCATCCATGTCACTTGAATCAGTAGTTTCGCTTCCCCCAGTCACATTTGGGTCTGCAGGAACGACGACAAAGACGTCTATACTTCACATGAAGAAGAATGATGGGATCGTCACCGAAACGAATGCACAAGTGTATTTTGCAATCTGCAATGACATTGGATTCTCTGTCGAAACAAGATCTTCGCAGAAAAAGAAGGTTGATCAAGGTAGTAATGAACTTGTTCTTCTCCTTCCTGAAGCGCTCAAGCAAAAGGAGCCGAAGCATGGTCGAGTGCTCAACATACCCATTGAGTCCAGTCGATGGGATGCCACATATCATATTGGTCTTACTTCTGACATAAGTAAAACAATTTTGGTCAAGTCTTCTACGAGTATTCTCATAAAAGACGTTGCCGAGTTGTCGGACTTGCGAATAAATCCTGTGCGCTTATTTGACAAGGGAGTATTCAGTTACATTGAGATCTCCGATGTTAATCCCACTTCGCTTGAGGTCTCGGCTAAACAGATCTCTTGCGAGAATGCGCCTAGCAGAGCCAGAAAACTTGTGCATAGCGGTGACGTACTCGTCTCTACCGTCCGTCCCGAAAGAAAAACTATAGGAGTAGTACCTGACTGGCTTGATGGCGCGATCTGTTCCACTGGCTTCGCAGTTCTGAGGTGTTTTGCTATTGACCCAACTCTGCTCGCACTGGTTCTTCAGTCAGATATTGTTAACAAACAGATCCTAAGGCACAATGTAGGCATTGCTTACCCTGCGATTAAAGAGGAATGTCTGCTTGATGTTGTCTTGCCGGTTTCTCAAGATGCCTTACAAGAATTCAAGGACAAAGCACGCTCTATTCGCATATCCCGCGATAACCTGGCGAAAGAAGAGAGGATGCTTCGAGATAGAATATGTTCATTGGCTACGGACTGGCTACTCGCTTCATAGTTACTCTAGATCCCAGACATCAGCAATTGATCCAAACCAAGTACCATTGCCTATTTCGCAGATCGGATTCTGATTCACATGCTCTGGGTACTTTCTAGAGCGTGGCAAGCCATACGGCTTGACATCGCTTGGAACCGATCTGGCGAACGCAAAACTGTTAATATCACCAGTTCGTAAAAACAGGCTAACTGCGAATACGTCTTGAGTTGTGAACTTGCAACTGCTAGTAGGGTAGTAGTTGCTGTGCTGCTCAGGAGTCCACTCTGATGGATCACCTTTGGGTTTACTTGTCGTGCTGTGGATCAAGCGAGCATAACGAACATCAGTGCCCCACAAAGACTTGACTTCAACTTTTCGCCGAGAAACCCCTCTTGAAACTCGAAAGTCATAGTTAAGATAATTGCCTAAATGTCGTGCCATGTCTTCAGGCATGCGTTGCACATCGTATCCCTGCTCAGTAAGTTGCATCAACAAGGAGCGCTCCGCGAGGCCACTTAAGACTTTTGCTGCAGCACCATATTGATCTATCTCCAGTAAGTCATCATCGGCGAGGAATCCCAGTGCCTTCTCTAGCTCACTGCGATTTGATCCAACATAAATCTCCCCAACAGCCAACTCTTCAGTTTGATCTAAGTGAATTATTCTTCCTTTGGCAATCTCTCTCCATGCCCCGCCTAGGCCAAACTCCTTTGGTACAAACTTTCCAGTACGACCAATGCAGACAATCTGACGGTTCTGGGGCGTGAGATCTATTGTAAAAGACGCTCTATAATGAGTCTGGCCATCAAGCTTGATAATCTGACGGTCGATAGTGCGTATTGGAATCAAAAGGGGGCATAATATATCGACAAAAGCATCAGGAAGTGCATTGCCATACCGCCTCTGAATCAACCTAAATTGTTGAGCAATAAGTCGGTCCTCGTGCTCGACAGATGATTGCTCATCGCTTGAGCCTGCATCTGCCATCCCGCGAGAATCAGACATTGAGAGCAGGTTGGAGATTAAGATATAGATAGCACGGATGCCCGAATCCCGCCAGTATTGTGAATGTCTTAATAGAGCCCTGCGGAGGGGAGACTTTTGGCAGGCCATCTTGTTTGTATGAAAGTTGAGTCCTTTTGTTCATTGGTATTGCCCAATCTGTCAGTATTGCTGGTGGCTCTGAGGTGCAGGGCAAGGGCATGCCACGATGTCTATTCTGGGGAGACTGCCGGAGATGCGACACCTTCGAACAAGCCCCTCGAGTGGACAGGCCGCTGCCAATTCCCGTCTTCGTTTAGAAATAACGGCCTGCCACTCAGGGGCAGCGTTCGGAAGTAGCTCGGTACTGTGACTCACCGGCCGCTGGCTGGCGTCCTCCACAACAGGCCAGCGATCCCAGCCCCAACGCCACCTGCGCCCAGGAGATAACCGATCGGAATCAGAGCGAAAGTCTCTCTGAGCGTGCCATCAGCATCCACGTGTACGCCGATCAGGTGATAGGCCACCCAGCAGGCCGTTGAGCCAGCGAGGAGTAGCAGCGACAGGCGGATGAGCGTGCATTTCATGGCCGCAACTGCTCCAGCAGGGTCTGGGTGAGCGCCAGCTCACAGCGCGTCGTGAAGATGCCGTAGCCCGTGCCCTGGAAGCTCAGCGACTTGGCATACGCACAGACCTTGCGGCGTTCGGCGCGGAATGCTGACGCTTGCTCAGTCGGATGGGCACTCGTTTGGTAGAAGCCGGTCAGGTTGTCGCGCCAGAGCCTCTTGAAGGTCTCGCTGGGCACCTGCCTGGCCTCGCTAGCCACCCGGACCAGGGCCTTCTCCAACTCCTGGTCCATGGCCTGAAGGGCTGCCATCACGCAGCGTGTTTCAGCTACGGTGCTCTCGGATGGCCTGCACACCTCTGCCGCTGGGGCCGGAAGCGGCAGCAGCGGCATCAGGGAGGCGGCCAGGGCAAAGGGGAGACAGGAACGCATCGTCGGCCTTTCGCCACAAGGAGTTTCATCATGGACCCTGCTCTGCCGAGCCGCCGCTTCTCTTCACCATGTTCAGCGTGTTCTCCCGCTACCTCCCGCGGGTGATCGCAGCCATTACCAGCGGCTTTGTCAGTAACCAGGCTCCCGTATGGGCAGCCCCGACCGGCAGCAACCTGGCAGTGCTGCTGCAGACAGCGGGCAGCCAGATGGCTTGTATCTGGGTGCCCTTTTGTGCTCTCTGCGTCAAGCAGAGATTAGATCTCAGCGACGAGAAAACTGTTCACCAAATCAGAGAGAATCTGGGCACTCCGAACAAGCCCCTTGAGTGGACAGGCCACCACCAGCTCTCCACCGGGCCAGCGCAGATTCATTGCCTGCCACTCAGGGGCAGCGTTAGGCAGTCAAAAAGAGTAATGATGTCGTAGTCGACAATTAAGGCAGGTCGAGTGGCGCGAAACGACGTCTTGATCATCGGCGCCGGCCCCTCCGGGCTATTTGCCGCTGCCGAACTCGCTCGCTACGGCGTGGAAGCGCGGCTCATCGAGCGACAGGTTCAGACGCACCGTGAGGCGCGCGCCACGGCGATTCAGCCCGGCACCCTCGAGATCCTCGATTCCATCGGCCTGTTGCCACCTTTCCTCGATGCCGCCGAGCACGTCCGGTGTTCCCGCATGTACGGCCCGGACATGGCGGTTGTCGGCGCTACGAGTTTCGATGACATCGACTGCCGCTGTCATTTCCAGTGCAGCCTGCCGCAATACGAGACCCAGCGGATCCTCGAGGCACATCTCGCCTCGCTCTGCGGAGTAGTCGAGCGCGGGGTCACGGCGACCAAGGTGGAGGCGGACGCGGGCGGGTTCCTCGTCGAGCTCGTGTATTCGGACGGCGGGACGGAGACGGTTCGTCCGAGCTTCGTCATTGGCGCGGATGGGGCGCACAGCGTCATCCGCCATTCGATGAGCGAGCCGCTCGATGGCGCAACCTACCGAGGGCATTTCCTCGCCGCCGACATTGCAATGCCGGGGCCGTTCCCGCGCGGTGAGGCCGGCGTCGTCTGCGGTCCAAGCGGCCTGCTACTGCTCGCACCGCTCCCGGGCGGTCGCTGGATCAGTTTCCAGGACCTGGAAGAAGAAGTGGAGACCGTATCCGCTGAAGACGTCGTCGCCCGGATCCATGCACGGCTCGACGGGAAACATCGACCCACGGATGTCACCTGGTTTGCACCTTTTCGGATGCACAGGCGGATCGTTTCACGCCTGACGGACGGCCGGCGTTTCCTGATCGGCGACGCCGCTCACCTGTCGAGCCCATTCGGTGGAGAAGGGCTCAACGCGGGCCTGCATGACGCTTATGACCTCGCGTGGAAGCTCGCGCTCGTCTTGCGCGGCAACGCGCCTCGGTCGCTGCTCGACTACTACGCGGCGGAGCGCCAGATCGCTGATCGTCATGTACTTGACGTCTCCGACCAGGTGCATCGTTCGATCATCGTTGTGCTCGACAACTTCCGGCAGCGCCGCAAGATGCAGGCCGCGATCGTGGATCCGGTCGAGGCCGCGCTATTACGAAACGCGCGCGCCATGATTGATATTGACTACTCGGGAAGTCCGCTCGTAGTCGACCACGCTGTAGGCCGGGCAGCCATAGATGGGCCGCGTCCTGGGCAACGCTACCCCGACTGGACTCGGTTCGCCGGAACGACGCACCACGTGCTCGTTTTTGGACCCGTAACGGACGCCGAGTCGCTTGCGCGGCTTGGCCGACGCTGGAACGAACTCGTGCAGATCTCCCACAATCCCAGCGTCGATCCCGTCCGCGCCGGCGTCGCGGCGGGCGGCGTGATCATGATCCGCCCCGACGGCCACATCGGCTTCAGGTTCCCGTCCACCCAAGCGGAAGGGCTCGCGGCACTCGATCGCCACCTCTCTTCCTATCTGATTCCGGCCCAGCCGTAGGTGATTCGAAGACTTGACAAATGAGCAGCCAGCTCCAATCGTGCTGAGATAGGAATAGTTAGATAGCCTATTCCGAGCTCAGGGTTAATGTGAAGTTGGGCCAGCTGATCTGTTATCCAACCACGTTTCACTTGCTGACGCCGCATTGATTCGACTTTCTGAGATCACGCAACTCAGTGATCCACATTTACCGTCGTCATGGCAGGCAGGCGACACCTTTGGTCTGCCTGTAAGTGCGATAGAGCCTCAGCGCGATTGCGAATCTGGCGGCCAGCACCGCATCCACCCCGGGTGGGCATGGCGCATGGCACTCCCTCCCTGTGCCGGCCGACACCTTGGGGATACGCAGTCCCGTGCCTAGCTTCCGGGTGAGATAGTCCTTCCCCATGGTCATCCGCACCCGCCTCGTCGAGCTATCCACCCTGGACGCCGTGGCCTACCGCCAGAAGCTGCGGGGCGGCCAGTCGGGAGTGGTGATCCTGCGCTCGGACAGCGCCCAGCCCGGCCTGGCCCTACTGAACCACCAGAGCGGCGAGCCCGATCTTGCCGCCAACACCTCCGCCGACCTCTACCCGCTGGAGGCGTTCCAGGAGGCCCTGGAGCTCACCTCCGGGCTGCCCTACAGCAACCGCGGCCCGGTGCGTTCGCCGGCGGCGGTGCCCGGTGCCCCGGCCGCAACCGCCCTGGATGCCCAGTCCGCGTCGCCGGAGCTGGCCGAGGAGCCCTCCGGTGCCGATCTGGCCACGGTTAACAGCGCCGATTACCAAGCGATCGTGAAGGCCTACACCAATAAGAAGGGTGAGATCTCCTACGAGCTGCTCAACAAGGCGCTGATTCAGGCCGCCCGCTCCAATCCCTATGTGAGCGAGCTCGTGGCCCGCAGCGCCACGGAGGCGGAGATCCGCGACCACGTGGTGAAGGCCAACTTTGAAGCGGTCACCGGCAACCGCTCCATCAGCCAGGCCGAGGTAAACGCCATCCTGGAGCTGCTCGATGCGGTGAGCCCCCGCTCGGTGCTGCGCGACTTCAATGAGGAACTGCGCCGCATGCTTGCCAACGCCCGCTGAGGCGCTCCAGCACCGCCGGAGCGCACCCCCCTATCACCTTGGGCAAGCGTTTGTCAGAGGTTCATCTGCAGGGATTTTGCAGCCTGTGATCCACATGACAATCCATTGACCTAGGAGCTGCAACGGGTTGCCCTACCCCTCGATTTCATTGAGGCACATAAGCATCAGATAAGCAGCAGATTGTTGTCTAGATACGCTTTAGGCTTGAAAAGTAAATCAATTAATCGCGTAATTAGGGGCTGTTCTTTCCTCTTGATCTCATGCTTTAGACGGGACTAAAGCTGTCAGGTGAGAAAAATCTACGGTCCGCTGAATCGTTGAAGCTTCCACTTCATCCGCTTCGACACGCAATGGCGTACTGATGGCATTTCTCAACCTGGGTTCCCCCTGTCACTGAGCATTTGATCCAACCTTTAATACCTTTCCTAGGAATAAATACCTACTGAGGCTATCGCTACCTTAGAAAATCGTGCAGGCATCCGTTCGGCCGATCTGCTAAGAAGCGGAGATTTTGCCGAGTCCGGAATTAACATGGACCAGGTTCCTGCCGAAGGAGGAGCCGTTCTGGGCAATCTCGGCATGGCCGTAGTCAACGTTCCGCCCGACGCTGCCGGAATGCTTGCGATGGAGGCCGGCGAGGATTCCGCGATCCTTTCGGTCGAGCCAGAGGGTGTTGTGTATGCCCTAAGTGAGTTGAGGGCATTTTCTCTCGATTACATGCGCGGCTTCCGGGATTGCGCCCAGAGCCTCTACACATCGGCGGCCACCACCCCTCCAGGTGGCGAGGAGTATGCCGACCTGATTGAAGCTGCTGGATTCATCGACAGCCCGAGCCATACCTGGGGTCTCATAGCCACCCGGTCTGCGATTTCCAGGCTCACTGGCCAGGGCATCAAAGTCGCTGTGCTCGACACCGGCTTGTTCCTGGCACACCCGGACTTTATTGGCCGGTCAGTTGTATCGCGCTCCTTCATCCCCGGCGTAGTCAGTGCCAACGACGGCCACGGCCACGGTACTCATTGCACCGGCACGGCCTGCGGGGCACTTAAGCCTGCGGTCGGCCCTCGCTATGGCATCGCTCACAAGGCAAATATCTTCATCGGAAAGGTCCTATCCGATCAGGGTAGCGGCGTTGACGGCGGCATCCTGGCAGGTATCGACTGGGCCATCGCCAACAAGTGTCATGTGATCTCCATGTCGCTCGGCGCGAATGTACCCACCACCACTACCTTCTACGAGACTGCCGGCCAACGCGCCCTGAACGCCGGCAGCCTGATCGTCGCCGCCGCAGGCAACAACGCCAACCGCTCCGCTGGCAACTTTGGCTTCGTCGGTCGCCCGGCCAACAGCAGGACCTTCATGGCCGTAGGGGCGTTGGATGGCAACCTGCGGATGGCAAACTTTTCGGCCCGCGACACGGCGCGCGTCGCCGGCTCGGCCGTCGACATTGCGGCTCCGGGCGTCGCTGTTTATTCCTCCTGGCCGATGCCAACCCGGTACCGGGCCATCAGCGGGACCAGTATGGCGACGCCCCATGTCGCCGGGATCGCTGCCCTCTGGGCGCAAGCCACCGGTGCCCGCGGCGCTGCCCTGTGGCTGAGGTTGATCGCCAACTCCCGCGCGCTGTCGCTGCCGATTGTCGATGTCGGCCGTGGCCTGGTCCAGGCCCCGTAGCTGTTGTGTTCAACTTTCAGTACACCGAAAACCAGTAACTTGGTGTAACGGCCCGTCGGCTGATGAAGCTCCCTTCGGGGCGGCGCAGCCGGCGGCCATTTCAAGAGGAGCCGACCATGGACGATCTCGCTCAATCAAAAATCGAAGTCATCGTCACCGTTGCTGAAGACCGCAAAGCAAATCTCAAACAGATCGCTTCAGAACTCCAGATACGGGGTCTCGAATTAACCGCCGAGCCACTGGAAGATCTCGGAATGATCACCGGCAAGGCTTTGGAGATGAATCTGGACCAGCTCAAGATCGTCAACGGTGTTGCCGCCGTCGAGAAGGCAGGGACAGTGCACATTGCCCCCCCAGATGCCGAAGTTCAGTGAGGTGATTGATTTCGGGTTTTATCCCGGCATCTCTGGCGCTGAGCTCCCATCCAAAGACTGGCGTTTGTCTTAACCCCAGGCCTATAGAACACCTATAGGTTGTTTGCAGCTTGTCCCTCTTCCCGATGGCCCGCATCAGCCTGTTGCCACCCTCCACTGTCCGCGCTGCCGCCCGGCGCTGGGGGGCGATGGCTGGAAGCCTGGCCGCCGTCCTCGCCATGACGGGCTGCGGAGGCAGCACCACCCCCCTCAATGGCGCCGGGGCCTCGTTTCCCGCCTCGATCTACCAGCGCTGGTTCCAGGAACTCGCCGGCCAGGGCGTGCGGGTGAACTACCAGTCGCTTGGCTCCGGGGCCGGGGTGCGTCAGTTCCTTTCCCGCACGGTGGATTTCGCCGCCAGTGATGTGCCGATGAAGAAAGAGGAGATCGCCAAGCTGCCCCAGGGAGTGGTGCAGATCCCTATGACGGCCGGCGCCATCGCGGTGGCCTACAACCACAAGGGTTGTGAGCTGAAGCTCAGCCAGGCCCAGCTGGTGGACATCTTTAGCGGCAAGATCAACAACTACAGCCAGCTCGGCTGCGCCGCCAAGCCGATCCGGGTGGTGCATCGCTCCGATGGTTCCGGCACCACCGCCAACTTCACGGCCCACCTGGCAGCGACCAGCCCGGCCTGGAAGGAAGCGGTAGGGGCTGGCAAGACCGTGAAATGGCCCACCGGCATCGGCGCCAAGGGCAACGAGGGGGTGGCGTCTCAATTGACGCAGGTGGAGGGGGGGATCGGCTATGCGGAGGTGGCGTTTGTGAAAGAACCGCTTCAGTCCGCCGCCCTAACCAACGCTTCGGGCCAGGTGGTGAAACCGACCCTCGCCAGCAAGCAGGAGGCCCTGTCTTCAATCGATCTGGGCCCAGACCTGATCGGTTCCAATCCCAATCCTCCGAAGGGCTATCCGATCGTGACCTTCACCTGGATCCTGCTCTACAAGAGCGGCAATGGCGCCAAGCATGATGCCCTGAACAAGGTGTTCAGCTACACCCTCTCGGAACCAGCTCAGGCGATGGCGCCGAGCCTGGGGTTCATCAGCCTGCCGGCGGATGTGGTGGTCAAGGCGAAGGCGGCGCAGGCTACGGTTCAGCCCTGATTAACGGCTGATTTGGCGGCTGATCAGGTGATCCGGCAGCTTTTTGATCTTTATAAAGATCCTTCTGAAAGCCGGCAAAGAACGGGCCGATCTGTTCAGGTTGGCTGAAATCGGCCATGCCAATGCTTGCTTGCCAGGGCATGTTGCTTCCTTGGCGCGCAACGTAAGTCTTAGTTGTTGCTGCTTGCATACGGACAATGATGTATGTGCGCGACCTCATTCATGGGCCAATGGATGTCACCAATCCCATCGGCTGCATAGGCCGACAACGGCACCCACCGCAGAGCGGATATCGGACCTGCCCATACAGCGTTAGACAGACCAAGCAGCCGCGGGCGTCATTGCTTCGACCGGCACGTGGCGTAGAGGAAGTAGGCCGCCTCGTCTGGTCGGCGACTACTTGTTTCCCTTTCCGTCACCACGCTGATCTCGTCGAACCCCGCCGCTTCGAGGAGGTTCGTTAGTTCGTCCACCGTGAAGTGGTGGGTCATGTAGAGCACCTTGCCACTGTCGTTTCGCGAGAGGTAGGTGTATCGCTCGCCGGTCAGTGGAAGGTCTTCGGCGTAGAGCCGCGCGTAGCCGGCGTTGATCGTGTCGGAAACGCCCGAGGCCGACAGGAAGATCCGACCACCGGGCCTGAGATTCTCTCGCGCATGCCTGAGGAGGTTTGCCCGATGGCGCATGTCGCCGATGATCGAGATCACGAGTTGGCAGACGACCACGTCGAACGGCCCGCCGTCGAGCTGCGGCGAGCCATCCTCGGCGAAGTCTGCCACTGCAAATCGCAGCGAGCGGCCAACGGTATTGGCGGACGCTGCGTTGTGCTCTGCGGCGTGAAGTGCGCCCGAGTTGATGTCCACGCCGAGCACGGAAAACCCCTGCTCGAAGAGCCTCCGGCTCAGCTGCCCGCTGCCGCAGCCCACGTCGAGGAGCATGAGCGGCCGGCCCGCCGCTTCGGTCTTCACCTCGTGCAGGAACGAGTCGAGCTGCGGCGTGGAGACCTTGCTCGGAATCGCTTCGGCGTCGAAACGCCGCCAGTCTTCGCGAGGGTCACGCATGACGGGATCTTCTCTTAAAGGATATTGTCCGGGCGTTCATTGAGAACGCAGCCGCTTTAAGACTAACAACAAGATTCAGAAGGCTGGAGCGAATGAAACTATCTATGCAAACAAACAATGCCCGCTTCTGATTTTGAGCGTTTGGAGGAGGTGTTTCACCAGTGCTGCCTTCAAGCAGCCCCGCAGACCCTGTAACGAAATGACCCTGAACAAGCTCGAAAGTGGGTCTCCCTGGTGCACAGGCGAGTTCTCAAGATGGTGGGAGAACTTTTAGGCCAAGCTGAAACTGCAACGGAGGCGGTAAGCCCTGCTGACGAACCTATGTTCTGTGCTTACGGTGATGGCAGAGCTTCTTCTAGCTATGCCCATTCTTGGTCCGGTCACCGATACCGAACAGCGCTACCGAGAGCGGGCCTCTGAGCGGGAAGGCAACATCATTCGGATCGATGCCCGCGACATCTTCGGCATCGCTGTTAATACCCCCGACTTGATCCGTGAGCGCCTGCGCCGATTGCATGCCGATCCGGAGCGGGTGGACTGCCTGCGACGGGAGGGTTTGCACTTTGATCCCCAGGGCCCCGGGGCTACCCCGGGGGCATTTCCGCGGGCCCTGGAGCGGGTGCTCAACACCAATGACCTGATTGGCCTTCGCTTCTTCGAGCAGGGTCTGCGGGTGGCCCAGGCCGTGGGGCGGGTTCATATCGGCGGTGGGACTGGCGCCAGCGAGGGCTTCGGTACCGGCTTCCTGGTTGCTCCCCGGCTGCTGCTCACCAACCACCATGTGCTGGCCGATGCCGAACAGGCCCGCCAGTCCAAGGTGGAGTTCAATTTCCAGGAGGAGGCCAGTGGCGAGCTGCAGGCCACCCAATGCTTCGCCCTGGCGCCACAGGAGTTCTTCCTGACCGATCGGGAACTGGATTACAGCCTCGTGGCCGTGGTCGACAACGGTGACCTGGACGCCTACGGCTGGCTTCCCCTGATCGAGGACAGCGGCAAGTTGCTGGTGGGGGAGAAGGTGAACATCATCCAGCACCCAAACGGTGAGCCGAAACAACTGGCGATCCGCAACAACCAGGTTGTCGATGAGCTCGAGCTGTTCCTGCACTACCGCACCGACACCGACCCGGGCTCGTCCGGTTCCCCTGTCTTCAACGACCAGTGGGAGGTGGTGGCGCTGCACCATTCCGGCGAGCCGAAGCGCAACGAACAGGGGCAGGTGGTGACCAGCGACGGGCGGCTCTGGCAGGAGTGGATGGGTGAACAGCGCATTGCCTGGGAGGCGAATGAAGGGGTGCGCGTGAGCCGCCTGGTGCGTCACATTCGCAACCAGCCGCTGCCTGCGGCGGCCGAAGCCATGCGGCAAAAGCTGTTGGCAGCAACACCTCCAATGCGACCACGACAGAGCGGCCCGGTGACCCTGCCCCCACTCGTCGCCAAGCAGCACGAGCCGGAGCTCCTACAGGGTGAAGTGGCAAGCCCACTGGCCGCGGGCGTCTCAGCCACCTGGACGATCCCCCTGCAGGTAAGCGTGAGCTTCGGAACTCCCACCCTCGGTGCCAGCGCCCCGGTGGCCCACTCGGCAGCGACCGCTCAAATCTCAGCCCCTGTCCCAGAACCACTACCCGAAACTGTCGAGGAGGGCTGGGGGCTATTCGGGCGCTGTGGAACGCCGGCAGCGGCAGCACCCACGCCTGCAGATTTCAAGCTCAGCTCCCTTTCCAGTCCAGTGTTCAATTGGCCTGCTGCCCTTTCGCTGGCCCTGGCTAGTCAACTGGCCTACAACCCCGAGGCGGAAGTTGAGAGCCAGCTCCAAGCCTGGGGCTTCCAAAACTGTGATTTTGTCGAGCAGGATGCGGCCCAGGGGTTTGTTGCCTCCTGCTCCGATCTGGTGCTGGTGTGTTTCCGCGGCACCGAGAGCACAGCCGATTGGCTCAGCAACCTGAAAGTGATACCAAAGGCGGTGAATGAGCTGGGCAGTTCGGTACATGCCGGCTTCTGGGAGCAGTTTGAGGCGCTGCGGCCCCAACTGGAACGCTTGATATCTCCCCACAGACAGTTGCCCTTACTGGTGACAGGCCACAGCCTGGGCGGGGCGATCGCAGCCCTGGCCGCCGCCAGCTGGGCTGCCAGCAGCAACTTGAGAGCTCTTTACACCTACGGACAGCCTGCCGTGGCCCGCGATCGCGCCCTCAACCAGCTGGCCGAGGCGCTGGGAGGCCGTTACCACCGCCTAGTGAACGATTCCGACATCGTGCCGCGGGTGCCGCCGGGATACCGGCACGCCGGCAATCTGCTTCACTTCAACAGTAAAGGCAGTCTGGTCCGCAACGCAGCCGCTCAGGAAGCGGCTTTCAACAGTGCTGTGGGCGGCAGCGGCGTCATGCTTAGCGAAGACGAACTCGGAGCGCTGCAGGATCGCTTGCGCCACCAGAGCGGCCCCCAGAGCCAGGAAGGATTCACAACCCTGATCAGCGATCACATGATGCCGGCCTATCTGGGCAAAATTCAGAAGCAGATGAGTTGAGCGGGGGCGATCCCAGCGCCCTAAGGGCTTGTCAGGAGAGTGGAGTCCGAGCTTTGACACCGTATTGGCAGGACGTCTCTCCACTGGGCAGAAGCTAAGTGCCAGTGTGAGACGTGAAGTGGAGGTGGCTTGAGTTATCCTGGCGAAGTTAAGGTATGAAGCGTTATCTGCGTAGCAGTGATAGCTTCGAACTCAGTCATTGACCTAAGTCGTCTCCAATGGTAATTTTAGATTCTTGTTGCGCTATGCGGCAAGGTGATGGCCAAGGTTAGCCCTTTTCACTCCGGTACGCTCGACGGCAACTACATCAACTAAGGAGCCATTGTTCATGCCAGAAATCATGATCAAAACAGAAAGACCTTTCGTCGAAGATCTATTCGCCCGATACGAGGTGTTGATTGGCAGAGATTTTCCCGGCTATCGCAACCATGTTTATCGCACCATCACTTATGCAATGCATTTTCTAGGCAATGCCAAGGAACATGAGAGGCTTGTCGAAGCTGCATTTGTCTATCACGACATCGGTCTCTGGACAGATCATGAATTAGCCTATCTAGAGCCATCCGAGGCTGTAGCAATAGCCGACAATCAGAAGTTGGGGCTTGGGCTGGATCCTGATTTGCTTCGCGCCGCCATTCATTGGCACCACAAGATTCTTCCCTACACAGGTCCACATAGAGCAATCATTGAGGCCTGCCGTAAGGCTGACTGGATCGATGCTTCGAAAGGAATGCTCCGTAAGGGTATTAGCAGAGGTGCGATAGCAGAAGTCGAAGCGGAGTTCCCAAACTTAGGTTTTCATGACTCATTGATGCGCCTTGCAAAAGATTATGGAGGCTCAACGCTTGTCGGTAGCATCAAGGTAACTCTTGGCATCGTAAAGTGGTAATCGCAGCTTTGATTTTGGGCTGTCAATTCATTTAGGCCTTTAGCCAGAGCAAGTGGCATGCACAGCGGCGCCGGCGAGATTCAGAAATCAGGAAGACGAGGTCTTGTGTCGTGGTTTCACTGGATGAACTAAATGCGCACCATCGTGCTTTTATTGTTGCGCCACTCACAACTGGCGGTTATACATATCCTTGCGGCCAAGTGAAGGCCAGCGCTAGATGGCTCCCAGCCGCTAAGTCAATACATACAGCAGCCTTATGCCCGCTTCATCAGTGAAGGGCCTGCTTCACTGCATTAGCGAGGTCAACAGCGCGGGTTCAACTTCCTAGCCGGAGTTCAACCTGCCTGCTGCCAGAGGCGCAGCAGGTCGTCCAGCTGGGCCCGGTCGGGAGGAGGCAGGCGCCGTACCCGGTTTGCCGCCGGGTCGCCGCCCCGCCCATCCAGGTCACGGAAGCCGAGGGTCCTCAGGGCCGCCTGAGCCTCCTCGCCAGCCAGGAAGTCCACGAAACGCTCGCCATCGGCCTGGCGCCCCATGGCCTCACCTCGCAGCACCGCCGCCGCCAGCACCATTTCGATCGTGGGGTCGGGCACCATCAAGCGATAGCCCCCCGGCCAGCGCTGCTGCGCCTCGGCGGAACGCATCAGCGCCGCGGCTTCGTAGACCATGGCGATGTCGCCATCGTTGCGGCCCCCGCTGATGAACTCCCGCAGCAGGATGTCTGTGGAGCGGGCAGGGCGGTAGACGGCCCGTTTCAGCACCGCAACCGACGCGGCCGTAGGTCGATCCCGACTCCAGAGCGCCAGCGTCATCTGGCCGGAATTGGAGCGCAGTGGATCGGTGGTGCGCAGGTCGAAGCTGCCCCAGGTGTCAGGTCCCCCCAAAGCTGACCACTGGCCAGCTGCGGCGGCCTGTTTCAGGCGCGCCCAGGAGAAGCCGCCATCCGGGAACAGCCTTGCGGCGCGATCGGGCCACACCACCGCCACCAGCAGGGTGCGGGCGATCGGTTGGGGCTCCCGGCTGAATGGAGCAGGCTCCCCTTGCGCCGCCAAAGCCGCCTGGAACGCCCGCAGCTGCTCCCGGTTGGAGGGGATCAGCACCCGGGATCGATCGGGTCTGCCCTCCAGGTTTTGATTGACCATGTCCTGGGCGCCCTGCACCTGCCAACGCAGATCGATGTCGGGATGGCGGCGCTCAAACAGTGGCTCGAGTTGCTGCAGCGGCTGCTCCAGCTCTGAACCCACCGCCACCTGAAGGGGCCGGCGCAGACCCGGCAGTGGCGCTGAGGCGAGCACTAGGGCCGCTGCGGCGATACCGAGGGAGAGGGCTCGGCGGCGGGTGATCACGGACACCGCGGGGGGCCAGTCAGAGAAGATCGGCGACGGCAGGTTGCCGGCCAACGCACAATAGAAGGGACGCGAGGCCTTTCCCATGGCACGGCTGATCGCCGGCGCGCTGGCGCCACTGGCACTTCTGTCGCTGCTAGCCGGGTGCGGCCAGATGTCTGGGCCGAGCATCGAGATCACGATGCTGGTGGGCAGTGCTCTGGGCGGGTTCTGCAAGGAATCAGCTGTTGCCATTGAGCGCGATCCGCCGCGGCTCCCCGACGGCACCCGCGTGCTGTTGCGATGTCGCGCGAGCGGCAGCGGGGATGTCGTCGGCGAGATGGAGAGCCACGCCCGCGCTGTACTGCAGGGGGGTGGCCGTGCGGATGATCCCGCGATACCCACCCTGGTGTCTGTTGATGGCGAGATCTACCAGGAGCTGCTGCGCCATCGCCTCCAGGCCATTGCCCCCGGGCGTTCGCTGATTCCCCCCAGCGCCGATGCACCCGCTCTGGCCACCAGCCCGATGGTGCTGATGACCACCCCTGCTCTGGTGAAGGGTCTGCAGCGGCCCCAGCCCTTCCTGGCCATGGCCCGTGTCGACAATCATCAGCAGCTCGATCCCACCGGTCCGCCGCAGCCGATCCGCTTCGTGCAGACCGCGCCAACGCGATCCAATTCCGGACTGCAGACGCTTGTGGCCATGGTTGCCGAGGTGTCTGGCAAGCGGCCCGAGCAGCTGACCCTCACCGATGTGAAGGCCCATGCTTCAGCCGTGGCCGCCATTCAGAAGCATGTGACCCGCTACGGCAGCTCCACCGATGAGCTGGCACGCACGATGCAGCGCAATGGCGTGTTCTGGGCCTCGGTGGCCTCGGTCTATGAGTCCTCGGTGGTGGCAGCCAACGGCCGCCGTGAACCAGGCCAGGAGGCTCTGGTGGCCGTCTATCCCCGCGCCACCTACTCGAGCACCATGCGCGCCATCCTGCCCACAGCGCCCTGGGTGTCGGCTCAGGAGCGGCAGGCCGCCATGCTGTTGATTGAGCGGCTAGAGCAGCCGGCGCTGCAGCGCATCGCCGCCGATCAGGGCCTGCGACCCGCCAATTCAGCGGTGCCCATGAGCCGGATCACCGCCGCCTACGGCGCTGATCCCAGGGCCGTGTACGACTCGCTGCGGGCACCCAGCCCCGAGGTGGTGGAGGCGATCATCACCAGTTGGCGCAACCAGGTGAAGAAGCCATCGCGGGTGGCCCTCGTGGTGGATAGCTCCGGCTCGATGAAGGGGGACAAGCTGCCCTCCGCCCAGCGCAGCCTGCAGGCCTATCTGGCCCAGACAGGCCCGCGTGATGTTCTCGGCCTGATCGATTTCGACAGCAGCGTGGGCGAGCCGGTGGTGGTGCGCGGTGGCCCGGCTGATGCAGCGAAGGCGATGACCTTCGTGAGCGGCCTCAGAGCGGAAGGTGGCACCAGTCTTTATGACGCCGTGGAAGCGGGACGCAACTGGCTGCGCCGCACCCGCAGACCCGACGAGATTCTGGCTGTGGTGGTGCTCACCGACGGCAACGATTCCGGTTCCAAGCTGTCGCTGCAGGCCCTCGAAGCCGAACTGCGCCGCAGCGGTTTCGCCAGTGACGACCGCATCGGCGTGTTCACGATCGGCTACGGCAGCAGTGGTGAGTACAACGCCGATGCCCTGCGCCGGATCGCCGAAAGCAACGGTGGCGTTTTCGTGGAGGGCACGCCCGACAGCATCCTGAAGCGCATGGAACAACTGCAGCTGGCCTTCTGATGGCGCGCCATCCATTCGCCTGGGCCAATCCGCTTGATGATCCGCTGGCCATGGCGGTGGCCGGGCTGCTGCTGGTGCTGTTGGTGCGGCTTACTCCGCTGGGTCTGCCGCTGGCCCTGCTGGTGGGTGCGATCGCTGCGGCTGGACTGGCGATGCTGCGCGCTCAGCACGCCAGCCGCGGTGAACGGCTGCGCGACCGACGCGTGCGCGAGAGCATCGAGGCGGCACTGCAGCGTGCCAACCAGCTGGCGCTTCAGAGCGATCTGGTGAGCGCTGAAGGGATGGCCCGCTTCCAGGATCCAGCCCACCTAGATGCTCTCGGCATGGTGCAGCTGTGCTGTGAGCGACTGCGGTTGCTACCTGATCGCATTCTTCAGCGCCGCCCGCTGCTGGAATCCGGCGGCGGCATTCTGCTTTCAGCGGAGGATCTGCAGGCACGGCTCAGCCGCGCACGAGATGAGCTGCGCCGGGAGACCTCGCCCACCCTGCGACCCGAACGACACCAGCTCGTGGATCAGCTGACCCGCAACCTCGATGCGGCCCGTTTCGGCATGGACACGCGCGAGGCCAGGCTGCTGGCGCTTTCCACCCGCCTGGAACGGATCGATGGGGGGCTGCGGCATCTGCAGCAGCAGGTGGATGCCCAGTGGCCCAGCACCGAAGCCAGCGATGCCGCGGTGGCGGAGGCGATCGAGCCGCTCGATGAAGCCCTAGATCAGATCGACCGGCTGCTCGATGCAGGAGAGGATCGCTCGCGCTGAGAGCCGTTGCCGCGCGAGCCCACCCAGCGGTTGCGCCGCTCACGCATCCATGCTTTCGCGCAGGGTGGCGCTGTCGGTAACGATCACCACCTCGCGTTCCTCCAGCCGAAAACGGGCGTAGCCGGGGTCGTCACCGCGGGGCTCGCCATGGGTGATGCGCGGCTGGTCGGAGAGGGTCCAGCGCGCTTCGAACGGCAGGAAGGAGCCGTGGTGCCAGAGCAGGCGCGCGCCGAAGGCCCGGCCCATGGCCAGTGCGCACTCGGCGGGACCCATGGCCTCGGGTGGCTCGGTCTCCTCTGCCTCGAACCAGCGTGCATAGGCCCGCTGGAGCTCTTCCCCTTCCAGGGAGGACCCTCGCAGCACCACCATCGAGGCCTGTGGCACCACTCGGAATACATCGGCGACCTGCAGCAGCAGGGCGTCGCAGAGCACCCCGAACCCGTTCACCATCTCCGCCACCTCGAAGCGGTCGCCGCAGCGTGATTCGAGACCGATCCCGGGACCGCCCCACGGGATCGACACACGGGTGATGTCGCTCCAGGGCATGGCCCGGCAGCGCCCAAAGCGCCAACGCTCGATGCCTGCTGCATCGACCACGAAGCTCTCCGCCAGGCAGGAGACCACCAGCCCCACTCCCAGCAGCACAAAACCCAGGAAGACAAGGGCCGCCTTCGGGCCACCGCGGGCCTCTGGCGCCTGCCAGGCGAACCAGGCGCAGGTGGAGAACAGCACGATGCACCCCAGGCCGAGGCCCACGGTCCAGAGCGGGTAGGCCAGCAGTGGTCTCTGCGGGGTGCCTTTGGTGCGGTACCGGCGGCGAGCCGCTGCGCGCGAGCGCCAGGCGAGCGCTATCGAGATCAGTGAGGCGGTCACCAGGGCCTGGATAAGCCGCACGATCCAGCCCCGTGGACCGTTGGTGCCGCCGGCCGTGGCCAGGAGCGCGCTCAGGTGTATCGCAAGCATGGCCGTTTGTAGCGGATTGGCGGCCGTCGCGCGAAATTTGCCGCAGTGTCAGGCCAGCGTCGCCAGCCGTCTCATTCACCCGAATTCAGCAGGGCCGGGCCGGCAGCGGGCGGGAGTGCTCGGATCCGCCTGAGTTCCCAGGCAGCGTCCTGCGTCAGCGAAGGCTCCCGCAGGGCCGCCACGATCGGGGACAGACAGCGCTCGCAGCGGATCGCCGCCAGGGCCCGCAGGGCGGCTCCACCTACCTCGTCGCGGCACATTCCTTCACGCTGCTTCCGGTAGGCGGTCGAGCGGCGGTCCAGCACGCGCAGAGCCGCCGTCACCTCGGCATCCTGGAACGTGTGCACGGAGCGTTCGGGGTGCTGCCGCTGCAGGCGTTCCACCACGGCCTTGGTGGCCAGTTGCTGATCCAGGGCCAGCACGGTCTGGCGGCAGGCCTTGGCGCGTCCCGCCCGGTCGGCGATCCGTGCCTCGAGCACGGCGGTGATCAGCCCGGCCTGGCTGCTGGCCTGCGGACCCAGCGCCTGCATTGCCTCCAGGGTGACCCGGGCATAGGCCGGCTTGGTGGCCAGAACTCTGGCCAGGGGCCCCAGGGCTCGTGCGTCGCCGATGCGCCCGAGGGCCTCGATCACCGCGCGGCGGACGGAGATGACGCCGACCCCGGTGTAGCCATGGCCGGTATCGCGATCATCGGGCCCGGACTCGAGGGCCCGCAGCAGCGCAGGCACGGCTGGGCGGGCCGCCGGACCCAGCTGGCCGAGACACCGGGCCGCATCCTCACGGCTGATCAGGTCGTCATCGCCCCCCAGGAGCCAGATGAACACGCTGGCGGGAAACGCCGCGTCCCGGCGCTGCCTGCAGGAATCCCCCTCAGCGCGGAATCGGTACTGACCCCCTTCGAGCTGCCCGACCAGCCCCTGCACCGAGGGACGGTCGGAGGGGCCATGACACGCCACCAGGCCGATCAGGACGGCCGGAACGGCCAGCCATGGCCGCAACTCGATCCCCGCTCTGCCCATGGTGACCTCCGCTGCTGGGCATCCTTTAGAGCAGCACAATGCCCATGCTGCAGAGCCTGCCGATGCCTCGCAACCACGCAGCCCGCCATCGCCTGATGAGCCTGCTGACGCCGGCACTGCTGCTTGTGGGCTGCGCGACCCTGGTGGGCTGCAGCACCCGCCGGTCCGACGAGCTGGCCCTACGGCGAGAGTTCTCAGTGCCCTTGGGCGCCAGCGTGGTGCGCTACGCCGCCTCGCCGGAGGAACCAGGCTGGTTCGGCCGTGAGGGGCTCAAGATCACGATGGTGTTCCGGCTGAGCCCGGCCGGTGTCGAAACCTTCAGCCGCAGCGCCCTGCGCTCCGGACGGTGGCGGCCGCTGCCGATCCCACCTGCCGAACTCCGCCACCTGGCGGGCATCCACACGGCGATCGCATCGCGGACTCGCATGGCGCAAGTCACAGGGACCCCGCTGGAGCCGGCGGGCAGCATCCACTACCCCAGCGCCGGGCAGATGCTGCAGAGCTTCCAGGCCACGCTGCCACCGCTGCCGCGGGCCGGCTGGTATCAGATCCGAACCGCTGGCGACAACATCTTGGGTGCTCCCAAGCGCATCATCAGCCCCCTGCGAATCGACGTGAACGACTTCATGCTCGCCGTGCTTGATCCGGCGGAGAGCACCCTCACGATCCGCGTCAGCAGCAACTACTGAGCAGGATGCTGAAACCTGCTGGCGCAAGTGCGTGAGCGAAGGACCTACAGACCGGAACAAGAACAATTCATTCTCCAATGAGGAAAGACCATGCCTGGGGCTTGTTCTTGCGCACTCATTGAGAAGCCGCCAGCTAAAGAACATTGGAGACAGTCGAAAGGTAACAATGCCTGCGCTTCAAGCTCTGGCCTTCATATTTCTGATTTCTAAGATACGGATCTTGTGGACTAAAATCAACCCTTTCGCGCAAAGGTTTGGCGAGTCAGTTTTGTACCGCAGGGAACGGTTATTAGTGGATCCGGGTATGAAACTGGTGTGAACGTAGGTATTTAAAAACCCTTGCAGCAATAGGATTAGAGCAATGTTGCCAGCTGGCTACCCTTGCTTTATGCTGCCAAGTGAGCTTGAAAAGGGTTGTTATGCGGATCCGCCTGAGGATAAGTTCGGCCGTCACATTATGAATAGAACCGTGTTGCGCTCATTCGTGATCCTGAGTCTCTGGTCATGTTTGTCCACACAAGCGCTATTCGGCGCACCGGATACGGCACAGGCTTCCGGAGCGAAGCCGACCGGGACACGTAGACAAATCAATATCAATGATTTATTCCAGCACTGGGTTCGCTCCAGTGAGGAGGAACAACCAGGCGGAATGATTCAGGTCTTCCGCCCTGTCGCATCGATGAACTTTCCGCCGAGCCGATTCAGGATGGCCTACAAATTTGCTCCCAAAGGAGGTTGTCAATTTTATTTTCTGTCTCCTGATGATGCCCATCACTTCAAGCCATGCACCTGGAAAAGTAGTGCCGACAACTTGATCCTTCAGATCAGCGCGAGTGGAAAACTAACCGCTTACAGGATCGCCCAGCTCACTGGTATGAGTCTGCGACTTACACCGCTAGAACCGTCGCACATCAATTGAACGGCAGACTAATCCCAGCAAATCTGGCCTTTAGTAGCTCAAGTGGTTTCATCAGCTGGCATCGAACAGATGATGCGCCGTTTAACGAGTGTGCGTGTCACCCGCGCTCGATGCTGGGTGAAGAACTCATAAATTTTGGCTAGGTTCGTATTCAAAGAATTCACCTTCGATTAGGTCGCTGCTTTGTGGCCCCATCGGCCTGGGGCGTTTATCCTTTTTTTAAACTTCTGAGACATAGGATGCCAGTTGACGCGCCCTCGATCAGGACCTACTCAATCCGCCGAATCCCTCAAGCTGAGGCCTCCATCCCTAGCCTCCACTGATCCCTGCCGGCCAGAACCCGCGAGCCCCGTGAGCACCACTCCGATCACATCTTTCGCTGAGTTTGCGCAACGGGCTGATTATTCGCTGCTGGAGTCGCTGCAGCCGGATCCCCAGGCCACGCTGGATGGCCACGATCACCGCCCCCGCCAGGTGTTCTCGGGCCATTACGTGCCGGTCACACCCACGCCCCTGCCAGTACCTGCCTACCTGGCGCACAGCCACAGCCTGTTCCAGGAGCTGGGTCTGAGCGACGACCTGGCTCACGACGAGGCCTTCCTGCGCCTGTTTTCCGGCGACATCAGCGTGGCGCGGCAGCCGATGCGCCCCTACGGCTGGGCCACCGGCTACGCCCTCTCCATCTACGGCGCTGAATACATTCAGCAGTGTCCGTTTGGCACCGGCAATGGCTACGGCGATGGCCGGGCCATTTCCGTGTTTGAAGGCGTGTTCAACGGCCAGCGCTGGGAGCTGCAGCTCAAGGGCGGCGGACCTACGCCCTACTGCCGCGGCGCCGATGGTCGGGCCGTGCTGCGCTCCAGCGTGCGCGAATTTCTGGCCCAGGAGTTCATGCACGCCCTGGGCGTTCCCACCTCCCGCTCCTTGACCCTCTATTGGTCTGGCGCCGAAACCGTGCGCCGGCCCTGGTACGCGCCGGGGTCCACCTCCTTTGATCCCGACGTGCTGATCGACAATCCGGCGGCGATCACAACCCGGGTGGCGCCGTCGTTTTTGAGGGTGGGGCAGCTGGAGCTGTTTGCCCGCCGCGTGCGCCGCCAGGCCCATCCGGAGGCGCTGAACGAGCTGCGCCTGATCGTTGCCCACCTGATTGAGCGCAATTACCGGCCGGAGATCGATCCGAGCCTGGCCTTCAGCGACCAGGTGCTGGAGCTGGCCGGCCTGTTTCGCACGCGGCTGATTGCCTTGGTGGCCCACTGGATGCGGGTGGGGTTTTGCCAGGGCAATTTCAACAGCGATAACTGCGCCGCCGGTGGCTACACCCTCGACTACGGCCCGTTTGGCTTCTGCGAACGGTTCGATCCCGGCTTCCAGCCCTGGACCGGTGGCGGCGAGCACTTCAGCTTCTTCAACCAACCTTTGGCCGCCGGAGCCAACTACCAGATGTTCTGGTCGGCCGTGCGGCCCCTGCTGGCTGACAACAGCGAGGCCCTGGCCCAGCTGGATTCCATCCGTGACGGCTTTGCCGGCGCGATGAACCAGGAGCTCGAGGCGATGTGGGCCCGCAAGCTGGGCCTGGCCATCCCTGATGCCGCCCTGGTGAACGAGCTGCTGGAGCTGATGCTGCGCTCCCAGGCGGATTACACGATCCTGTTTCGCAGGCTTTCCGAGATTCCTGAGGAGCCCTCAGCGCTGCAGCAGGCCTTCTACCAGCCCCTCTCGGCGCCACTCGCTACCCAATGGAGCGATTGGCTCAGGCGCTGGCGCGATCAGCTCGCGGCCAACGGCGACCTCCTCGAGACATCCGCAGCGATGCAACGCGTGAATCCGGCCATCACCTGGCGCGAGTGGCTGATTGCACCGGCCTATCAACAGGCGGAGCAGGGTGACACCAGCCTGATTCAGGAGCTGCAAGCGGTGTTCAGCCATCCCTACAACGCTCCCTCAGGGGAGCTGGCGACGACCTACGACCGCCTCAAGCCCAGGGAGTTCTTCAACGCCGGTGGGGTGTCGCACTACAGCTGTTCGTCGTGAGTTGATCAGCCAGCCCCTGCTTGCGCGGCAGCAATAGAGCAAGCGCCGAGGCCAGCAACAGCACAACCGCTAGCCCAGTTAGCGCCAGGCCATCGCCCCCTGGCCGCATCATCAGCCGGCCCATCACGATCGGCGCCAGGAAGCCGCCGATATTGCCCACTGAGTTGATCCAGGCGATGCCGCCCGCCGCCGCTCGGCCACCTAGGAACTGGGACGGAATCGTCCAGAAAGGCCCCAGGCAAGAGAAGGTGGCGGCAGTGGACACGCTGATCATTGCCAGGCGCACCAGGCCGCTGCCGGCGATGGCCAGGCCCAGCGACACGGCCGCGACCGCCAGGGCCACCGCCACATGCATGCGCTGCTCTCCGGTCCGATCGGAGGAGGCTCCCACCAGGAGCATCGCTGCCACCGCCAGGGCATAGGGAACCGCACTCACCAGATTGGCCAGCACCGGTGAGCCCCCCGCCGGTGACAGAGCCTCGGCCACGAAACGCGGGATCCAGAAGCTGAAGCCGTAGAAGCCGGTGGCGATCGCCAGGTAGAGAATCCCCAGCAGCCAAAGCCGAGGTTGGCGCAGGCCCGCCAGCAGGCCATGCACCTGCCGGCCGCTGCCCTGGAGTTGGATCTGCTCCTCCTGCAGCACCTGCTCCAGGGCTGAGGCCTCCTCAACCGAAAGCCAGCGCGCCTGATGGGGGCGGTCGGGCAGACGCCGCCAAACCACAAAAGCCAACACGATCGCCGGCAGGGCCTCCAGCAGGAATAGCCAGCGCCAGCCGGCGAAACCGCCCACACCATGCAGCGACAGCAATCCCGCCGAGATCGGACCACCCAGCAGGCCCGCCATCGGGATCGCCAGCATGAACCCCGCCAGGGTGCGGGAGCGCTGCGCGGCAGGCACCCACTGGCTGAGATACAGAACGATGCCGGGGAAGAAGCCAGCCTCCGCCACGCCGAGCAGCAGCCGCAGGCCGTTGAACTGCTGGGCGCTGACTATGAAGGCCATCAGGCCAGCCACCACCCCCCAACTGAGCAGGATGCGGCTGATCCAGCGGCGCGCGCCCACCCGCTCGAGCATCAGATTGCTAGGGATTTCGAACAGCACATAGCCGAGGAAGAAGATGCCGGCGGCGACGCCATAGCTTGCGGTGGTCAGCCCCAGGTCTGCGCTCACACCGGCGGCGGCAAAGGAGATGTTCACCCGGTCGAGATAGGCGACTAGGTAGAGCAGGAACAGAAACGGCAATAGGTGCCGGCGGATGCCGACCAGCGCGCGATCTAGGGGGGCGGAGGACAAGGACGCGCGGCTGCAGATTGGAGCTCCCAGTCTCGCTGCGGCCTAAGGATTTGCCTACGGAGTGTGCAGGTGGCGCATCCACTCCAGGCCCATCAGCATTGAAGTAGAGCTCGAAGCGGCCGCGGGGAATCGCCTATCACTGCGTGCAGGGGCCAGCGGCGTTGATCACCACCTCATCGCCGAGCTTCACGGCTGAGAGCAGGAGCTTCAAATCTGGCTCGGCCAAGTTCACGCAGCCGCCGGTCACCTTCTGGCCGATGCGCTTGTCGTTGTTGCTGCCGTGAATGGCGAAGCTGTACCAGCGAAACTTGCCGTCGTAGCTGTTGAAAGCGAAGGGCTGCTTGACGCTGTCCACCGGCTCCAGGCTTACGTAGCCGCTGCCGTATTCGCCGTTTTCGCCATCGCCGTCGAAGTCGATGGCGTTCATGTTGGTAAAAAGCGTTTTGCGCAGCTCGGCTTCGCTCTTGCCCGACTTGGCGACCAGGCCTGGATCCATCACGAAGGTGTTGCCGCTGAGGATGGCATTCACCCGGAAGCGGCCCAGGGGTGTGTAGCCCTCCTCGAAGCGGCTGCCGGCGCAGGTGATGCCGTTGCGGCCGAAACCCACCTTAAAAATGGTGCGGTCCTCGCCCCGTGGCAGCACCCCGAAGCTCCTGGAGGGATCCTTTGGGTCGAGCTCGATCCGGATGGGACCAGTAACGGCGGCCGGTCCTGGCTTGGCTTGCTTGTTGGTGCCGCAGCCGAACAGCCCCGTAGCCAGGGCGAGCAGAGCGAGTGTGGAGAAAGGGCGCATCACGGCTCCTGCAACTGCCTCAGCCCACAAAGCGCTTGTAAAGCCAGCGCACAAAGCCGCCGAGCACAGGCACCGGTCCGAAGGTGGGGCCCACGAAGTCGAAGTAGTCGCGGTGGTCGCAGATCTTGCCCTCGCTGTTGAAAAGCAGCCGGGAGGTACCTGGATACACAAACTCAATGCCCTTGATCTTCAGACCCATCTCCCACTCCACGAAGGCCGAATTGGCTTCGATCGCAATCGCGCCGGGGGTGAGGTAGGTGTCGTCACAGCGTTTCAGCAGGCCCTCCTGGGCTTTGATGTAGGCCGAAATGCCATCTCTCTCCTGGGTGGGATCGCTGAAGTGCACGTCCTCGGCGTAAAGCTGCCGCCATTGCGCCTCGCTCGGGCCGGGGGCGCCGTAGGGCTTGTTGAACAAGGCGCGCAGCTGGGCAGCTTCCACCGCGGGTAGATCAAGGGCTCAACCCAGGATGCCGCAGGCCTGGTGGTGCGCAAAGGTCTAGGGCGACATCCGTGCTGGGCGCCTTTGCTCTCAAGTTTCGGAAATTTTGATTTGATCAGTTTTCATGGTCAAATCATTCGGATTCTGCCTATTTGATCATGGAGCAAAGGGCTTGGGGGCTCCAAAGTCGACTAGGATGGCTGAGCTCGCAATAATTCAATTAATTTGACGACCGTTAGCGTCATTACTCCGACCAGGCTTTTGCCTGATCGATTGCCTATGCTGAGCAAGCTTAATCGTAGCCTGAACGAAAATAATTGCAGCATTGAACATGTGATTGTCGTTGATGGCAACGACCTCGAAGCCCTGCCTGCTGAGCTTGCAGCCAACGCCACAGTGATTGCTTCTGCTCGGCCGATTGGTCAGGCGGCAGCGCGCAATCTTGGCCTGCTTGTTGCTCGGGGTGAGTGGATAACCAGTGCTGATGACGACGACTGGCTTTACCCCCATTCGATCGACAAGCGCCTGGCCGCAATCAATGGGCAGGCAGGGGCCCAGTGGGCAGCCGGTTATTGCACTGACGATCTCAAGAATGATCCTGCCATTGTGGCGGCTGGGCCATGCCTAGCGGGTGATGTCTGGCGAGCCTGGCCATCCCCCCATGACAGCATTCCCCTGGGGCCAACAACCCTGCTTGTGCAGGCTGCCCTACTCAAGCGTGTCGGTGGCTGGATGGGCCTGCCACAAGGTGAAGATGTAGGCATGATGATCGCAGTTACAAGTAGTGCTCCAGGCGTACTTATTTCTGATTACGTCTATCACATACGCCTACATGTTGGCCAGATGACCAAGTCGGCTTGGTTTGATGATTTGGAGCTTTTGTCGCGCCGATCTGCTTGGGAGCGCGGTCAAACCATCCTTTCTCAACAGCTTGCAAGTTCATCAGTGCCGCTGATTCGCCAGCGCATTGCCACTCTTTGACTATCTCAAACCTGTGAGCAACCCCTCCCTGCCGCCGATCGCTGGCCGCGAAGCGGAAATCCTCGCCCTGCAGAAGCAGCAGCAGCCTGTATTTCTGCCAACCACCAATCTCAAGCTGGAGCAGATTCGTTCAGGCTTCGCCTGTGCCCTGCACATGCACCAGCCCACGATTCCAGCCGGTGTCAATGGAGAGCTGATCTCCCACCTCCAATACATGGTTGAGCATCCCGGCGAGGGTGACAACCACAATGCTGAAGCCTTCGCCCATTGCTATCGGCGTTTGGCCGACATCCTCCCCCAGTTGATTGCGGAGGGCGCCAATCCGCGGATCATGCTGGATTATTCCGGCAATTTGCTGTGGGGATTCCAGCAGATGGGCCGCCACGACATCCTCGAGGCGCTGCAGCGGCTGGCCTGTGATCCTGCCCTTCAACCCCATGTGGAGTGGCTCGGCACCTTTTGGAGCCATGCCGTGGCCCCCTCCACGCCAATCCCCGATCTCAAGCTGCAGATCCAGGCCTGGCAGCATCACTTTGCGGCCATGTTTGGTGATGCGGCCCTGCAGCGGGTGAAGGGTTTCTCGCCGCCGGAGATGCATCTACCCAACCACCCAGACACGCTCTACGAATTCATCAAGGCCCTGCGGGAGTGCGGCTACCGCTGGCTGCTGGTGCAGGAGCACAGCGTTGAAAATCCCGATGGTTCGGCCCTCAGCCAGGAGCAGAAACTGGTGCCCAACCAATTGGTGGCACGCAGCTCCAGCGGTGAGGTGGCCTCGATCACGGCGCTGATCAAAACCCAGGGCTCCGACACCAAGCTGGTGGGTCAGATGCAGCCCTACTACGAAGCCCTGGGGCGTGGCCCCATACCCCTTGGCGGCAAGTCAGTGCCGGCCCTCGTCTCCCAGATCGCCGATGGCGAGAACGGTGGCGTGATGATGAACGAATTCCCCCAGGCCTTCATCCAGGCCCACCAGCGCATCGCCGCCGAGGGCGGTGGCGCGACCACAGTGGCATCTACGGTGGCGATCAATGGCAGCGAATATCTCGAGTTGCTCGAGGCAGCCGGGTTGTCTAGCGGCGACTTTCCGCCGATTCAGGCGGTGCAGCAACACAAGCTCTGGCAGCAGCTGAGCGAGACACCCAACTCTGCAGATGTTGAGGCGGCCATCGCCGAGCTCCAGGCCCGTGATCCCTCCTTCTCGATGGCCGGTGCCTCCTGGACCAACAACCTCAGCTGGGTGGAGGGCTACGCCAACGTGCTGGAGCCGATGACCAGCCTCAGCGCCGCCTTTCACCAGCACTTCGATCCCTTGGTGGCAGCCGATCCCTCAGTTACCCAGACCCAGCCCTACCAACAGGCGCTGCTGCATCTGCTGCTGCTGGAAACGAGCTGCTTTCGTTACTGGGGCCAGGGGGTCTGGACCGACTACGCCAGCGAGATTCACCGGCGCGGCGTCGTCAGCTTGGGCGCTTGAGCGGCACTACCAAGGCAGCACCTCGCCGTTGGCGTGCCAGAAGCCACCGCTGGTTGCCAGGGTGAGAGCATCGATGCGGGCCAGCAGGCCCCGCACCGCCTCCTCGGGGCTGATGCCCTGGGGGTTGAAGTTGACCATGCGGGTGCGGACCAGCCCTGGATGTAGCAGTGCCACGGCGATGCCGCGGGGCCGTAGGTCGATCGCCAGGGATCGCCCCGCCATGTTCAACGCCACCTTTGACATCCGGTAGCCGTAGGAGGAGCCGGAACTGTTGTCGTCAATCGAGCCCATGCGGCTGGTCATCAGCGCCAGCTTGGAACCGGGCTGCAGATTTGGCAGCAGGGCGTCCACGAGCCGCAGGGGCGCCAATGCATTCACCTCAAACTGACGCCTGAGGCTGTCGCTGTCGAGATTTTCCAGACGGTTGGTTTCCAGGATGCCGGCATTGAGGATCACCCCGTCAAGCGGCTGGCCAGCTAGCCGTTGCACCAAAACATCAAGATCGGCTTCAGCGGTGAGCTCGATTCCGGCCTCGAGGCGCACCCCCAGCGCCTCCAGTTCCGGCGAGGGAGTGCGGCAGACGGCGATCACCTGATCGCCGCGGGCCTGTAGTTGTTTGCAGTACTCGAGGCCGATGCCGCGGTTGCTGCCGGTAACTAGGAAAGTTGGCATTGCTGGCCTGCGCAGTTGCTCAAGATTGGCTGATTCAAGCCGGCATCAGCGCCGTCCGTTGACGATCACCGAGTTGCCGCTCCCCCCAGCCGTACCAGGCAGGGCCGGCACCACGGAGGTCTGGCCATCCCACTTGTCGAGGAAGAGCTTGTAGAGCACCTGATCATCGAGGCTTGAGTTGAGCGTTTCGTAGCGCTTGGCTTCCTGCTCGGCGATCAATACCTCGGTCTGGGCACGCAAGAGCTGCTGCTCGGCAATTTGTTTCTGTTCGATCGCGGCGCGGTATTCCTCGGCGATTTGCAGGCCTGTGAGATCTAGTCCCTGCACGCTCACATAAT
>Ga0315908_10000320_pt1 | contig 38668 bp, 28 predicted proteins | sample LakEriMetagenome_12_FD_203520 | JGI IMG/M metagenome (GOLD analysis project Ga0315908, IMG submission 203520) | Freshwater fungal communities from buoy surface, Lake Erie, Ohio, United States - Buoy 4 MA124 | ecosystem: Environmental > Aquatic > Freshwater > Lake > Lake biofilm | place: USA...
CTCACCTCCAGAGGTTCTCTCACTTGGTTGGGAAGGAGTGGATGGCGGGGGTTTGGTGAATGATAGAGGGGATTTGGGGGCTGACGCTATCCCCGGATCCTGCCTCGGCTTGCTTCTCCTCTTTGTAGGGCGGACTTCCGGTCCGTCCAAAAGGCTCGACGGACTGGAAGTCCGTCGTACGAAGGGGGTTAGCGAGGTGTCTTCAGATGATGAAGCGTCCGTGGCTTGCAGGTACCAGGAAGAGCCCTGCCAATTGTTCCTGGAGTACCGAATGCAAGACCTGGACCCAATACACCAAAGTGTGTTGAGGGAATGGTCCGTCTATGCTCGCCACCCTATCTTTAAGAGTGTCGAAACCTGGGCCCCATAAAGTTCCTCAAAATCCTAATCGGCTTCCACTGATGCACTGAGCCACAGCAAGCGAATCCAGATAGGTTGTATTGTGCTTACCCCACGCCATACTTCCTTGGAGAGCGACCCTAGCTGTTTTTGACCTAACTCGACTCCGTGACGCGGTGGCCAGTGAGCCAGTTCCTACGGGCGAAGGAGATGAATGGAGTGGTACCTTTGGGCGAAATTGCCGCATTCCTCGATCGCAACCTGCAAGGATCGCTGTAATCTGCTGTAATCTGCTGAAACGATTCGGGTCGACTTGTCTGCCCTGTAGTGACCGGTTTTTCTTTTCGGGAGGGCTTTGGATGCGGTATCACGATTCGCTTGGGTCTGTTGGACGGCGATGCAGTTTGGCTTTCGTGCTTTTCCTGACCGGACTGGCAGCGCCCACGTGGGGTTGGCAGGCGGATGGCACACAGCTCCCCAAGCCGGACCCCAAGTTTGAAGGAGTCATCGGCCAGAACTATCGCGACTCCAAGCCCAGTTACCCACTGCCCGTCACGGCTAGACCAGGTAGCCCCAATGTCCTGCTGATCCTCCTGGACGACGTCGGCTTTGGGATGTGCTCCACCTTCGGTGGTCCCGTGACCACGCCGAATCTCGACAAGCTGGCGGCCAATGGGCTGGTCTACAACCGATTCCACACCACCGCTTTGTGCAGCCCGACGCGTGGTGCCCTTCTTGCCGGTCGCAATCACCACTCGATCGCCACCGGGGTGATCATCGAGATGGGGACAGGCTATCCAGGTTACACCGGGATCATTCCGCGCAGCACGGCGTTGGTTTCTCAGATGCTGCGAGACAACGGGTATGCCACTGGGATGTTCGGCAAATGGCACAACACACCCGAACCCGATATCAGTCCTGCGGGCCCTTTTGATCGCTGGCCCACGGGGCTGGGGTTCGACTACTTCTACGGATTCAATCAGGGGGAAACGCATCAGTACTATCCAGTGCTCTATCGCAACACCGTCCAGGTACCCCAGCCTCGGCAGCCCGAGCAAGGTTACCACTTCACTGCCGACATGACTGACGAGGCAATCAGCTGGATTCGCAATGTCCGCGCGGCCAATCCGAACAAACCGTGGTTCAACTACTTCAGCACATCGGGAGTCCATGCGCCGCATCATGCCCCTAAGGCATGGCGAGAGAAGTTTGCGGGCCAGTTCGATCATGGATGGGACCGGCAGCGGGAGCTGACGCACGCCAAGCAACTGGAGATGGGAGTGATCCCCAAGGGGACACGTCTGACGCCTCGGCCTGCCGACGTCCCCGCATGGGAGACTCAGCCCCAGGAAGCTAGGCGCGTCTATGCCAGGCTGATGGAGAATTATGCCGCTTACATGGCCTACACCGATCATGAAGTCGGTCGTCTGATCGACAGCCTGGAAGAGTCAGGGGAACTGGACAACACGCTGATCCTGTACGTCGTCGGAGACAATGGCGCGAGCGCCGAGGGAGGTTTGGAGGGAACCTTCAGTGAAATCGCCAGTCTTCTTGGGGTGCAACTGGGGCTCGAGAGCACCGTTTCCAGGATCGATGAGATCGGGGAAGCCAGCAGTGAACCCCACGTGCCGGTGGGATGGGCCTGGGCGATGAATGCGCCATTTCAATGGACCAAGCAGGTCGCCAGCCACTTTGGTGGCACCCGCAATCCGATGGTGGTGCACTGGCCGAAGGGAATCCGAGCCAAGGGCCAGCGACGCGATCAGTTCCATCATGTGATCGACGTGGTCCCGACGATTCTGGAGGCAGCAGGTATCCCCGAGCCGAAAGTGGTCAACGGCATTCCCCAGAAGCCGATCGAAGGTGTCTCGATGCTCTATTCGTTCGATGATGCCAATGCCAAGGATCGTCGCGCGACGCAGTATTTCGAGCTGGCGACCAACCGCGCGATCTATCACGATGGCTGGGTTGCCTGCAGTCGCTATGGTCTGCCCTGGGTGACCGGAGGGCGCGGGGACGGGTTCGAGCAGGCTCCCTGGGAGCTATATCATGTGGACGAGGATTTCAGTCAGTCGATCGATCTTGCCAAGCAGGATCCGGAGAAGCTGGATCAACTGAAAAAACTGTTCATCGAAGAAGCGAAGAAGTACGACGTCTTTCCGCTAGACCCTCGCTTTTCCGAGCGGTTGGATCCGCGGTTGAGAATTGCAGGTGAGCCGAAGAGTCGCTGGACCTACTTTGGCAACCAGGTATCGCTACCCGAACCGATTGGCCCGCAGCTTTTCCCTTCGCCGCATACGATCACCGCCCAGTTGAACGTGCCGGAGGGAGGTGCTGAAGGAGTGGTGGCATGCGCAGGTGCTTTTTCTGCAGGCTGGACGCTGTTTGTTCAGGACAACCGGCCACACTTTCATTACACCTTCTTTGAGATCGCCGATGTGACAATTCCTGGCACGATCCCGCTTCCCAGCGGCAAGGTCACGCTGCGCACTCAGTTTGTACCTTCCGGAAGTCCTCAGCGCGGAGGAACGCTGAAACTCTTCGTGAACGACCAGCTGGCTGGCGAGGGTGAGCTGAAGCAGACCGCCTTCCGGCATGGACTGGAACCATTTGAAATCGGCAGGGATTCGGTGACTCCCATCTGCCCGGAGTATCGGGGCAAAGGGGCGTTCCCCTTCTCTGGTACGGTCGAGAAGGTGACCTTCGAGCTGAACCGCTAGCCGGTTCAGCGGACTCAGGGGTGTGTTGGTGTAGTGAATCCTCTGCGGTCCCCTAGTTTTTCGAAGTCTGGAAGCTGGGAGGAATAGACCACCCAGCGGTCTGCATCGTTCATGGTGGCTCGGTCCAGTCGAATCGGAGACGGAGGATCGATCGGCCGGAATTGATTCGCACCAACAAGGCGTTTTCATCACCGGGCGATCCCAGGACTTCGAATGTCACGGTCGTAGCTGCTGTCACTGGAAACACGGAGTTTCGTCATTCAAAGTAGATGATTGGAAACTCTTGATGCCCAGCCGCAGCAAGATGGCCCAAGAGGGGAATTCCTTTTGGGCGTTCCTTTGCTACTTTGAACGATCGCAATCGACCAGGGCAAGCCAGTCCGCTTCTTCCTTGCGAACCAGCACGCCAAGTAGCCGCATGTGATGGGACACAAGTCTTACTGGAATCAGTTCGATCACTGAGACTCCCAGCGCCGTCGCCAGTTCGTCGGCACCGCTTCCAGGCTTGTCGAGAAAACGGTCAAAGAGTTTTGCCATCATCTCGTTGGCAGGGCGGAAGGTCCTGTCCATGACAAAGATCCCATCTCTACCGCTGGGACTGCGAGACCGCAATTCGTCAAAGCCATAGGCTGCATTTTTGAGGGTGGTCAGCATCTCACGCGATCGCCACACACCTTCCTTGCGGGGGGCTCTCCGAAGCCGCTCGGTCAACGCGACGCGAAGCACACGCCCCTCGCGGTCGAACGCGTGCAATTCAACGAACGGTTGATCGACGAGTTGGTGTTCGATAGCTTTGACTTTATCTTTTAAATCCTGAAGTTCCATCGGAAACGCAACCTCGCGCAATATCTGATCGCCACTAATCTTGAGAAGATTCATTCGGACGGAGTCGATCGATTCGCTTTGGATCTTTAGGGATGGATGATGTGAATTTGTCCGTTCGATTTGTTTTGAAATCGCCTGCGCCACCCACGCTTTTCGACATTGCGGAAACTGGGATTGGGAAGCAGTGAGTGAATCCATCCTTTCAGAAGAATTAGGTCCAGGGCGTTAGCGGATGCCTCAATTGGAATAAAGTAACTTGCATTTCCATCATTGCGGGAGACCTTGCTGGGTGAGTCATCGACGATCTAGGGTTGGTGCAAATCGAATCTCAATCGCGTCAGCCTTTTCAAGTCCTTGATCTAGTCAACCTAGTACGAATCTGGGGTCAGGCGGTGGAGGCATGGTGAGCGAGACCAGATCCATCGCCATCGACCTACCATCGGCAATAGATGCTGCGTGTTTCGGTTGACATTATCTTCTGAAGCGGACGACCAGACTGCGATTTCCTGGACATGAGAAACGGACCTCAGGAATGAATCGAGGAACGGTCGCTGGTCAATGCAAAAGGGTCCAACGCGAAAATCTGGTTGCCGATCACTCATCTCCTCCGAGTCATCAATCAGTGTTTCGTCGAGATCAAGAATCAGCATCGGTTTTCAAATCGGTTTCTCTATGTTTTCAGGACACCGGACACACCGATCGGGTTCACGTTTTTTCGATCCATCTGGTGGGTGGACGATGGGCCTTTCCACTTGCGCCGCGTGGTCGTCCCGCTAGAGTCCTCATGGGGGTATGAAGGCACAAAGAGCGAGCGTGCCAACCTCGAGTCGATGCTACCTTCGCCATCCTATTTCCGGATCGAACCTCCTCTGTTTTGCTGTTACTTACTTCAGCGACTGACTGTCTATGAAACTGATGGAAAGTCCGCTCGGCTCGTGGTCGCTCTGAAATGCGGCAGGTGTCTGGTCGGTAGGGAGAGGGTGAAAGTGGACCCTGGAGTGGTCGATGACAGTGGGGTTCAGTCGGGCTCTTTCACTTCGTAGCCCGCGCGCTGGGGGCGCTGGCAGAGGCGTTGCGCTTCGGGATCATCAAGTATGGTTTGCGACGCATCGTCCCAGCGGATGGGACGCCCTACCTGGCATGCGATGTTCCCTAGATGGCAGGCGATGGCACTGGCGTGTTGGCTGATTGGATCGGAAATGGTGGGGTTCCCGGAACCCAGCAGATCGAAAAAATTCCCGATATGGTTTTGGATCGCATCCAGCTTTCCGACCCGCTCGGGCCTCTCCAAGTTGTCGTACCGATACAAACGAAACGCCTCTCGAGGCAGTGGTTGGCTGGAGAGTTGATCGACCGGTGAACCTTCGAGTGTGCCACGATTGACGAAAAGTCGTCCTTCGGTGCCGGTGAAGAGGATGCCATTGCGTCCCTCGTCCAGGACTTCCATCTGCATACCGCTAGGGAATTCATAGCGCACCCGAAAATCAATCGGCAGGTTGTAGGACTGATTCGACGAGCCGGGCCACTTGGCGGCGGCTTCTACGAGACTTGGCATTTCACCGATGGCCCAGAGCGCGATGTCGATATGATGAGCCCCCCAGTCGGTAAGCTGGCCCCCGGCGTATTCCCGCCACCACCGGAAGGTGTAGTGCGATCGTTCTGGGATGTAGGGGGCTTCCATCGCTTGACCTTGCCATCGTTCCCAATCGAAGTGTTTGGGGACTGGCATCGCGTCGAAGGGCCCGCCCTGCTCGTTTTTCCCCAGGACCACGTCGACGCGCTGCAATTTGCCGATTCGGCCCTGATGCACCATCTCCACCGCCAATCGAAATCGGTGGTCGCTGCGCTGCCATGATCCGACCTGGAAGGTTTGTGGAAACTTCTTCCAGGTCTCAAGGATTGGCTTTCCTTCGGCGATGGTCAGCGTCAGTGGCTTTTCACAATAAAGATGCTTCCCAGCGGCCAGGGCGTCGATCGCCATCTTCGCGTGCCAGTGATCGGGTGCACCAATCATCACGACGTCGACCTCAGGTCGACTGAGCAGGTCTCGATAGTCGAGATGGATGGTCGGAGTGCTTCCGAAACTGGCGCGCGCTTGTTCCCGGACATGGCGATCGACATCGGCGATGGCCACGACATCGCCGAAGGATCTTGCGATCTGTCCGATGACCGTTCCCTGGTAGCGGCAGCCGATCAAGCCGATCCCCGCTCGCTCCGATTTCCAGCGGGGTTTGGCCGAAGCACGCCGCGCCGCGGCCATCGTCAAGGACGCTGCGCTAAAATGCCGGAGCCAGTCGCGTCGCGCCAGGCGCATGGAACTACCTCATTGGATCGCGGGTCGATTCACTTCGGTCAAGCGAAAGCGAAAAAAAGATCGGTTGGCAGATGCCAACCGATCGCTCAAAAAAACTTGTTGCAACAATCATTGTTCCAACGATCGATTACTCGATCGGCAGGATTTCCACGTTGCGGAATTCGACCGCATCGCCATGGCCGGCGAAGCCGAAGAAGCCTTCGGTCAGATCCTTACCAGGGTGTGGCGAGTTGGCCATGTATTCGGTGATCGTCGATAGGTCGGTGTCGAGGATCAAGGTGCCATTGAGTTCGACGCGAATCTTCGATCCCTCGACATGCACTTCCTGAATGTTCCACTGGCCAACCGGGCGGTGGTACCCACGTGCTGCGGCGGCCATGCCGTAGGCGCTGCCGTGGTATTGGCGAGCGTCCAGCTTGGCATATTGGCTGGCGTCGTTGTCGAGCACCTGCAGTTCGCACATGCCGCTGTAGGCAGGATCCCCTTCGCCAGGATATCGGATCGCCAAGCCGTTGTTGCCACCCGGTGGGAGTCGGAACTGAAGTCGTGCCTTGAAGTTCTTGTACTTGTCCTTGGTGAAGAGGACTCCCCCTTTGCCTTCCTTGCATCGAATCGCGCCGTCGACCACTTCGTAGTTGTCGGTGGCACCCTGCCAGCCTTCTAGCGACTTGCCGTCGAACAGCGGTCGGTAGCTGGTCTTCGATCCTTCGTTGAGGATCTGGTTGGCTTCGTCGGCTGCGATTTCCCGCAGGTAGATGTTGCGCCAGGAGATCTCCTGACCGTGGGTCTGCAATTGGATCGGTCCCTTGGCAAAAAGCGTTCCCTTGCGGTCGAAGTAGTTTTCCATACGGGCGTGATCGACCACCATTTTTCCGTTCAGCCAAACGCTACAGCGTTCACCGACCAGTCGGATGCGGAGTTGGTTCCACTGGCCGAAGGGATTGTCGGCCAGAACCAGCGGGTCTTTGCCGGCGGCGCCGGGGCTGTTGTTCCAAAGACCTCCGCTTCCTTTGTCGGCACCCAGCTTGAATTTCTCAGGATCGGTGAAATCCCAAATCTGAACCTGTGGGTTGCCTCGCAGGTAGATCCCGCTGTCGGCGCGAGCGACTGTTTTGTACTGGATCAACAGCTCGAAGTCGCCATACTCGGCGTCGGTGGTCGCATAGACCCCTTCGCCGTCGTTGTAGAGCACACCACCGTCGGTCGCTTTCCAATGCTTGGCCAGATCCTCGTTCCAAGCCTTTTTCTCGTCATCGCTCTTCTTGGAAAAATCGCGTGGGTCCAGGTGGGGGCAGCCATGCCAGCCAGCAAAGCTCTTTCCGTCAAAAATCGCCTTGAATCCTTCGGGCGGCGACTGGATCAGGACCTCTTCTGCATGCAGCGGCAGCGTTTGGGTCAGGTTGGTAGCGGCAGCCAGGCCAAGTGCGGTCTGGAGCAGGAAGGAACGGCGGGGGAGAAAGAACATCGGGGGTCAAGCTCCAAAAGGAAACGGGAGGATGGTGGGAGGGAACCAGAAACTTTCGGGCGTTCCCGGAATGGTCAGTTTACTTGCCACGAGGGGTCGTATGCAAAGGGAGAACGGGAAGTTCCATCGGGCTGGCGGGGGTCTGGGATGCCGTGGTGGGGCGTGGGGTTTCTCCGGGATCGACCCAGGCATCGGTGCGGAAGTGTTTGCCGTAGACGCCATAGTCATGGAAGGCCAATCGCTTGGCCAAGCGATAGGCCCAGCTTCGCTCTGGGATTTCCGTACCGGGAACGTACTGGGAGCGATGCGGTGTGATTCCTTCCAGTTCGGCCATCACGGTTTGCCGCTGCGTGGTATCGCGGGCTCCATGGCGGCGAGCCAACTCCTGCAGCAGATCCGGCCGTTCCAGAACAACACAGCCTCGGGTATGTTGCGCGACGGTTTCTCGAAAGTCCCGCAGGAACTGACTGTTCTGGAATTTCTCGCGCAGTGGGCGATCGTCATGAATCGACTCGGTCGCCAGCTGGATGATGGGGCATGGTTCGATATCCCCTGCCGGTCCGATGTGGTGCGTAAAGCCGGTGACCGCCGGACAGAGGGCTCGGCCTTCCGCATCGTGATATGCATCGATCACGATGATGGGTTTGTTGACGCGCGTGTCGACAACGAACTGCCGGACGCGTCGCAGTTCCTCAGTGTTGAGTGCCAGTTCCGGGGTGCTGTGCGGCCCGACGACTCGATAGACATGGAACCAGCAGTACATCACCCCCATTTCGATCAGCCGGTCGACCCACTTCTCCTGTACTAGTGCGTCGATATTGGTTTTGCAGACGCTGGTGCAGACGCCGGTCATCACCTTGTTGTCTAGGCAATTTCGGAGACCTTCCATCGTCTTGCTCAGCACCCCGTCCTTGCCGCGACGCTGGTCGCTGACGATCTCGGTACCTTCGACGCTGATCAGCGGCGTGACATTACCGAGTTGGCGGAGCCTTTTGGCGGTTGCTTGGTCGATGAAGTGACCATTGGTAAAAACCTGGAAATAGGCATCCGGATGTCGCTCGATCAAGTCGAGCAGTTCCTTGTGCAGAAACGGTTCGCCTCCAAGGATTCCGAAGAAGGCGTTCCCCATTTCTTTTGCTTGTCGGATGGTTCGGTCGGCTGTCTCCAGGTCGATCTTGGTCTGCTTGGCCGCGACATCCACCCAGCATCCCTGGCATCGCAGATTGCAGGTATTGAGGATCGAAATGTAGAGGAAGGGAGGGAAAAATTCTCCTCGGCGGAGTCTCGCTTTGTGCTTTTGAACACTGCGCAGTCCCTTCCAACCGGCCAGCCATCCAAGCTTCCAAAGGAGCCGCTTGTCGGTTTCCAGCAGCAGCCGTCTGGCCATTCGCAGATACATCGATGCGCTTTCCCTGTTCGCGTCCAGCCGAAGCCCCAGGTAGGGGCGACTTCCTAATATGTTAGCCGAGCACCTGTCCTAGCGACAGTAATTCCTCGCGTAGGATCGGATAGGGAAGTTCGGGAATCGTCGAGTTGGTTCTTTTGGCAAGATGGATCGCCGCTGCAGCGCTTTGGCCCAGGACCATGAAGACCGGTTCCATGCGGATCGATCCATAGGCGATGTGCGTGGCGCTCAGGGCAACAGGCACCAGTAAATTTTCGCACTGACCGGCTTTGGGAAGCAGGCTGCGATAGCTGATCGGATAGGGTGGAAATCCCCCGACCTGCACATCCCCTTCATTTCGGACAATTCCCTGCGGATCGACATAACGTTGGACGTTGTGGGAGTCCATCGTGTAGGCAGCCATTCCGACACTGTCTTCCACCCTTTCCTTACCACGGCAGTTCGCTTCGGTCATCCGGTATCGACCCACCATGCGGCGGGCTTCCCGGACGTAAAGCTGCGGCGACCATCCGCGATCCGACTGGAATTCATCTTGGCACAGTCCCCACTGAGCCGCCTGCTGGCGCAGCTTGGTAGGGACGCGAGGGTGATGCACCATTGTCCAGCAGAGTCCCTGTTGGTAATGAAGGTGTTCCAGGTAGATCGTGGCTCGATCTTCATAAGTCGCTTCCGGCCACCGGTCGCTAAGCCCGATCGCATCGGTGGAAAATCCGGTGTTGTTGTTGGTATCGGTCTTTCGGTTCGGCATCGGAAGGCTATGCCATGGGAGGATGGGCAAACCTCGTTCGCATTGCCTCAGCAGCAGTTCATAATTTTCGGGGTTGTAGTCGGGGGGTGCCGGGAAGGGGATCTGATTGGTGGGGTCATCGGTCAGGCACATCCGCAGGCAGTAGGCTTGAACATGCAGGTCTCCGGTGCCATCGGGGCCGGGAGTTTTTTCTGGGCTGATCCATCGCAGCAGGCCGCTGGTGGGATCCCCGGGCACCCGATAGCCGCTGATCCCTTCCAGGAACTGGTGCTTGGTGGCCTGTGCTACTTGGAGTCCATTGAGCGACTCACCGTACTCGCTGTTGGCTTCCCGTCCGATGCGGGATTCGACCCCCGCCAGCGCCATCAGGTCCCCTTCGTAGGTGGCATCGATCCAGGCGTCCGCTTCGACCCAGTACCCTGCCTCCATCCGGACGCGGCGAAGATTGCCCGACTCCTTCTTGGCAGCGGCGGTTCGATCGATAGGGGCATGCAGTCGGACCTCGACGCGGGCATCGTCGAGCCACTTCCGAAAAACCTCCGTCGCCACATGCGGCTCAAAAGTCCACTGAGTCGTTTCGCCTGGCTTTTGGTGCGGTCCACGGTACTCGGAGGGTTTCTGTTGACGCCAGCTAGTGGGTTCCTGGTAGGTCTGGAAGATGCGTCGATAGAATTCGCGAGCCATGCCACCGATGGCCGACTTGTTGCCGATATCGGTGGCACCAAGGCCACCGGTGGTCATCCCACCCAGATGCCCCGATGGCTCTAGCACAACACAGTCGACGCCATACTTTTTCAGCTGGATGGCCGCGATCAGGCCGGCCGGAGTCGCTCCATAGATCACCACGCTTCGCCGTTCGATGTTGTCTTCGGGTGGGGCGGCAAGGCATCGAGTGGCGATGGGCCATACGGCGATCGACTGGATGGTTTGGCGGCGCGTCCAAGTCATGATGGTCCCTTCACTTCAACCGTGGCATCATCGAGGCGACTAGGCCAGATCGATGTCAGTTTGGCAGAAGGGATTCGGCGGTGCAAACCGGTGCAGCGCAGATGCTGGGCAGCGAAGGCGATCCGCAGGGCGACCGCGGCGGAATTCTTCAGTGGTTGGCTCTCGCGCCGGTGGCCATTGGCACGAAAAAGAGCCTTGTGCAGAGACTACAAGGTTCTCGCGGAGTCACGGAGTCACAAAGAGCAAAGTGAAATAGGCTATGAAGGCTTCCCCCATCTAGCGCTCACTTCCCTCACTGACATGACGGCTCCGGGAGACATTTGACACCCGGAGCGATCGACTGAGATCCCGCTGGATGGCTCCAAGGACTAGCGCAGGGACCTATCGTTATTTTTTCAGCAGGTCGCGAATTTCGCGCAGCAGGACAACATCCTCGGGGGGAGGTGGTGGAGCAGCAGCCTGCTGTGACTCAAAACGGGCCTTGGCGGTGTTGATCAGTTTGACTACCAGGAAGATGGCAGCGGCGATGATCAGAAAATCGATGATGGTCTGGAGGAAGGCTAAGAGATTCAGTTCCCCTTCCTTGACTGGCGTCGCATTGAGTTTGGCTCCCCCGGTCAGCATGTTGATTCCCGGCATGACAACATTTTTGACCAGCGAGTCGACAATCTTTCCAAATGCAGCGCCGATGACGACCCCGACCGCCAGGTCGATCACGTTGCCGCGCATTGCAAACTCTTTGAATTCCTTGATCAGTCCCATCGAAAAGTCTCCTTACAGAAGCGAAAACCTGTGGATTCCGAAGAACACTTTATAGCCGTAGTCGCAGCGATTCTCATCCAGCCTGGAGGCTATGGAACCGGAACGATGAACGAAGGGGTTCGCTGAAATGCCCCTCAGTGCAATGGCCAGTCGGTGCAATGGCCAATCGGTGCAATGGCCAGTCGGTGCAATGGCCAGTCGGTGCAATGGCCAGTCGGTGCAATGGCCAATCGGTGCAATGGCCAATCGGTGCCGAAGGGAAGGCGGGGCAAGGCGTCAGGTTGCTTCGGGCGAAGGATTGGTTTTACGACGCCGGATCCAGTTCCCTAGGTCATCGAAGAAGCTATGGAGCACTGGGACGGCCAGCAAGGTTAGAAGGAGGGAGAGGGTTTGGCCGCCGACTGCCAGGACGGCGATGCTGCGCCGTTCTTCGGCCCCTGGGCCGCTGGCGATCAACAGTGGCATCAGGCCGGCGACGAAGGAGATGGTGGTCATGAGGATTGGCCGGAGGCGGTCTCGATTGGCGACCAGCAGGGCTTCCTGCAGCGGCATTCCTTGGCGGCGTAGGACGTTGGTGTGATCGACCTGGAGGATGCCGGCTTTTTTGACGACTCCAAAGAGCACCAGAATTCCGAGAGCCGAGTAGACATTCAGCGTCTCACCGCCCCAGTAGAGGCTGATCAGTCCGAAGGGAACCGACAGAGGCAGGGTCAGGAGGATGGTCAGCGGGTGGATGAGATGTTCAAACTGAGCGGCCAGGACGATGTACATGAAGATCAGGGAGAGGAGGAAGACCCAGCGGAATTCGCTGAGCGTTTTTTCGAGTTCGCGGCCACGTCCCATGACGCGAGTTTCAAAACCAGGAGGCAGCCCCTGTGCAATGGCTTCTTGTTGCAGGGCGGAGATGCGATCGGCCAAGGCGAACTCTTCCCCGGGTGCTCTCGGATCGCTGGCGGAAATGTTGGCGCGTATTGCCACCATGCGCTGTCGGTCCAGGCGATCGATCCGCGCGGGGGCTTCACTGTATCGAAAGTCGACCACATTATCGATTCGCGACAGCGCGATGCTGCGCGACTCCATCGCAGGGGAGACGCCAACAGTGCGTAGCGAATCGGGGGGATTCGATCTTACATAGAGCTGCGAGATGGAATCGATGTCCTGTCGATCGATGCCAACCAGGCGCAATTCGACGTCGTATGCATCGTCGACACTGGCATCGCGATAACGCGATACACGGTCGTCACCTCCCACCGCCACGCGCAGCGTATCGGCGACCTCTCGCACAGAGACTCCCAGGGCTGCGGCCCGCTCGCGATCGATCGATACCAGCAGTTCCGGTTTATCCAGACGCAACGTCGAATCGACATCGACAATTCCCGGAATCTCCTTGGCTCGCTGACGCAGCTGTTCGCTGAACTGACTGAGTTGTTGGACGTCGGGGCCTGTGACCGTGAAATCGATATCGACATTGGGTCCTTGACGGAGCGACGAGAGGTTGCGTACGGAGGCGCGCACGTCGGGGACTGAGCGGAGTAGGCTGCGGATTTCGTCCATCTTCTGACGCTGGCTGAAGTTGCCTCGCCAAGCTTCCGCCGGATCTCCCTTCAGCAGACCGTGCCACAGACGTTCGAACGAAAACGTCCGTTCGGCCGCATCGGTCAGTCGGACGTAGATGCTGCCTTGATTGAGCCCACCGAAGCCGCGGGAGCCAACCGTAGTCAACATCAGTTGAACCCCATCGACATCCTTCAACCGCGACTCGGCCAGTTCCATCACGGCATCCATCGAAGGCAGATTGGCACCTTCCTTGGCATTGATCGAAACTTCAAACTCCGCTTCGTCGACATTGGTTGGAATGTAGTCCTGTTTGACCCAGCGGTAGAGCGGGATGTTGGCGGCCAGGGTGGCCAGGCAGATCGCCAGCGTCAGCCAGCGGTAGCGAAGCGACCAGCGTAGGCTGAGCATGTAGGCGGATTCGATCCATCCGTAAAACCCGCTTCGCGATCCCTTTCCTTTGGCTTGCTTGGGGAGCTTCTTCAGCAGCAGACTGCACATCATCGGCGTCAAGGTAAAGCTGATGAACATCGAGATGAGAATGGCCACTGCTGCCGTCACACCGAACTCGTACAGCATGCGGCCAGTGACGCTGGACAGAAAGGAGACGGGGAGGAAGACGATCACCAGTGAAAAGGTGGTGGCCAAGACTGCCAGTCCGATCTCACGAGTCCCCAGGATCGAGGCTTCGAAAGGATCCATCCCTTTTTCTTCGATGCAATGAAAAATGTTCTCCAGCACGACGATGGCGTCGTCGATCACCACACCCACCATCAGCACCAGGGCCAGCATGGTGACGTTGTTGAGCGTGAAGCCGAAGGCCTTCATGAAGGCGAAGGTGGCGATGATCGAGGCGGGGATGGCAACGGCGGCGATTAGGGTCGAACGCCAGCTGCGCATGAACAGGAGCACGGTGAGGCAGGCAAGCAAACTTCCGGAAATCAGGTGGGCTTCGATTTCGTGGAGAGCCGCGAGGATGTAGCGTGACTGATCCTGAAGAATGGTCACCTGAACATCGGCCGGCAGCAGTTGTCGGCACCGATCGAGTCGGCTCTTGACCGCTTCGATCACCTCGACCGTGTTCTCCCCCGACTGCCGCTGGATCTGCAGCACGACGGCAGGTTGGCCATCCAATCGCGCAAGCGTTCGAACCTCTTTCGTTTCGTCGACCACCTCGCCCAGATCGGCAAGCCGCACCGGGACTCCTTCGATGGTATCGACGACGAGGTTTGGGAATTCTCTGGCGTCGGCGACGCGTCCCAGGGTGCGCATCGACCGCTCGCGAAATCCTTCGTCGACGCGGCCGCCGGGGACTTCGGAATTCTGCCGTTCGATCGCATCGCGGACCTGCAGGATGGAAAGCTGATGGGCAGCCAGCCGTTTGGCATCGATCTCCACCCGAACGGCGCGTTCGGCAGCGCCCGAGATCGTCACTTGGCCGACCCCTTTGGCAGACTCCAGAACCCCTTTGACGAAACGGTCGGCGAGGAAATAGAGTTCGCGTGCGGTGCGGGGTCCCGACACGCTGATGCTCATGATCGGCGATGATTCCGTATCCTGCTTGGTGATGATCGGTGGATCGACGTTCTGCGGAAGTCGGTTGAGGACCCCAGCGACCGCATCGCGTACGTCCTGAACTGCTGCATCGATGTCGCGGTCGAGCCCGAAGGTCAGGATGACAAAAGAGGAGCCATCGGAGGAGATCGAACGCAATTCTTCGATACCGGCCACCGTGGCCACCGCATCTTCGATCCGCTGCGAGACTTCGGACTCCACCTCCTGGGACGCAGCTCCCGGATAGGAAGTTCGGACGCTGACGGTAGGAAGGTCGGTGCGTGGAAAGCGGTCGATCCCAAGCTGTGGGAAGGCGACAACCCCCGCCACCACCATGGCAGCGACCAGCATCAGGGCGAAGACTGGGCGGCGAACGCAGATTTCAGCGAGCCAATACATGGGGTGGGGACCTCAGCCAGTCGCAGGTTAGGGAGTCGCAGGTTTCTGAGTGACCGCCGCATCTGGGGCTTTATTGGCGGTTGCCTCATAAATGCCTGGCTTCCCATCGATCGCTCGCTTGAGCAGTCGATCCCCTTCGGAGATACCTGCCAGCACTTCCCAACGATCCTCGATTCTTCGCCCAAGTTGCACTGGCTGCTCCAGTACCTTCCCATCGACGATCTTCCAGACCTTGTCGACGCCAGCGAATCGAACGATCGATTCAGCGGGGAGGACCAAGCTGGGTACCTGTTCGTCGAGAACCACCTGAGCTTCTGCGAACAGCCCCGTAGGCAGCGATCCATCCTGGTTGTCGACCTCTGCTTCGAAGAGCAGCGACCGGGTGGCTGGATCGATGACGGGACTGATGCGCGTGACCTTGACCTCTCTTGGCTGGTGCCCCAGATCGAGATCGAGGTGAACGCGCTGTCCGACGGCTAGCTGGTGTGCGTAACGTTCTGGAACAGAAGCGCGGAATCGCAGAGGATGGTTGCGAACGACGGCCACCAGCTGCTGGCCGGCGGTGACAAAGCTCCCTGGGGCAGCCATCCGCTCCCTCACGATGCCGCGATAAGGAGCGACGGTTTCCGTCTCCTTCAGTCGTTGACGGGCGATTCCCAGCTGCGCGGTCTGGACGCTGATGGTCGCCATTTTTTCGCGGACGTTGTTCAGCGACGAGGCATAACGAGCCTCCGCCACTCGCTCTGCCGCCTCCGCCACTTCCAGATCGGTGGCGCTGATGGCATCGGACTGCGACAGCTTTCGCAATCGCTGAACCGCCGATTTGGCTTCGTTCCATATGGCGTTCGCTTCGCGTACCGGCGGTGCATTTTCCGGACTTAGCTTCTCGACCGGATCTTCCGGCTTGAGTCCCACGGCCGAACGAGCCTGCAGCAGTTGGGCCTCGGCCTGTTCGACCTGAAGTTGGTAGGGTTGTGGGTCGAGTCGCACCAGGACTTGGCCCTGCTCCACGACATCCCCTAATTCCACCAGCACTTCCAGAACCTGCCCCGGAACTCTCGCGCCAACCGTCGTCACTTCATCCGCCCAGAGCGACCCTTGAGCTCGAACCACATTGGGGAATCCCGTGCGTTCGATCACCCAAGATTCTCCGGTGACGCTGGCCAGCGGGACGGCGGGTTTGGACGGTTTTGCCGTCTCCTCTTGGCGGCTGCAGCCTGCCAGAACAACCATCAGCAGCAAGAGTGCGACACTCCAGCCAGCTTGGTCGGGAGAGCTGATGGGCTGTTTCCGCCGACGGATCGGCAGTAAGTACGGAGAATTCATCGATCTTTTCGGGTGGGACGGCGGGGAGAGGGATCCAGGGAACATTTTCCCGATCGACTGGTCTTTTAGTGTACTCTGTCGGGAATTCGTCGCTATCCTTCCCCTCGCTTGGGACGTGGGTTTGATTGGCAATTCATCGGCTTATGCGATGCATCCGCGGTGGAAAAGTCTCCCTGAGCGGACGCTGCTACTGGAGCGACCGGTCGGCAGCAAGCCATCACAGGAGGCATCGTTACGATAAAATGGGTCCAAAATAGGGCGTCGGTTCCATCGTCTGGGACGCTTGTCTCCTTGGTTCCGATGGCGGATCGACCTATGGGCTGCTTTATCCCTTCCATCGATGGTTGTGAATTCCGGAGATCTTGGCATGCGTTCCCTCGATGATGGATTGAAGACCCTTGCGCGCATCGCGCGAGTATTCCCGTTGCTGCTTCTAGCCAGTTGCATGATGGCATCCGCGGAGGGACAGGAAGTGAAAATCCGGCCACCCAATTACGACGAATCGAAAGTGCCGCAGTACACCCTGACCAGTCCGCTAGCAGGTCCGGATGGCAAGCCGATCGAATCGGTTGGCCAATGGTCCGGCCAACAAGAGTATCTAGTGAAACTGCTGGCGACGCATGAGTACGGCTTTGCGCCCCAAGAACTTCCCAGGGTGGAGGCAAAGAAGGTCGAAACCGGAATCGAGCATGAAGGGACGGTGCGTCGCGAGCAGTGGGAGGTGACGCTGACGCGGAACGACCGAAGCGTGGTGATCGACCTGCTGCTGTACCTGCCTGCCGGCAAGCCAGCGGTTGGCTGTTTTGTCGGATTGAATTTCCGAGGCAACCACACCGTCACCAAAGCACCCCAGGTGCGGTTGCCCAAGGGCTGGGTACCCAACGATACGGGAGCCGTCGAAAATCGAGCTGCCGAGGGAGGTCGTGGCGAATCGATCGCCAGGTGGCCGATCGCGCAGATCGTCGGGGAACGGCACTTTGCCGTCGCCACAGCGTATTGCGGCGATATCGACCCTGATTTCGACGACGGATTCACCAACGGAGTGCACTCGTTGTACCCAGAGTTCATCCCCGATGACGCTCACCCGGATCGCTGGGGAACGATCAGTGCCTGGGCTTGGGGAATGTCGCGGATGGTCGATGCATTGGAGAAGCATCCTGACCTTCAGTTGAAGCCATTTCTGGCGATAGGGCACTCGCGACTGGGAAAGACGGCGCTCTGGGCGGGGGCTCAGGATTCCCGCATGGCGATCGTCTATTCGAACAACTCCGGATGTGGTGGTGCGGCACTCAGCAAGCGAGCTTACGGGGAATCGGTGGCCCGCATCAACCAGGTCTTCCCTCACTGGTTCTGTCGTAATTTCCGGCAATACAATGACCGCGAAGAGTCGCTTCCGATCGATCAGCATCTCTTGATCGCAGCGATCGCTCCCAGGCCGGTCTACATCGCTAGCGCCACCGAAGACCAGTGGGCCGATCCGTTGGGTGAGTACCTGAGTGGGTGGTATGCCGCACCCGCCTATGAACTGCTGGGCCAGAAGGGGCTTCCTTCGCCGAAGTTGCCGGAGGCATCGCGTTCGGTCGGTAGCCGAGTGGGGTATCATCTGCGGGTTGGCAAGCATGATATTTTGCTGGAAGACTGGAATCATTTTGCCGACTTTGCCAGCCGCTGGTTGGGGAATCCCTGAGCGATCCATCGATCGAATGCAGCCAGCGACCTCCTGGGGGATTCGGTACGGTCGACGGGAACACGACGACCTACCAGAGCGATGGGGCAGCTGTGGCGAGTTAGCCAGGATGGAATGGATGAGACGCAACGAAATGGGGATGGGCAACCGAAGGTTTTCTTGCGCGACGGATGGGATTGCGATGAATCGAAGGAACCGATCGGGCCATGGGCTGGCTGTTCTGCGGATGACTGCCCTGTGGATGTCTGTCGTCACAGGCTGTGGTTCGGCCTGTCTGGCGCAGGAGGAGCCGTCAGGGACTGACACGCAGGAACAGGTGGCTGGCTGGGTTGCTCAGTTGGATGCCGATTCTCTGGAAAAGCGGGAGGCGGCCGAGCGGGCGCTGGGGGAATTGGGTCCGGCGATCCTTAGCCAACTACCTCCGATCGATGACGCGATGGCACCCGAGATGCGGATCCGGCTGGAACGACTTCGGGAGCAGCTGGAGGCCAGGCGCGTCAGCCAACTGGTGAGTCCTACACGGATTCGGCTCGCGGGCAGTTATCCCTTGCGCGAGGTGATTGAACAGTTGCAGGAGCAGTCGGGGAATTCGCTACAGATTCCCGATGAGCTACCGGATCGCAAGATGGAAGTCGATTGGCAGGATGAGCTGTTTTGGAAGGCGCTCGATCAGTGGTTGGATGAAGCCGGGATGGACATCCCTCCCTTCGTCTCGGTGGAAGCTGGACTGCCGATTCGCGCGAGGACGGCGGGGGCGCCTCCCCGGTCCGGACGCGCCGCTTATGCCGGTCCTTTTCGTGTGGAGTTGGCAGAAGCGATGGCGGTGCATCATGTCGCTTCCCCATCGCAGTCCCGTTGGGAATGGAAAGCATGGTTCAGCTGGGAGCCACGTTTGAAGCCTGTTTTTCTCCAGTTTCCGATGCGCAAGCTGGTGTTGGAAGCCGCCGATGGAACATCGCTGCAGCCAGCAGCACCCGATGCGTCGCCTGAGTACCAGCCGGCTCCCGGCGCCAACCAACTGGAAGCGGTATTTGCCTTCGCGCGTTCAGGCGCTGCATCCCTCCCGGAGGGCGCGCTGAAGATGCGAGGCACCTTCCAGACAGCCCTGCCCGGCGAAACGGTGCAGGCAACGATCGATGCTCTCGATGAACCCGGTCGGAAGGTGGTGCAGATCGGGAATCTATCGGTGAGTGTTGATCGCATCCGGAAGAACGGAAAACTTTATGAGATCAACGCCAGGATTCAATTGCTACAGGCACAGCAGACGATGGAATCGTTTCGCAGTTGGGCGATGAACAACGAAGCCTATCTTCTGGGGCCGGAGGGGGAGCGACTTGAGAATGTCGGCTGGCAGACCACCAGCCTGAGAGGAACAGAGGTGGGGCTATCGTATCTCTTCGATCTTGCCGATGGTCCAAAGGATCATCGCTTTGTTTACGAAGCGCCGGGGGCGGTTGCCGAATTAGGGCTGGACTGGGAAATCTCCGACGTTCCGCGTCCTTAAATGGCACCGGTACTGTCGCCAGTAGCGGCCATCCACCGATCGATCGGATGGTTCATTCAGGCTACGAAATGGCAGGCGATGCTAGATGGCGAATCGCTTGGGCGAGCCGATCGATTCGATTGACTAAGGAGGTGCCCCTAGTAGACTGTGCTACCAGTCAACCGATCGAAGGAGAAGCAGGCAGAGCCCAGATGATCTGGTTTCTCGATGGGGGTGACCACTGCGTCTGGCGTTGGGCGGCCAGCGTGTCCACAGCGATCTCAATTGGCTGGGCGATGATGAAACTTCAGGCGGATGGAGAGACGAAGTGGCTGGTCGCATGATGCGCATCAGACCGACGGTGCATCTAGGAGCCTTTGGCTATGGCAACCTGGGCGACGAACTGTGCCTGATCGAGGCGATGCAAGCTTTTCCTTCGGCCGAAGCGTATGCATTCTCCGTCGCGCCCGACTGGACGATGCGTTGCGTACCCTGTCTGAAGGGTTGCTTTCGAAATGCTGGGGAGATGCTGGCGCTGAAGCCAGCCAGGGTCGTCTATGGCGGCGGGTTGTTTGGTACCTCGAAAGCGTTTCAAGCTTGGATCCCCTCGCTCGTGAGAGCCAAGGCGATGGGTGCGGAGGTCTATTTCCATAATCTCGGTGTTGGTGCGCTTGGCGATCTTGGATGGTTGAGTGCTGCAGAGCGAAGTGTGATCGAAGATGCGGCGATCTTCACTGTGCGCGACTACGTCTCGGTGGAACGGTGGGCCAAGGCGGGTATCTCCAGGATGCCTTATGTGACGCATTTCCCGGAAGCGGATATCGCGCCGGAGTTTTCTCTGGCCGATGCGCTATTGCCGCGTGGGCAAAGACTGCTTGGCGTATCGATCATCCCCACACCGATGATGCGGGCCTGCCTGCGGCACGAAGCCGCGACCGTGCATGCTCTGATGGAGGAATTCTCGGACCATGCGATCGTGCCCATTGTCAGCACCGTGCATCTGAGCACGCCAGATGAGGACGACACTGCAGGCTGTATCGAATTCCTCCGAGATTTTCTCCCGAAAAACCCCATTGCTGCGCCGATTCTGCTCGACCGTGAGTTTTGGCGAGCGGAACTGACGCCACAGCGACTCAAGGGGCTGATCGCTCGCTGCGATACGTTGCTGACGCATCGCAAGCACAACGCTGTTCACGGAATTGGCGCAAACGTACGGGTGATTGGTCTTCACCCGTGGGCGGATGGAAGTTTGCGTCGTACATTCATCGCGCTATCCGACCGCCTGCCGCATGGCTCGCGCTGCATCGGCCTGCAGGCACCGTCCACATGAGCCGTACACTGATCCTGGTGGAACGTCCCTTTCGCGATCTCCGTTCGCAGGCGATGCTGGCGGCGCTGCTACCGCGATTGGGTTGCGATGTGCGGCCCCTGCTGGCGACCGTTGACAAGGAGGTGCCTAGCGATTTTGAAGCCGTGCCGCTCGATCTGGATCCTGCTTCCCTGGGTGTCACGCGGATGGTGCTGGCTGGTATCTTCCAAGACCGCGCGGAATTCCAACGGATGATCGCCATCGCTTCGCGCGGGGTGGCCGCAGGCGCGACGCTGGAGGCGAGGAGCCTTTCTTTGGCGATCCGTGAGGCACGGCACGACCCGCCCGAAGGCATCGCTCTGCTCGATCTCGCCCAGTTGCTGGAGGTGCGCGAGCACCAGACGATGGATATTCTGATCCGCTGGCGCGTTGCTGCTCCGCTCAGGCTGTTGCCCTATCCGGAGCGAACTGGGGATCTGGACATGATGCTTGCCCAGAAGTTGCCGGCTGGTCCCATTTTGGGACTCTCGATGATCGGAGGGCCAGATTCAAAGCAGAAGGTCGAAGCAAAAGTCGATCTGCTACGCAAGGCGCTGGCACCCTTTGCGGGGTGGCCGATTCTTCCGCTTCCTGTGGAGGACTCCGGGAGCATCCACGACGACGGCTGGGCCACGCTGGACTTCGCTGGAATGGTCCTGCCTCAATCGCCCATACTGCTGCCGGAGATGGCAGATGCCGAATGGCGGCGCAGCAACCTGACTCCTGCTAGGCTGCGGGGCCTAGTGGCGCGTTGCCATTGGCTGGTGGCCCGGCATGACCTGCCGGCGTCGATGGCGATCGCCCTGGGCATCCCAGTCATCGGGATTGCACTGGGGCGACCCCCAGAGCGGCGGATTGCATCATGCCTTTCCACTTTGGCCAACGACCTACCCAACGGATCTCGTCTGTTGTGGTTGGGGATGCAAAAAGGGGACCAGGGGTGAAGGAGGCCCATACCCCGTTGAGGTTGCTTTTTGGTCCGGTCTTGGCTGGCACTTTCGTTCTGCTGACTGGTCGGCGGACGAGCAGGTCGGTTTTTTAGAGCGATTCGTAGCCGTTGCCTGCTGAGAAGTCCAACATCACTGCTCCGTGGGGCTGGCTGGAAGTCGATCTGTCTAAGCAGTGGTTTCGACGGCCGCATCTCTGTGTCGTGATGAAGGTGCGGTGACCAGACGGATCTAGGGGTTCGGTCACCAGACGCGAGGATCCCACTGGTTCCTTGCAAACATCAGGCCAAAGATTTCAGAGCGGTCTGCATGCCGATCAGAGATCGGGCGGTGTGGTAGCCGCATTTCCAGGCGTTGAGTTTCTCACTGGGGCCCTCGGGTGTCCCTTCCGCATCGGTCTGCCAGAACCATCCGCCAAGGTTGCGATCGACGCTGTGCTGGGTGACAAAACGCCAGAGTTTCTGGAGCGACTTTCCATAGCGATCCTCGGTGGCGTGCAGGCGCGCATGCAATCGGGCCAGGGCATGCAGCCCTTCCGCCTGAGCCCACCAGACCTTCGCCGTATCGATGGGACTTCCAAAGACCTCGCCTCGGTCGTAGAAACCGCCGCGTTGGAGGTCGAATCCAACCGCCAGCGCGTGATCGACCAGTTGCTGTCCGACATGGTGAGCGGTCTGAAGGGCGTCTAGGGTCCCGATCGCTTCGGCGGCTTCCTCTAGGAGAAACGCCGTTTCAACATCGTGGCCAAAAGAATTGTGTGCCGGAGTTGGTCGCCAGTCGCCGGTGAAATAGAGTGTCAGCGCGCCAGGGGGATTGGTGAATCGGTGAGCCACCAGATCGAACAGTTCCTTCAGGCGAGCGACCGCCTGAGGTGTTTCCTGCGGGTGGATTCGCACCAGTTCCACCAGCGCCTCCAGTAGATGGATGTGCGTGTTCATCGTCTTGAGGCCGGGTGGCACGCCCAGGCGATCTCTGGGGCCCGCAAGAGTCTCCGCCGAGATTTTGGTAGCGATGGGTTCTCCATTTCTCTGCAAGGCATCCCAATAGCCACCGTGCTGCGCGTCGTAGGCATGCTGATCGAGCCACAGGAAGGTGTCGATGGCCAGTTTCCGAGCTGTTGCGTCGGCGGTGATGCGATGGACATAGGCGGCGGCATAGAGGGCGAAGGCTAAGCCGTAGGAGTGCTTCTGGTCGTCCTCTGGATGTCGCGATTTCCCGTCGGCGCCGACATGGAAAAAGAGCCCGCCGTCCTTGGGATCCGACATGGGTCCCGAGAGAAATTCGATCCCATGGCGGGCGATTTCCTGAAATGGCTCCCGACGATCGGGCCAATGTGCGGCCAGTGCAGCAGCGGTCCAAGTATGTCGCGCTTGAGCGACCACCATGCAGTCGGTGTCAGGAATCGGCATCCAGTGGGCGTCAAAGTTCTGGTGAAAACCGCCACGCTTCCGATCGACCGCGGCGGGATAGATCTTGTCCATCTCGTCGCGAAGCAGTCTTTCCGATCCATCGACCAGGTCGCTCCAAGTCGTCGCATCGATCTGGCTGGCGCAAACCAGTTTCCCACCGAGGATCATGGAGGGCATCATCCCTAGTACGGCCCGGCGACTGGCTTTCTGGGAGGCTGCAACCGCAAGATGGCTGCTGCAGGGGGGCTTTTTGTCGAAAGGCATGGGCAGATCCTTTTTCGATTTTTCCTCTTAGGCAAGTGCAGGTCGTCGCATCGAGGAGGGTGTGTTACGCTGACACTCAGCCTAGCAGATCGGATTCCGGTCGCGCGAACTAGAGGAAGGATGAGCGGAGATGGAGGCGCCTGTTTTTCGAGCTCGCGGGCTGACCAAGGTCTATCGGGTTGGCCAGGTCGAAGTCCATGCGCTGCGGGGCGTCGATATGGAGTTGTCTTTTGGGGAGTTCGTCGTGTTGCTGGGACCTTCTGGTTCGGGCAAATCGACGCTGCTGAATATCCTCGGGGGGCTGGATGTGCCGACCAGCGGCACGATCGAGTATCTGGATCATGATCTGTCGCAGGCGACCGAAGGAGAGCTAGTGCAGTTCCGACGCGACCACGTCGGTTTTGTCTTTCAGTTCTACAACCTGATTCCATCTTTGACGGCGCTGGAGAATGTGCGACTGATCACCGATATTGCAGCCAAGCCGATCCCGGCCGAGCGGGCGCTCCAGCAGGTGGGGCTGGCCGATCGCCTGCATCATTTTCCATCGCAGCTTTCGGGAGGCGAGCAGCAGCGGGTGGCGATCGCGCGCGCGATCGCCAAGCAACCGGATATCCTTTTGTGCGATGAACCGACCGGGGCTCTTGATCTCCAGACGGGGATCACCGTCCTGGAGACGCTGCAGTCGGTCAATCGGCAGTTGGGGACGCTGACGGTGGTGATCACCCACAATGCATCGATCGCTCAGATGGCGACGCGCGTCATCTCGATGCGAGATGGTCGAATCGTCGACTGCCACCGAAACGACCAGCCGGTGGCTCCTACGCAGTTGAACTGGTGAGCGGCGATGGAGATGTTGATCCGCAAATCGCTGCGAGACCTTTGGAATCTGCGGTGGCAGATGGGCGCGATCGTTCTGGTGCTGGCCTGTGGTGTCGGGGTGTTGGTGATGTCGGCCAGCACGCTCAAGTCGCTGGAGGGGACGCGCGCTAGGTACTACGAAGAGCACCGTTTTGGCGATCTTTTCTGCTCGCTGAAACGAGCGCCGGAAATCGCTTTGGAGGGAATCCAGTCGATCGAAGGGGTCGCCGTGTGCGACAGTCGCATCGTCACCGTGGCGAGGTCGCTGGTCAGCGAGGAAGGCGATACGTTTCAGTTGCAGGCGGTTTCCATCCCGGATCAGGGAGAGCCGTTGGTCCATCGAATTCATCTGAGGGCTGGGCGGTGGCCCGAGCCTTACTCGGAGTCGGAAGCGATCGTCAGTGAGGCGTTCGCCGAGGCACGCGGTCTGCGACTGGGGGACCGTTTGACGGTGGCGATCGAGGGGAAGGAATGGAGCTTCGAGCTGGTGGGGATTGGACTGAGCCCTGAGTTCATTTACGAGATCGCTCCGGGCGGGCTGCTTCCCAACAGCAAGGCTTTCGGAGTGGTGTGGATCCGGCGGCGGGGTCTGGCAGCGGCCGCCGGGATGACTGGCGCTTTCAACGACCTAGTTCTGCGGACCGCTCCGGGGGCCAGGCTGCCATGGGTGATCCGTGAAGTCGATCGTCAGCTTGGCAGCTACGGAGGTCTGGGTGCCTACGCCAGAAGCGAGCAGCGGTCTCATCGCTTCTTGACCAGCGAGATGGAGGAACTGCAGGGGATGGCGATCGTGGCACCTTCCCTTTTCCTTGTGGTGGCTGCGTTGCTGATGAATCTCGTGCTGACGCGCTGGATTGGATCGCAGCGCGAGCAGATCGCGATGCTCAAGGCATTCGGATTTACTTCCTGGGAGGTCGCCCTTCCCTACCTGGCCCTGGCCTGGATGCTGGCTCTCCTGGGTACGCTGTTTGGACTGATGCTGGGGGTGTATCTGGGGGAAGGCATGACGGCGATGTATTCCCGATTCTTCCATTTCCCTAATCATCGCTTTGAACTGTCCACCGTGGTGCTGCTGCGCGCGCTGGTGCTGACCAGTCTTTCGGCGCTGCTTGCCGTCGGGGCGTCGGCGATGGCTGTCATCCGGTTGCAGCCAGCGGAGGCGATGCGGCCCGAGGCGCCGATTCCTTATGGCCATGGCTGGCAAGATAGCCTGGTCAGCTGGATGCGGATGCCCCCCGCCACCGGCATGATGGTCCGGCATGTCGCTCGGCATCCTCGCCGAGTGCTCCTTTCGATTCTGGGGATTGCGTCGGCGGTGACGGTCCTGGTGCTGGGCAGTTTCATGCGCGATGCGATCGATGCGATGTTCGACATGATGCTGGGAGATGCCAAACGCCATGATTATCAGATCACCTTCACGCATGCGGTGGACGAGTCGGTGGCGTCGGAATTGAAGGGCATCGAGGGCGTGATGGATGTCGAGCTGTTTCGGATGGTTGCAGCGAGGATGACTCAGGGCAATCGCCAGCGTCTGCTGGCCATTCAGGGGATTGAACCCGATGGACGCATGCAAGTGCTGATCGATTCGAAGGCTCACCGTCACTCCCTCCCCGGTACAGGAGTTCTCGCTTCGCGCAAGCTTTTGGAGTCGTTGGGTAGCGGTGTGTCAGGGACGCTGCATGCCGACATACGCGAAGAACACCAGCCCCTCCTGCCGCTGACGGTCGGGGGTTCGATCGATGATGTCTCAGGTGAAGGCATCTGGATCGATCGCCGGACTCTTTGCAACCTCTTGCGAGAATCTCCCAGGGCAACCGGTGCATGGCTGAGAATCGATGCCAACAAACAGGCAGATGTGGTGCGCCGGTTAAGGGAGAGGCCGTTGATCCACCATATTGAATCGGTCGCACAGCAGAAGGCCAGCTTTCGTGCAACGATCGCGGAGAATGTTGGTCGCATGCGGTGGATCAATCGAATCTTCTCGCTGATCATCGCCATGGGGGTGCTGGCCAGTACCGGAAGGCTTTCGATTCTCGAAAGGCAACGCGATCTAGCGACGCTGCGGGTTCTTGGTTATCGCACGGGCGAACTGCACTGGATGATGGCCAGCGAGCTGATATTGCTGACTCTGCTGGCGATTCCGCTGGGGTGGGTCTTGGGCTACGCGGGATCGTACGCGACGGTGCATGCCTTTGACCGCGAGTTGTTTCGAATCCCGTTGGTTGTCTCGCCAGGGACGTACCTGCAAGCTGCAGGGATCGTCCTGGCAGCTACGCTGGTGATTGCCTGGAGCATGCGGTATCGGATTGCTAGACTGGACGAAGTGGAAGTGCTGAAAGCGAGGCAATGACGATGCGGAAGCAAACGAGCGGCTGGAAGTGGGCCATTGCCATGCTGCTTCTGGCTGTGGGTGGATGGTTCGTTTATCGATCGATGCAGCCGCAACTGCGGGTGGATGCCGCCATGGTTGATCGCGGGCCGATGGAAGCCTGGATCGATGAAGATGGAAAAACACGGCTTCAGGATCGCTACATCGTCTCCGCACCGCTCGCCGGGAACCTAGTCCGTATCCAATTGCGGGAAGGGGATGTCGTCGAGGCCGGGAAGACGAACCTAGCGACGATCCATCCCGCAGCACCTGGGCTGTTGGATGTGCGCCAGCGTCGCCAGGCTGAGGCGCGTCGAACCGCTGCCGCGCTCGCGGTCGATCAGTCCCGCTCAAGGACCACTGCGGTTCGCGAGTCGCTGGAATTGGCTGGCAAGACGCTGGAGCGGCAGGAGTATCTGAAAGAACGCGATTCGACCGCCCAGCAGGATGTCGATATCGCTGAGGCGGAATTCCAGAGCCTCAAGGCGCAGATGTCGGTGGCGACGATCGCCGAGGCGATCGCGAAGTTTGAACTGGAGCAGGCCGAGGCGGCTTTGCTGCATGTGGAATCGGATGAACCGCTCCCAACTCAGGGACAGGTAGCTGAGGGGGAGGGAGTGCAGGGAGAGGACTTTCATATCGTGGCCCCGATCGATGGACGGGTGTTGCGGGTGCTTCAGGAGAGTCAGGCGGTCGTCCAGCCGGGCGATGCGTTGCTGGAGATCGGGGATCCCAGGCGACTGGAGATCGAGATCGACGTCCTGTCTCCCGATGCGGTCAAGATTCGCGCCAACGATCCGGTGCGTATCACCGGCTGGGGTGGCGAACAGCCGCTGCATGGCCGGGTGCGACTGGTGGAACCTGGGGCGACCACCAAGATCTCCTCGCTGGGAGTGGAAGAACAGCGCGTCAACGTGGTAGTCGACATGGACGAGCCACCTGAGGAGCGAGAGACGTTGGGGGATGCTTTTCGCGTCGACGCTAGAATCATCTACTGGCAATCCAGCGATGTGCTCCGGGTTCCCTCCAGCGCTCTGTTGCGTTTGTCGGATGGCTGGGCAGTCTACCGCATCGAAGGAGGTCGAGCGTTGAGGACGCCGATCCAGGTGGGGCACCGCAATCCGCGCTGGACGGAGGTTCTGGAAGGGCTTTCTCCAGGCCAGCAAGTGATCGAATATCCTTCCGATAAAATCAATTCGGGCGTCCTCGTGCTGCCCAAGCCAACCAGTTGATCAAGGGACGCGGAAGTCGATGGCAAGAGGATCGTTATCGACTCCCCAGTTGCCTGCACACGGGCAGGACAGCGTCATCGATCTGTTACACTGAGGCAAGGGATGAGCTTGGGGGGCACCCAAGAGAGATCGAGACGCGAACAAGTTTTTTTCAGGCGAGTGACGCGATGCTGATTTTTGATGGGCACCTGGATCTGGCGCTCAACGGAGTCGATTGGAACCGAGACCTGCGACTTACAGTCGACGATATCCGTGCTCAAGAGCGATCGCTGGGGATGACCGAAGCGGGACGATGTACCAACACCGTCAGTTTTCCAGAGCTGAAGCGGGCCAAGGTGGGATGGTGCTTGGCGACTCTGTTGGCAAGGCAGGAGCCGCAGATCAACCACACCTTCGGATGGATCAGCCCGCAGGCCTGTTACGCGATGGCTCATGCCCATCTGGCCTACTATCGCGCCATGGAGCGTGAGGGGTATCTAAAAATTCTGCGGACGCGAGCGGAGTTCCTCGCTCATGTGACCGCCTGTCAGGCTGCCCCGGATGCGACGCCTCTGGGGATCATTCTGACGATGGAGGGAGCCGATCCGCTACTATCCGTCGATACGATCGAAGAGTTTTATGAAGCGGGGCTGCGCGCGATCGGGCTGACGCACTATGGCGCCAATCGCTATGGCGGCGGGACCCGTTGCGAAGTGGGGTTAGCACTGGAGGCCAGGCCATTGCTGGAGCGGATCGAGCGACTGGGGATGACGGTCGATATGACTCACCTGTCGGATCCTGCCTTCCCTCAGGTGCTCGATCTTTTCCATGGCCGGATCCATGCCAGTCATCAGAATGCCCGGGAACTATGTCATTGGCAGAGGCAGTTCACCGATACCCAGCTTCGTGCGGTGATCCAACGGGACGGCGTGATTGGAGTCGCCTTCGATGTGATCATGCTGCAGGAAGGGTATGTGCGGGGCGTGACGCCGCCAAATGAGACGATGGAAGCCGCCGCACGCAACATCGACCACATCTGCCAGTTGGCAGGTGATACCCGGCATGTGGCGATCGGCAGCGATCTGGATGGCGGGTATGGGAATGAGCAGACGCCGATCGATTTGAAGCAGATCAGCGATTTGCAGAAGTTGGTCCCCATGCTGGAAAAGCGAGGTTACTCCGGTAGTGATATCGCTTCGATCTTCCATGGCAATTGGATTCGCTTTTTCAGCGAATTGCTTCCCTGACCCCAGTGGGATCGAGAGTGGTTCATCGGGTGGCAAGTGTCATCCGGAAACCTCGATGGAAATCATGATGGGGCGTGGCGAGGAAAATCAAAGAGGCCTGACCCCTTTGATTTACCCCGCGGCGAAGCAGCTCACCGACCTCGCCGAATTTGGTGCACTTGTCAGCTTCCTCCACAATGCGAAGCCGGTATTCGGCATCGAATCGGCGTCGTTGGGCCTTTTCGGGGACCTCAGTGGGGTACATTTCGGGACCGTCTTTGTCTGTTGACATGGCTCACAACTCCTCGCCCTGTAGCTTCATTTCCGCGAAGGCAGTTGTCTCACGTCATATTGGCGCAGAGGGGATTCGAACTAACTGTGGATCTCCTGATGCCCAGGGATTGTAACTACCACTCCATCCATTGATTGATCAGCTCGCAAGTGCTTGGTATTATTTCGCGGCTACCTTGAATAATTTGCTGCATCGTTGCCTTGTACGGCGGCCATACGGATCCTGCTGTTTTAGCGAACTCGGATTATCGAAGGACGAATGCGTCGACGAGATGAATCCTCTACAGAAAAATCCACTTCATCTCAGTACTTGGCTGATCCTTGGCGGGGCCGCACTCGCGCTGCTGATGATCGTGGTTCCTGGCGAGACTGACAATCGCTACTACGCACGTGACTTTCAACTACAAGAGCATGGTTGGCCATTGGTTCACTTGTACCGTTTCGTTCCCAAGCCAAATTCCGTTGGGGAGGGGCGCGAGCAACTCCAGCAACGTTTGCAATCGTACCGCAATCATGGTAATCCACTCCCATTGCAACCCGTTCCCGGCCATCGCTATTGGACCAGAATTGAGAACTGGACGTTCTGGAACGGGATGTTGGCCCCGAACTGGATGGGTTGTCTGCTTAACGTATTGGTGTGTACGGCAATTCTGTTTGGAGTTGGTTTTTTCGTCGAACACCGTCGACGAAAACGCGATTCATTTTGGCAAGTCTCGCTACCAGAACTGCTTGGCATCTTCGTTGTCGTGGCCGTCATCGTTACCTTAGTGACCGAATCGGTCCAACAGATCCAACGCGAGGCGAAAGCTCGGCAGTTGCTGGTCGAGCCCCAAGCATCTCGCTTCGAGTTCATCGATGCGGCACCAGCGTGGTTGAGAAAACTGACAGACAACAGTCGGTTGCTCCAAGTTCGAGTCGTAGGGACTGAACCGGTACCGCTGGGGTGGCGTGTGCAGGAAGTCCAATTCGAAGATCAAGGCCTGGGATGGTTCAAGAATGCCGCAGAATGTTCGAAGTGCTTGGAAAGCTTTCCTTACATGACGACACTAGACCATTGGAACTCCGGTAGCCAAAGCCTTGAATTGGTGGCGAATGCTCCCGCTGAAAACATTCAACGCATGTCGCTTTTTCCAGCTTATTCTGTTAGCGATAAGGACTATCGATTCCTCGGTCGATTCAGCAATCTGGAAGTGCTTTGCTTACGAGATATCGACCTGGGTAAGGTACGTTTCGATTTCCCGGTGCTACCAAAGTTGGTCGAGATATGTATTGATGAGAACCGGGTGACACCGCGCGTGCTGGAATGGCTTCGCCAGCAACCGCGATTAAAACGCGTAAAGCTATGGTCGGCGTTTTCGATCGATGAAGGCCGATGGCACGAGGTTCAGTCGGCGCTATCGGGTATGACGATCCAAGATCGCCTTGGGGACGTTCATCCCTAGATTACAAAAAGCTCGCTTGCGGGGATAAGAAAATCGAAGGCCTGATCTTCTTCGATCGATGGCGTCAATTGGCCGTCATAAATCAAGACGGTTCGAATCGATTGATTCTTTGGCAGTTTAATCGCACCGATTTTGCGGTCGACTTCCTGAATGACTGAGGTGCTGATCTGGCTTTTGAATTTGATTTCACACAGATAAACGGATCGCTTGGTTTGGATCAAAAGATCGATCTGACATCCCTGCTGGCGCAGAGTTTTGCTCTGGCGATAAGGGCCGGCGTAAAGAACTGCATGGTGGGGAATCCGAAGTTGTTCAAAGACTGCACCCAGGTTCTCCATGACAAGATTTTCGAATTGAAGGCCCATGATCGTGTCCCACTGGTCGAGTTGTTCTAAGGCGATTGACTTAAAACGACCTTTGATGATCTGGGCGCGATGAGGCTCGACGTACTTCAGGTAGAAACGAAGGTAATTATCGATCCGCAAAGAACGACGACGGTTCGGTCCCGACGCGAAAACAAGCTATCCCATGCATTCTTGAGGTAGCCCGCGAAATCAGGTTCACCAATACCCATCCATGAGATCTCATCGAATAAAACGACGACGGTTCCTTTAGGCGGCAACTGACTTGCCAGAAGCTGAAAGGCAGTTGACCAGTTATCCAGGGGCAATTGCGGTGCCTTGGACTGTTTCGAGAGTTGCTCGGAAAATGCCGTCAACTGCTCTTTTTTGGTTAAACCCGGACGTGGTGGAAGGCCCGAGAATTCGAAGAAGGCATTTGCCTGTTTGGCGCACTGCTGAATGAATCGGCTCTTTCCGATCCGTCGTCGCCCGTGGCATGTTACCAGCGAACTGTTTTTCTTCTCAAGGAGTTCACGAAACTCCGCTTGCTCCCGCTCCCGGCCGATAAAGGTGTTCATGTCGATTCGGTGCCTAAAACAAAGCTGTTCGTTTTGGCACATTTTCGCCATCTTGTCGTTTTCGTGCCATCAGTAAAGAACCCGATTCTGGCACCAAAGCGACATTTCGTCAATAACCTAAGACCAGTCACGGAAGTATCGCGTGCATTCCTCGACATCATTCGGATATTGCAACCGTATTTCGAACCGCTTCACTGAACATTGTCTTGTGATACCACACCAAAAAGCCAAGACCGATCCGATTGAGATCGAGGACACGCCAGCGAGTCGGCGTCTGCGGATCTTGGAATTGCTCGGCGATGGCGGGAAGCTGCGATCCACCTGCATTGCAAATCACTTGGGTTGCAGCCTCAAAACCGTCAAACGCGAGCTCGAAACCCTCCGCTTGGCCGGCCGCATCGAGTTCATCGGTCCGAGCAAAACTGGGACATATCAGCTGGTGGGAACGTGGATGCGATGTTGGATTTGCTACAATTTCATCATCGTTCGTTCGAACCGGTGGCTAATAGAAGACGTCATATAGACAATTCAAAGCAATTACATAAATCATGTTCCAGGCGATATTTAAATGTGTTATTGCTCTATCACTTTTGATGGGGGGTTGGGCCAATACTTCTAACGCTCAGCCCCCCAAGGAGCTCACCAACAGCATCGGGATGAAGCTGGTGCTGATCCCTAGAGGGACATTCATGATGGGCTCACCCGAGAGCGAGCAAGGCCGTAAAGAGGACGAGAACCAACACGATGTGACGATAAGCAAGGACTATTACTTAGGCGTGACGGAAGTCACCCAAGGGCAATACGAAAAGGTGATGGGAACTAACCCGAGTTACTTCCAGAGGCAAGGCGTCCGCAAAAGCGATACTTCGACGTTTCCAGTCGAGCACGTTTCTTGGGAGGATGCTGTCGAATTTTGCAAGAAGCTTTCATCATTATCCGACGAGAAGAATGTAGGTCGCATGTATCGCTTACCGACAGAGGCGGAATGGGAATACGCTTGTCGCGCTGGCAGCAAGACTGCGTATTTTTTTGGTGAGGATTCGAAATCACTCGGTGACTATTCGTGGTTTGGTGCGAACAGTTATAGCATGATGCATCGGGTTGGCATGTTGAAACCAAATGCCTGGGGGTTATACGACATGTATGGGAGCGTTTGGGAGTGGTGTAGCGACTTGTACGGTGAGTATCCCCAGGGGCCGGTCAGCGATCCAAGTGGTCCAACAGAGGGCTATCACCGCGTACGCCGTGGTGGCAGCTTCGACTTGCCAGGCGGATGCAATCGGTCGGCGTCACGGTTTCGAGACACTCCCTCGTGGCAACTCGTCAACTCCGGTTTCCGCGTTGCCCTGAGTCCATCCGGAATCCCCAAGTCGCCGGAGGCGGACAAGTAGAGCTTCCAAATTGAAAACGATCAGTGTCATTGTTCGCTTGACCCTATAAATCGAAATTGTGACCCTGTAAATCGGGCTGCAAAGAAGTTGCAAGTTCGGCTTGATAGATAGTGTTTCGAGTCGTCTCAAACAATGAAATCGGCGCGCGTCGTATTTCGCGTCGCGCGTGGTATCGAAGTGCGAGTTTTCCATGGGATTTGTAGGTTTGAAGTGGACCCCATTATTCGGACCACGGAACATACCGAACACACGGAAGCAAGAGATAACGGCAAGAGGATTCGTTTCCGTGTGTTCGGTGTGTTCTGTGGTTGAAAAAGACAGGGGATCGCGGCTGAGGTTTGTCGATCAATGCGATTGCTACCTTTGGCACGTCGATGTTTTCCTGGGTTTTCGCTCTTGATCAGCGAGCTCCCTCGGATGGTATAATGGGCCGGTACACCAACCTAAGTCCTTCAATAGCCGATCGGTTCGAGACGGAGAATTTCCAGAGCCGGATCAGGAGAAAACTATGCTTGATATTGTCGGGGGGCGCTTAAGCACCCATTGCGATCGTCGCCAGCGGCGTCACTTCCTGAAAATCGGTGGGCTCGGACTCGGTGGGTTGTCGCTCCCTGGAATCCTGCATGCCCAGGACTCTGCCCCTTTGAACCCCAAGCGTTCGTTGGGGCACAAGGCGGTGATCATGGTCTATCTTTCGGGAGGCCCGTCGCATCAGGACATGTTTGACTTGAAGGTCGATGCACCCGTAGAAATTCGTGGGACCTTCCAACCGATCTCGACGAACGTTTCCGGGATACAAATCTGCGAACATATGCCCAGGCTCGCGAAGATCATGGACAAGGTAGCGATCGTGCGTTCCTTGCACGGCTGTCCGGATCAGCACGCCTCGGACTTGTGCATGAGCGGATATCCCATGGGTGCCAATGGCAGACAAGACAACCACCCATCGCTCGGGTCGGCAGTTGCGAAGTTGCAAGGTTCTGTCGACCAAGCCGTACCGCCGTTTGTGGGGCTTTCGATCAAGACCAAGCATGATCCGTACAGCAATCCGGGTTACCCAGGGTTTCTAGGACCTGCTTATGCGCCGTTTCAGCCCGATGGAGAGGGCATGGCCAATATGCGTCTGGAAGGAATCAGCCTGGATCGTCTTCGAGATCGACGCGGGTTGCTCCAAAGTCTCGATCGATTCCGCAGCCAGGTCGACCTAAACGAAGGCTATCGAGCAGCCGATACCATGACCCAGAAAGCCTTTGACGTGTTGACTTCGAGTCGGCTGGTTGAAGCCCTCGATTTGGAGAGGGAGGATCCTGCCGTGAGGGATCGCTATGGTCGCGGGAGTCGTGATCCGGCGTTTGGTGAGGATGCAGGTCCGCATTGGATGGATCAGTTCCTGACCGCGAGGCGATTGGTAGAAGCCGGGGTTCGCTGCGTGACGCTTTCCTTTGGAAGTTGGGATCGCCATCACTCAAACTTTGAAAGATTGCCGACGCAGCTTGCGAAATTCGACCAAGCCATCACGGCGTTGATTGAGGATCTTCACGAGCGGGGACTCGATCAAGACGTCAGCGTGGTCGCTTGGGGCGAATTCGGACGAACCCCACGAATCAATAAAGACGGGGGGCGAGACCACTGGCCACAGGTCTCCTGTTGTCTCTTAGCAGGAGGCGGAATGCGAACTGGCCAAGTCATCGGTTCGACCAATCGTTTTGGCGAGGTCCCACAGGATCGCCCTGTCCATTACCAAGAAGTCTTTGCGACGTTGTATCATCGGTTGGGAATTGACGTGAGCACCGCGACGATTCCCGACTTTTCCGGTCGCCCTCAGTTTCTGGTCGATCGACACTTGCCCATCAAAGAGCTCATATAGGCCAGGCCAGCGAGCGGCGGCTTTGACAAAAAACTCTGGCAAAAAGCTCCGGGGCTGTCCCCGGGATTCTGCCATACTTCATGTGTCGCCCTCCGGGCTAAACCAAACAGCCGGATCTCTGCGGTAGATCCTCTATCGAGCAGCTTTACCCGCGGTTCTCCATCTGACGCCCCCCCGCCCATTCTGGTCCGTCAAAGCCTCAGGGGTGAAGGGGAGCCAAGCAGTTGGCGGCTTGTGCTTTGCTCGGTGCTCGACCATACTTTTGCCGATGGATGGCAAGAGCGATGGACAACATTAGAACCCCACGAGCGAGCGCAAAATGGATGGCGAAGATTTCGAGTTAGTGATCAAAAACCAATCCTCGACGGGGCTTCAGGCGGTCCTGATTTACCAGGGGCAGAGCGATCCATTCGCCTTCTTTTTCGGCCACAAGATCACCCAGCAAGAGTACTCAGGGAGTCTCGTGTTCCTCGATCCGGCCGAGTCGCTCGAGGATCTACCTTGGGAACCGGTGGTACTGAACATCGCCGGAATCCTAGATGCGAACTTGGGACTGCAATTGTTTGACGTCGAAGTCTTATGTCGCTTTGATCCCGTTGAAGTTCCCCAGCCACAGATGCGCCAAAATAGGATCTCCCGGACGACGGTCGATTTCGAAAGCTATGAACTGCAAATCGAAGCGATTGAAACCGAGGTCTTCGAGCAATTCGATCAGCAAGGAGAAGTCCCCGATGACCAGTCCTACTGGCCGGTCGCCAAGGCCGAGTGCTTGATGGATTCCGACCCCCCGGTGATCGCAGTCCTGATGCAGGACGAGAGTTTGTGCACCGACGAACACACCCAACACTTCGTCAATTGGTTAGCCCATAGCATGCAATGGCCCAAAGAGATCGAGGTGACGGTTTGTATGCCCGCTCGAAGTCTGGGTAGGCTGGAACTTGAGGTTCCTTCGGAGTCGTGAGTTTCGCTTGGCCGATGCGGCTAAGCGGTCGTCCACCCCTGGAATCTGCACCCGAGAATGAATGCTGGATGAATGCATAGATGAATGCTAGCATTTGCCTCTGAAGAAGAGAAACTTGGAATCTCAGGCAGGGCGTTTAAGGCGATCTTGCACCGAAAATTGGGCATCAGGTAGACTTTTGGTTATGAGAAGACCAACCATTACGATCGATGCCTCCCACACGTTGGGTTCCGGAAAAAACACCGGCATAGAACGCGTGGTTCGCAACCTATGCCGAGAACTTCCTTCGGTCCTTCAAGAGCGTGGTTGCCCTGGACTGCAGATCGCAACGCACTTTCAAAGTCGTTTTTTGGAGGTCGATCCTGGCTTGGAGCAAAGCCTGCAGTTCCTTTCCACTTGGGAAAGAAATGCCGGAGAGTTCGTTCCAGGTTGGATCCAAGCTATCCCAAAGTGGATCGCAGCCTCGAGCCACTCTGCGAAGCTTCGTAAGTGGATGGATCCTCGGCCAAGTCACCTTGGAATTTACAAGTTGCCGCACCACGTTGTCCGGTGGGGCGGTTTGACACGCAAAGTGCTCGAGGGAAACGCCATCGAGCCTAGCGCCGATCGAATCCTCATCCTGCCGGATGCTTATTGGACTCGCAGGGGCATATGGAAGACGGTCGAAGCTCATCGGAAGGCCGGAACGATGATCGCCACGGTGGTCTATGACTTAATTCCATTGACGCATCCAGAGTATGTTGGAAAGAAACGGAGTGATAAGTTCCAAAGCTATCTCGATCAGGTCGTTCGGAATTCCGATACGATCATTGCGATTTCCAAGACGGTGCGGGATGACGTAAAGCGGTATATCGAGGCTCAAACGGATCGCTCTGCGATGTGCCAAGATGTACGAGCCTTTGTCTTGGGGGCTGAGTTGAGCGTTCCAGAATCTGGGACTACCGCACAATCCATTCGCCCGATAGTCAAAACCTTGTTTCATGCCTCGAGCCCTTATCCACCTTACTTGATGGTCGCCAGTTTTGATCCGCGAAAGAACCATACCCAAGCACTCGATGCGTTTGATTTGCTCTGGAAATCGAATCCGGAATTGCAAATCTGTTTTGCAGGTCGGAGTGGTTCAAGGTGTGATGATTTCATGCGTCGCATCGAGCAGCACCCAAAACTCAACCGTGGACTTTGGGTTTTTCACGATTTAACGGATAGGGAATTGCATCATGTCTACGAGCATTGCTCAGGCGTGTTGCTACCATCGATCGTCGAGGGGTTTGGACTTCCCATTGTCGAATCGCTTTGGCATGGACGGAAAACCTTTGCTTCCGATACGCCGATCCATCGCGAGGTAGGTGGTAAGTGTTGCGAGTATTTCCCTTTGCACGATCCAATGGCACTCTCCAACCAGATTCAGGCTTGGGAGTCGCTGCGAACGGCTGGATCTAGCACGGGAGGGATCCATGGTGCGGAGGATTGGTCCAAGCCGACGACTTGGCGTCAAAGTGCGACGCAGTTGCTCGACGCAGTACTCGATGGTTTCGCTCAGCGGGTATCGATACCCCAAAGGCAGGCAGCCTAAGCGACCATGTTATGCAGGCCCTCGGCCTACCCCCCCGCGGAGCTAAGCCGTTGACCTTATCGCCCTCTTTGTAGGTTCATCCGAATCGTGAGCGTTCTATGAGCGATGGTAACTTTGAATCGGCCGACGATCTAGCCAGAGAGCAACCGCTGCTGAGGGGATCGGTCTGTTTGAGTTGCCGGGATCATCGGACGATCGTCAGTGGACGCGGGTCTGTTTTCCTGTTGTGTCAATCGGATCATACGCCACCGCAGTGGCCGAAGTACCCTCGACAACCCCTCCACAGTTGCCCTTATTGGAGTGAAGCGACCTTGGCCGGTCCTGAGGATCCCGATTGAAGCACTCAGACAAAGCGGATTTTTGAAATACCCAGACAAAGCGGATTTTTGAAACACAGAGACACAGAGAGCACAGAGAGGAAGAACGAGGGAGAACCAGAGAGAGGAAGAACCAGGGAAGTGAAAGGCGGGTAGGGAATCAAACGGTAGGGTAAGAAGAGTGCGGTAGGGTAAGAAGAGCAGGGGCCGGCTGGGTCGATCGGTTGGGATCGTCGTTACGACGGAGGGTCGAAATTCAAGGTAGGCACCCCATTGCGCAGCGACCATATAGCTGCGGCAGTACGATCGCTGATTTTGAGCTTTCGCAGAACGTTCTGAACGTGCTCTTTGACGGTCTCTAGACTTATGCTCAGTGACTTGCTGATGTCTCGGTTGCTCAGCCCTAGCGAAAGATGGATGAGAATTTGGTGCTCTCGTTTTGTCAGTGGAACTGGAATCGATTCGGCGGGTTTATGATGCCCAGTGAGGAATGTTTTGGCTAAGCCTACGAGTGATTCGGGCATCCGATGTCCTGTTCGGACCGATTCGCAAGACTGAATAAGTCGCTGAACGGAGTATCGTTTGGGGATATAATCCCAGGCGTTCAGGGCGCTTGCTCGCGCCACATGCGTGGGGTTTTCGTCGTAGGAATAAATGATCCATTTGCTTTCGGTGTATTTTCCTATCAGTTGATGGCATCGTTCGAGCAGATCGAAATCCCCTACGCGCAATTCCGAAATCAAAACA
>Ga0315908_10000321_pt1 | contig 38569 bp, 35 predicted proteins | sample LakEriMetagenome_12_FD_203520 | JGI IMG/M metagenome (GOLD analysis project Ga0315908, IMG submission 203520) | Freshwater fungal communities from buoy surface, Lake Erie, Ohio, United States - Buoy 4 MA124 | ecosystem: Environmental > Aquatic > Freshwater > Lake > Lake biofilm | place: USA...
TTTCCGCCGCATCCTTTCCGACACCGACGCCAGCCTGATCCGCCAATATGCGGCCCTGCTGGCCACCGAAGGCGTGACGCTGACCATCACGGTGGACGGCATCGACGCCATCGCTCGCACCGCCGCCCAGGTGAACGAAAGCGTGGAAAACATCGGTGCCCGCCGCCTGCACACGGTGATGGAAAAGTTGCTCGAATCGGTCAGCTTCGACGCCAGCGAACGCGGGGGCGACACGGTTGTGGTGGACGCAGCGATGGTGACCCGCGAGCTCGGCGATATCGCGGGGAACCGGGATTTGTCGAAGTATATCTTGTAATTAGAAAGCTTTGCCTCCGGCGGGCAGGGACGCAGTCCCTGCACCCGTTCGTTCTGGGGCAGCCCTTCACCAAGTGCGCCGGCCACAAACGAAAGCGGGTGCAGGGGCTCAGCCCCTGCCCGCCGGAGGCCAAAACTTACTCGGCTTTCTTCTTCGCCGGTGCCTTTTTCTTCGCCGCCGGCTTCTTGGCCGCGGCCTTCTTCGGGGCTGCCTTCTTCGCCGGGGCCTTCTTGCCCTTTTTCGACGGACCGGCTGCAGCGCGCGCGGCGAGCAGGGCGATGGCTTCGTCCAGCGTCACCGCTGTTGGTTCGGCGCCCTTGGGCACGTTGGCGTTGGTGGTGCCATCGGTGATGTAGGGCCCGTAACGGCCGGCCAGCACCCGCACGGCCGCGCCGGATTCTGGGTGTGCGCCCAGTTCAGCCAGCGCCGTTGCCACGCCGCGTTGCGGGCGGCCACCGGCCGCCTTGGCAGCGGCGGCTTCCGCCAGTTTCACCACGGCGGCGTTCATGCCGGTTTCAAACACTTCGGCCGTGTTGGACAGCCGGCCATAGGCGCCATTGTGCGCCAGATACGGCCCATAGCGCCCGATGCTCGCCGTGATCGGTTCCCCGGTTTCCGGATGCGGCCCGATGGTGCGCGGCAGATTGAGCAGCTTGATCGCCCACTCGATATCTTCCGGCCCGGTGATGCTCACATCCTTGGGGATGGAGGCCCGCGCCGGCTTTTCGCCCTCACCGCGCTGCACGAACCGCCCAAAACGGCCCGTCCGCACGCTGATCGCCTCGCCCGTCACCGGATCATTGCCCAGTTCCTGCGGGCCATCGTTGGCCCCGCCTTCGCTGGCAAACGGCCGCGTGTACTTGCACTCCGGATAGTTCGAGCACGCCACAAACGCCCCGAACCGCCCGGTCTTCAGGCTCAGCCGCCCCGCGCCGCACTTCGGGCACACGCGCGGATCGACCCCGTCGCCCTTGTCCGGAAACAGGAACGGCGCCAGATATTCGTCCAGCGCGGCGGTCACATCCGAAGGCCGCTGCTCCATGATCTCGGCGGTTTTCGGCTGGAAATCCGCCCAGAACGCCCGCAGCAATTCCAGGTAGCTGGCATCGCCGGCCGACACATCATCCAGCTGGCTTTCCAGGTCGGCGGTGAAATCATACTCCACATAGCGCGTGAAGAACCTCTCCAAGAACGCCGTGACCAGCCGGCCCTTTTCCTCGGCAAAGAATCGATTCTTCTCCACCCGCACATAGGCGCGGTCGCGCAGAGTCTGCAGGGTGCTGGCATAGGTGGAAGGCCGCCCGATGCCGAGCTCCTCCAGCTTCTTCACCAGCGTCGCTTCCGAAAAGCGCGCGGGCGGTTCGGTGAAGCTCTGGATCGCCTCCACCGTTTTGGACGCGCAGCGATCACCGCCGGCCAGGCGCGGCAGGCGGGCACCGTCTTCATCGTCTTCCGCCGGCTCATCCCGGCCTTCGGTGTAGAGCACCAAAAACCCCGGCGTGATCACCACCTGGCCAGTGGCCTTCAGGCCGTGACGGCCATCATCGTCAAACATGTCGACTGTGGTGCGCTCCAGCCGGGCGCTGGCCATCTGGCTCGCCACCGTGCGGTTCCAGATCAGCGCATACAACCGATCCGCATCCGTATCCGCCCGGGTCGATGCCGCACCATTTGGCCGCCGCGAGAAATCCGTCGGGCGAATCGCCTCGTGCGCTTCCTGGGCATTCTTCGCCTTGGTCGCATAGAATCGCGGCTTTTCCGGCAGCACATCGGGTTTGCTGCCATAATCGCGGGCGATCATGTCGCGCACGGCGGCCATGGCTTCGCCGGCAATCTGCACGCCGTCGGTCCGCATGTAGGTGATGTGGCCATCTTCATACAGGTTCTGCGCCACCCGCATGGTGTGGCTCGCGCTGAAGCCCAACCGGCGCGACGCCTCCTGTTGCAGGGTCGATGTGGTGAAGGGCGGCGCCGGGTTGCGGCTCACCGGCTTGGTCTCCACCGTGCGCACGGTAAAGCCATTCTTCTCAATGGCTTCCCGCGCAGCATTGGCTGCAGCATTGTCCAGATCAAACTGCGCCAGTTTCTTGCCGTCCAGCACCGCAAGGCGCGCCTTGAAGGTGGCGCCATTGGGGGCAATCATCTCGGCTTCAACGCGCCAATATTCCCGCGCCTTGTGCGCTTCGATCTCGCGTTCGCGCTCCACCACCAGGCGCAGCGCCACCGATTGCACGCGGCCCGCGCTCTTCGCGCCGGGCAGCTTGCGCCACAGCACAGGGGAAAGCGTGAAGCCCACCAGATAATCCAGCGCGCGCCGCGCCAGATAGGCATCGATCAACGGCTGATCGAGATCGCGCGGGGCCTGCATGGCCTTGGTGACAGCGGCCTTGGTGATTTCGTTGAACGTCACCCGGCTCGCCCCGCCCTTGGGCAGCGCGCGCTTGTCTTTCAGCCATTCCAGCAAATGCCAGCTGATCGCCTCCCCCTCGCGATCAGGATCGGTCGCCAGGATCACGCTGTCCGCCCGCTTCGCCGCCTCGCGAATGGCGGCGAGCTGCTTGGACCGGTCCGCCGAAACCTCCCATGCCATGGCGAAATCCTGGGCAGGGTCCACCGAGCCATCGCGGGCCGGCAGATCGCGCACATGGCCAAAACTGGCCAGCACCTCATAGCTGCTGCCGAGATATTTGTTGATGGTCTTCGCCTTGGCCGGCGATTCAACGATAACGAGTTGCATTAGAGTCCCTCACGTATACGCGCGAGGGTGGGGTGCCGGGGCGACGGGCGTCAAGGGGTGCAGGGTCGCAGGGTGGCGTACAACGGCTTCTGGGCCGGAAGCGGAATGGCAGTTTTCGGCCGCACTGCCGAAAAACTGCCTTTCATTGCCACTAGGAACCAAAGGCTGCTTCCGACCCACTTGCGGTCGATCGCGTCATCGTTACCGAATGACTGCTCACAGCAGAAGCTGCCGTTCGGCCGTATAAGAACCGCCGGTCAGCAGCGCGCCCTCATTCCGGTCATTCACATGCTGACGGCAAATCCCGAAAGCCGCCATTGTTCTTGCTCTGGTGGCGCCCGTGCCGAGCGATCCTGTTTGGCCATGGCGCGCCCGGTGGCACTTGGTATATTTGCCGGTGCGGGGTGCGGTCGTCGTTGCTCACCGAGTGCAGAATGAACCGAGGCCGGTATGGACGTGCTGGATTTTGGCTTGAGGCCCCTGAGCACCTACCTGTCGGATCCCATACGGCATGACCTGCAGCAGCGTGCACAGCGGCGAGTCTTCGGCGACGGGCAGGCCTTGCACAGGCAGGGCGATGACCCAGCGCGGCTCTGCATCATAGCCGAAGGCATAGTCCGGTTCGGGCGCTTCCAGCATGACGGCTCATTCAAGCTACTGAGCATGCTGGGCCCTGGCGCACACTACGGCGATGTCGCGCTCGAACGGCGCGCCTTCACGCAGAATGTCCATGCTGTCGGGCCCTGCGAGATCGATGCGATCGATGAAGCTGCACTCGATGCGCTGCTGCGCGACCATCCTGACTTCGCCATTGCGCTTTGGCGCTGCAACACGGCGCGGCTGAACGCCGTGCTCGAACTCTACGACGATGCGCGTTCGCTCCCGGTGACGGCGCGGCTGGCAAAGGTGCTGTATGTTCACACTGGGCGCGGCGAGATGCCGGATGGCGTCGCCTGTCTGCAGCGCGAGTTGGCCGAGCTTCTGGGGGTTACCACCGTTGCCGTCGGCAATGCGATGAAGGCCCTTGAAAGGGCCGGGCTTGTCGAACCCGGCTATCGTCGGGTCGTCGTGCCCGACAAGGCGCGACTAAAAGCCTGGCTGCGAAAGTCCGGCGTGGCCTGAGGCACATCCGCCACCGGCAAAGATTTCGAACCGCGGCACAAAAGCAAACTGCTTTGTCTTCCCGCCGCGCCGATGGTGGCATTATGGCGCTGGGATGGAGATTGTCGGCGGGCACATGGCCTCTCGGCAACGCCAATGGAGAACTGTGCCATGACAGCAGCCGATCTCACGCCGGAGCAGATCGCGTTCCGGGACCATGCCCGAAGCTGGCTTGCCGCCAATGCGCCGCCGCCGCCGCCGGAGCGGCTGCCGATCACGCCCATCGAGGTGATGACAACCGGGCAGCGCGACTATCTGCAGGCGTGGCAGAAGAAATGCTATGATGCCGGGCTGGTCGGCGCCGACTATCCCAAGGAATATGGCGGCCACGGACACCAGGGTTGCCAGCGCATTGCCAACCAGGAACTCGGTCGCGCCAGCGTTCCGTTCTTGATCAACATCGTCGGCCTCAGCATGGCCGCGCCGACGATCCTTCGGCACGGGACGGAGGAACAAAAGCGCAAGTTTATTCCAGGTTGCCTGTCAGGCGCGGAAATCTGGTGCCAGGGCTTTTCCGAACCCGGCGCCGGGTCCGACCTTGCCAGCCAGCGGACCTCGGCGGTGCGCGACGGCGACGACTGGATCATCAACGGCCACAAGGTGTGGACCAGCCTCGGCCATTTCGCCACGTGGATGATCCTTGTCACCCGCACCTCGAAGGAGGACAAATATGCCGGGCTGACCTATTTTCTCTGCCCCATCGCCGGCCAACCGGGCGTCACCGTTCGGCCACTGGTGAAGATCACCGGCGAAACCGGCTTCAACGAAGTCTTCTTCGAGGATGTGCGAATCCCCGATTCCAACCGGCTCGACGATGTCGGCAAGGGCTGGGAGGTGGCGATGACCACCTTGCTGTCCGAACGCGGTGCCGCCGAAGGAGCAGGCAGCGGCGGCGGTGGCGGTGACGGGGCGATCCAGAATCTGATCGAGCTGGCGCGCAGCAGTTGGCGAAACGGCATTCTCGCCGCCGACGATCCCGTGACCCGCGACGCCATCATGCAGCGCGCGATTGTCGGCGAAGGGATGCGGCAGAACGTCAGGCGAGCGCGGGTGCCGGCGCTATGCGATCATCCGATGCGCCTGCCTTTGCAACAGAAACTGACCGGCAGCGAGTTTGCACAGGATAATGCGCGGCTTGGCGTCGAAATTGCGGGCGCGCATTCGACACTTTATAAGCGTGACCCGCGCGCGCCGCACCAAGGCCATTGGCCGCTCGCCTATCTGAACAGCTTCGGCAACACGATCGCGGCCGGCACCAACGAAATCCAGCGCAACATCCTGGGCGAGCGCGTGCTCGGCCTGCCCAAGTCGAAATAGGGAGGTGCAGGTGTCCGGAACGAACAGTGCGCCGAGCGATTTCGGCTTCGGCGAAGACGAAGCGATGATGCGCGACATGGCGCGCAGGATGCTCGACGAGCGGCTGCCGATGGACAGGTTGCGCAACCTGGTCGCAGCAGCACCCGAGCCGGTCTATGATGCCGGTGAACGCGCCCCCTGGGATGAGGCACTGTGGGCCGAAATCGTCGCGCTCGGCTGGACCGGCCTTGCTATCGGCGAAGCGGACGGCGGCTCGGATATCTCGCTCGCCGGCATTGCCGCAATTGTCGAGGAAGCGGGACGTCACGCGCTGCCTTCCCCGCTCATCCCGACGCTCTCGGCAAGCCTCGTCCTCCGGGCAGCCGGCAGTGACGCCGCCCGGGCCGTGATGGCGCGCATCGCCGGCGGGGCCGCGGCCAGCCTGGCGATCACCAACGACCGTGGCAGCTGGGAGCCCGGGGACGCTCCGCTCATCGCCCACGCCGATGGCGACGACCTTGTCCTCCATGGCACCGCCCGGTTCGTGCAGGACGGATTCAAGGCCGACCTTTTTATTGCGAGTGCGAGGCTCGGCGATGCCATCGTCCTGTGTGCCGTGGATACCAGGGCCGAAGCATTGACCCTCGAAGCCGATCACATCCACGACCTGACCCGCGATCAGGCGAGCGTGCATTTCGATGGCGTCCGAGTCAGCGCAGGTGCGATCCTGTCGCGCGATGCGGTCCCGGTCCTGCGCGCGGCTTGGCCGGGCCTTTTGGCGCTGGTCTCGGCCGACCTGTGCGGGGCCAGCGAATGGCTATTGCAGACGACGGTCGCCTACGCCAAGGAGCGCGTCCAGTTCGATCGCCCGATCGGCTTTTTCCAGGCAGTCAAGCATCCGCTGGTCGATGCCATGGTCGAAATCGACCGGGCGCGTTCACTTCTTTACCATGCCTGTGCAGAGATCGTCGCCGGCTCGCCCCAGGCGGAAATCGCGGCGCGCATGGCCAAGAGCGCCGCATCGGATGCCGCTGCCTTCATCTCCGATCGATCCATCCAGCTGCACGGCGGGATCGGGTTCACCTGGGAATATGGCCTGCACATTTATTTCAAGCGCAACCTGCACAACCAGGCGTTGTTCGGCGACGGCGTGCACCAGCGGGCAAAGCTGGCGGATTTGTTGATCGGGCCGGTGAGCAACACGGCCAATGTGACGGGATAACACCCCGGCGTTGCAACGACTTTTTGAGGGAATCGCGCATGAAGACCAGATTGACCGCGCTGCTGGGTATCGAAGCCCCCATCATCTGCGGCGGCATGATGCGGGTCGGCACCGCCGACCTTGCGGCCGCGGTTTCCAACGCCGGCGCCCTCGGCGTGATGACGGCGCTGACGCAGAAGACGCCCAAGGGGCTTCATGACGAGATTGCGCGCTGCATGTCGCTCACCAACAGGCCTTTTGCCGTCAATCTCACGGTTGGCGTGGTCGCGACCAAGATCGACTATGACGAATATGTCGAGGTGATCACCCGCAGCGGCGTCAAGATCGTCGAAACCGCCGGCCGCAGCCCGGAACCGTTCATGGAGCGGTTCCGGGCCGCCGGCATCAAGGTCATCCACAAATGCGTCACCGTTCGCCATTCGCTGGCGGCCGAACGCCTTGGCGTCGATGTCGTCAGCATCGATGGCTTCGAGTGCGCCGGCCACCCTGGCGAGCAGGATGTCGGTGGCCTTGTGCTGTTTCCGGCGGCTGCCCGCGCGCTCAAGATCCCGGTGGTGGCGTCGGGCGGCATTGCCGACGGCCGCGGGCTGGCGGCGGCGCTGGCGCTCGGTTGTGATGGCATCAACATGGGAACGCGGTTCCTCGCGACCCAGGAGGCGCCGATCCACGACGGCATCAAGGAAAAGATCGTCGAGATGGACGAGAACCAGACTCAACTCATCTTCCGCAGCTATCGCAACACCGCACGCGTCTACAAGAATTCGGTGGCGATGAAGGTGGCCGAGATCGAAGCCGCCGGAGGCGGTTTCGATCAGGTTCATGAGTATGTCTCCGGCACCAACCAGGACAAGGCCTGGACCACCGGCGATATCGAGGCGGGCATGGTGACGACCGGTCAGGCGGGTGCGCTCGTCGACGATGTACCGACCTGCAAAGACCTGGTCCAATCGATTGTCGACGACGCTGAACGGATCATCACGCAGAGATTGACAGACATGGTCGGCTAACCGCCAAACATCGGAGTCGCATATGACGCACATCGTCGACGTTTTCTGGTCCTTCCGCAGCCCCTATTCCTATCTGGTGACGCCCGACCTGCTGCGCCTGCGCGAGGATTTCGAAATTGTCGTACCGCTTCGGCCGGTGCTGCCGATTGCCGTGCGTTCCAAGGAAACGCTGTTCACCGGCGATCCGCGGCGGGCCCGGTACATCGCCATCGACGCCGCACGGCGGGGGGCGTTTCTCGGGATGCGGATCGGCATGCCATCGCCTGATCCGATCGTGCAGGATATGACGACTTACGAAGTCGCCGAGGTGCAGCCCTATATCTATCGGCTCACCGGCCTTGGCGTTGAAGCCGAACGCCGGGGCAAAGGCATCGAATTTGCCTATCATGTCGCACATCTGATCTGGGGCAGCGAACCGGGCTGGAACGAAGGCGATCGGCTTGCCGAAGCCACGGCCAGGGCCGGGCTCGATCTTGCCGAGATGGACGCAGCCATTGCTGCCGAAGACACGACGCCAGCGATCGAAGCCAATCAGGCAGCCCTCGCTGCCGCCGGCGGCTGGGGGGTGCCGACGATGGTCTTCAACGCCGAGCCCTTCTTCGGCCAGGACCGCATCGACACGCTGCGCTGGCGCCTCGAAAAATCCGGCGTGCCGAAACGCTGACGGCCGATCGTCACAATGCTTTGAAAGGTCCGATATGTTGAAGCTGCATTTTGCCCCGAACTCGCGCGCCGGACGGATTGTCTGGCTGCTGGAGGAACTGGCGTTGCCCTATGACATCAACAAGATGTCGTTCCATCCCAAGGACCTGAAGTCGGACGAACATCGCGCCCGCCATCCGCTGGGCAGGGTTCCGGTGCTGGAAGACGGCGATGTTACGATCTTCGAATCCGGCGCCATCGTCGATTATATCCTCGAACGGCACAAGAACGGCGGATTGAAGCCCGCCGTCGATGACCCGCGTTTTCCGGCCTATCTGCAGTGGTTTCACTATTGCGAGGGCATGGTGATGCCGCCGGTCAACACGGTGGTGGTGCACACGCTGCTGCTTCCTGAAGACCGGCGGGACGCCAATGTGCTCGGCCAGGCGCAGCGGCTGCTCACCAAGGCACTCGAGCCGGTGAATGAAGCCCTTGCCGGCAAGGACTATCTGGTCGGCGACTTCTCGGGGGCTGACATCATGCTGGGCCATGCCTGCTTCATGGCCAACCGCATTGGCTCGGTCAGCGACGAGATGACCGACCTAAAGGCCTATGTGGCACGCATTGCGGCGCGCCCGGCCTTCCAGAAGGCAATCAGCATGGCCTGAGGGGCGGCGGACGCGAGCATTTGGAGGGAGAGTTCACCGATGGGGACTGAAAGCCCGGACCCGTTCGACAGCATCCGGACACTTGGCGACATCGCGCGCGTGCATGCTGGCCTTCGACCCGACGCCATCGCCCTGACCTTCGAGGACCGCAAGACGACCTACGGTGAGCTGGACGCCAACACCAGCCGCGTCGCGAATGCGTTGCAGGCTGAAGGAGTCTCAAAGGGGGACCGGATCGGCTACCTTGCCAAGAACACAGACTGCTTCTTCGAGATCCTGATCGGGCAGCGCCTTCAGCGCGGTTTCGGCATCGCCAAAGCGGGCGATGAGCTGGCGATAGGTGACCGGGCCAATCGAATCTGTGCGGATCAGGCGCAGCCGCGAAACGGCGTCACCCGGCAGGCTCATTTGGACTTCTGCCCGATCTTCGATTCGGTGCCGGCGGCGAGGCGGCTCAGGTTATCCCGGTGCTGGAAGATCAGCAGCGCCGCCAGCATGGCCAGGTGCGTGGCCCAGCCGAGATTGCCGGTGAGGAACCAGACAGCGATCGGGCAGGCGATGGCGGCCAGCATGCCGCCCACACTTGAGTAGCGCGTGGCCAAGGCGCCGCAGGCCCAGGTGGCCAATGCGATGACGCCGGCGAGGGGGGCGGCAGCCAGAGTCACCCCCAAAATCGTCGCGACGCCCTTGCCGCCGCGGAACTTCAGCCAGATCGGAAAGCAGTGGCCCACAAAAGCCGCTGTGCCGGCCACGATTCCCCCCATTTCGCCGCCCAGCCACCGCCCGATGGCCACCGCCGCCACCCCTTTGCCAGCGTCCAGCAGCAAAGTGGCCGCCGCCAAGCCCTTGTTTCCGGTGCGCAAAACATTGGTGGTGCCGATGTTGCCGCTGCCCACCTGCCGGATATCGATGCCGATCATCCGGGTGAGCAGCAGCCCGAACGGGATCGAGCCGAGGAAATAGCCGATAGCGAGAGGAATCCAGTCCATAGCAGCAGCCTAGCGGGCGGGCCGGGCTGCGTCTATGCTGGAGGCCAAGAGGGGGAAGTGCATGAAAACGTTGATCGCCATTGCGCTGGGGCTGCTGGCCAGCACCGCCACGGCCCAGATGAAGCCGACGCCGCCGCGCGACACCGCGATGGCCGCCGGGCCGTATGAAACGCTGGTGATCCGCGGCGCGACCATCATCACCGGCAATGGCGGGCCTCCGTACGGACCGGCTGATATCGTCATAAATGGCGGAAAAATCACGGATATTCGTGCCGCCGGCACGCCGGGCCTGCCGATGAAGACGGGCCGCGCGCCGCAAAACCCCACCCGCGAAATCGACGCCACCAGCATGTATGTGCTGCCCGGTTTCGTGGACATGCACGGCCACAACGGCGACCCCGACAAGATGGACGACCCAAGCTATGCGTGGCGGCTGTGGCTGGCGCACGGGGTGACCACGGTGCGCGGTGTGTCCTTCTTCGGCGGCGACGTTTCGCGCGCCTTTGACGAGCGCAAGCGCGCGGCGGCAGGCGAGATCATCGCGCCGCGTCTCTATGTTTATCAAACACTTGGCAGTGGTGCCAACGCCGGCTGGAAGGGCGGGCGGGTGCTCACGCCGGAAAAGGCGCGCGAATGGGTGCGTTGGGCGGCCGCCGCGGGCATCGATGGCATCAAGTTCTTCAACCGGGGTGACGAGACGCCCGAGATCGACCGCGCTGCCATCGCCGAAGCGAAGAAACTGGGCCTGGGCACGGTCGCGCACCTCTCGCAGCCCAACATCGCCGAGTTCAACGCCCGCGATGCCGCTGCTGCTGGCCTGGGCACCATCACGCATTTTTACGGGCATTTTGAAAGCCTTCTGGACGGCCGGCGCGTGCAGGACACGCCCGCCGATTACAACTTCAACGACGAGCAGAAGCGCTTTGGCGGCATTGCGGAGATCTGGAACCAGATCCACGAACCCGGCGGGCCGGAGTGGGTGGACTATCTGAAGGACCAGAAGGCCAGTGGCGTGGTGTTCGATCCCACCTTCAACATCTACAGCGCCAGCCGCGATCTGATGCGCGCCAAACGGGCCGAATGGCACGACCGCTACACACTGCCGAGCCTGACCGGTTTCTTTGAGTCGAACCGCGACAACCACGGCAGCTATTTCTTCGATTGGACCAGCGAGCGCGAATATGAATGGCGGCGGTTTTACACGCGCTATATGCAGTTGGTGAATGATTACAAGAATATGGGTGGCCGGGTGACGACGGGCAGCGACCCCGGCTTTATCTGGCAGACCTGGGGCTTTGGCTATGTCTTGGAGCTGGAACTGCTGCGCGAAGCCGGCTTTGCGCCGCTGGAAGTGATCCAGTCTGCCACCATCAACGGCGCGCGCACGCTGGAAGAGCCCAAGGGCCGCGAGCCGGACTTCGGTTTGGTCCGCATTGGCATGCGGGCTGATCTGATCGTGGTGCCGGAAAACCCGCTGCACAATCTGAAAACGCTCTATGGCACAGGCTTTGCCCGGCTGGACGAGGCGACGCAAAAGACGGTGGTAAAGGGCGGCATCCGCTGGACCATCCGCGATGGCATCGTGCACGACGTGCCGGCGCTGCTGAAGAGCGTGGAGGACCAGGTGACGGCGGCGAAGGCCAGGCAGTGAAGTTGGCCAGCATCGCCGATTACCGGGCAGCGTCCCGGCGGCGGGTGCCGCGCTTCCTGTTCGATTACACTGATGGCGGCAGTTACGCGGAGCAGACGCTGACGGCCAATGAGACCGATCTGGCGGCCATCCAGCTCGATCAGCGCGTTCTGGTGGATGTGTCGCAGATCGAAACGCGGGTGAAACTGCTGGGGCAGGCGCTCTCCATGCCGGTGGTGCTGGCACCGGTGGGCCTTGGCGGGCTGCATGCACGGCGCGGGGAGGTGCATGCATGGCGCGCGGCGCGGGCGGCGGGCATCCCGATGGCGCTGTCCACCGTTTCGGTGTGCTCGTTGCAGGAAGTCACGCAGGGCGGCGGCGCGGCACCGTGGTTCCAGCTGTATCTGACCAAGGACAAGGCGGCGAACGAGGCCATGATCGCCATGGCGCGGGAGCAGGGCTGCCCGGCGCTGGTGCTCACAGTCGATCTGCCGACGCCAGGCGCGCGTTATCGCGATGTGCGCTCCAGCCTCACCGGCGCGCCGGGCCTGGCCGGCTGGCTGCACCGCACGGCGCAGGTGGCAGCGCGGCCGGGCTGGGCGGTGGATGTGGGGCTGATGGGTGGACCGATTGCGATGGGCAATCTCACCGGGTTGGTGGGGGCAAAGGCGCCGCTTTCGGATTATCTTGGCTGGATCGCGCGCAATTTCGATGCCAGCGCCGATTGGGATCAGCTGGCATGGGTGCGCTCGCTGTGGCCGGGGCCGCTGATCGTGAAGGGAATTCTCCACCCGGATGATGCGGCGCTGGCAGTGCAGCACGGCGCCGATGCCATCGTGGTTTCCAACCATGGCGGTCGCCAGCTGGATGGCGCGATCTCGGCGGCGCGGGCGCTGCCGGCGATCATGGATCGGCTGGCCGGCTGCATCCCGGTCATGGCCGATGGCGGCGTCCGCTCCGGCCTCGACGTGCTGCGCTATGTCTCGTTGGGCGCTGCAGCGATCATGATTGGCAGGCCCTGGGTGTGGGGGCTGGGTGCAGGCGGGCAGGCCGGCGTGGCGCATGTGCTGCAGCTGCTGCGGGCCGAGCTGGAAACCGCGATGGCGCTCACCGGTCGCACCCGGCTGGCCTGATGCGCAAATCCGCTGTATCGCGGCGCGCATGACTGATCGGCTCACCATCGCCCTTGCCCAGTTGAACGCCAGCGTGGGCGATCTGGCCGGCAATGCCGATGCCATATTGGCCGCGCGCGCTTTGGTGCCGGCGGCCGATCTGCTGGTCACCCCCGAACTGTCCATCGTCGGCTATCCGCCGGAAGATCTGGTGCTGAAACCGGCGCTGGTCACCGCCGCGCGGGCGCAGGTGGAACGGCTGGTGCAGGCCACGGCGGACGGCGGCCCGGCACTGCTGGTCGGCGCACCTTGGTTGGAGGACGGCGCGCTCTATAACGCCATGCTGTTGCTAGATAGCGGCCGCATCGCTGGCATCACCCGCAAGCATGATCTGCCCAATTACGGCACGTTCGACGAAAAGCGCCTGTTCAGCGCCGGGCCCTTGCCGGGGCCGCTGAACCTGCGCGGCGTGCGCATCGGCGTGCCGGTGTGCGAAGACATGTGGACACCGGACGTGTGCGAGTGCCTGGCAGAAACCGGCGCGGAATTGCTGATCGTGCCCAACGGCAGCCCGTTCGAAGTCGGCAAGGATGATCGCCGGTTGAACCTCGCCGTCACCCGTGTGGTCGAAACCGGCCTGCCGCTCGTCTATTTGAACCGCGTTGGCGGGCAGGATGAACTGGTGTTCGACGGCGCGTCGTTTGTGCTAAACGCCACCCGCACGCTCGCCCACCAGCTGCCCGATTGGGACGAGACGATCCGGCTGACGCAGTGGGCACGCGGGGAAAGCGGCTGGACCTGCGCGACCGGCGAGCTCAGCCAGCAGGATGATGATCCCGCCGATGTCTATCACGCCATGCTGGTGGGCCTGCGCGATTATGTGAACCGCAATCGCTTCCCCGGCGTCGTGCTCGGCCTGTCAGGCGGGATCGATTCGGCGCTTTCGGCCGCGGTCGCCGTCGATGCGCTGGGCGCCGATCGGGTGTGGTGCGTGATGCTGCCCAGCCCGTTCACCAGCCAGGACAGTCTGGATGATGCCGCCGAATGTGCCCGGCTGCTTGGCTGCCGGCTCGACACGGTGCGCATCGAGCCTGCGATGACGGCGTTCGACGCGATGCTGGCGCCCCTGTTCGAGGGCCGGGCCCGCGATACCACGGAAGAAAATATCCAATCCCGCATCCGCGGCCTCACGCTGATGGGCCTTTCGAACAAGTTCGGGCCGATGCTGCTCACCACCGGCAACAAGAGCGAGATGAGCGTGGGCTATGCCACCATCTACGGCGACATGGCCGGCGGCTATTCGGTGCTGAAGGATCTCTACAAGACAACCGTTTTCCGCGTCTGCGAATGGCGCAATGCCCACAAGCCGCGGCTTGGCCTTGGCCCGGCTGGCCCGGTGATGCCGGTGCGGGTGATCACCAAGCCGCCGACAGCTGAACTGCGTGAGAACCAGACCGATCAGGACAGCCTGCCGCCCTACGATCTGCTGGATCGCATCCTCTATGGCTTGGTGGAGCAAGAGCGTTCGGCCAGCGATCTGATCGCCGAAGGGCTGGATGCCGCCACCGTCGCCCGCATCGAACGACTGCTCTACATCGCCGAATACAAGCGCCGGCAGGCCCCGCCCGGCGTGAAGATCGGCCGCCGCAATTTTGGCCGAGACCGGCGCTATCCGATCAGCAATGCGTTTCGCACGGCTTAGCCTGCTGCTTGCGCTGGCGGCCCCGGCGCTGGCCGCCAGAAAGCCGGTTCCGCCGCTGCTGCTGCCGTTGGTGCTGCCCGGCGCCGCGCCGGTGATCGAGGCGCAAATCGCTGGCCAACCGGTGCGGCTGACAGTCGATTTCGGTAGCGACCCCCTCGTCATGCTTGGCCCAGCCGCCGTTGCGCGGCTGAACTTGGCCGCCGACACCCGCGCCGATGGCGACACCGTGGACCGCGGCCGCTTCCGCATCGCCGTGGGACAGGTGAGCGTTGCCGTGCCCTACAGCGAGGAACAGGTGAGCATCGCCGGACGCAGCGCCAGCGTACGCGTGCTGGCCCCGGCCACCGCACCGACCGAAGCCGTGGCCGGCAGCGATGGCGTCATCGGTCTGCGTCTGCTGCCCCACGATGGGGTGCGCCTCAACCTCCGGCCGCGCCAGCCATCTGACCGGGTGGTGACGGTGGCCGCGGAGCCCGGCGCGCGCAGCAGCAGCACGAAGTTCGATTGGCCGCTGCACAAGGGCATAGCGATCGAAGTTGAACTCCACCCTCTGCGACCCGTCAGCGTGGCCAGCGTCGCTGCCGCCAGCCGCCTGGCCGAAGTGGGCAATGGCAAGCTGTATGGCCCACCGCGTCGGGTACTGATCGGCTTTGGCGTCGCCCGCCCGGTGCGCAGCCTCGTGCTTGACCGGCCATTGGCGATTGCCGGCGTAACCGTGACCACGGTGGACGTGCGGCTGTTCGATTGGGCCGGCAAGGCGGAACTGCCGCCCGATGCCGAAGGCGACGAGGCGGCGTTGGTCACCGGCAAGCGCGGCCGCCAGCGCGGCTGGCCGATTCTGAAGCTGGGCCGCGATGTGCTGGGACGCTGCGCCAGCATCAGCTGGCAGCGAAACGCCAACGATCCGAAACGCGGCCGGTTCGAACTGATCTGTTGACCACCTTCAATGATGAGGGCAGTTCCTTATGCAAATATCTTGCCGCATCGAGGCCTTGGCGCGATGATGAAGCAACAATAACAGGCCAGCATGGCCGCTTTGGGGAGGAACATCATGGATATTACCCGTCGGGAATCGCTGGCGTTGGCCGCAGGCGTGGTGGCAGCCGGGGGCGCTTTGGGCGCTGCTGCACCGGCCGCCGCGCAGATGGGCGGCGCGCGCCGCCTCGGCTCCAAGGAGAAGGTGGCCTACTGGGTCGCCACCGTCACCCCATGCGATGCCCGCGGCCAGTTCGATCCCGGCGCCATGAAGGCGGTGATGGAATGGCACCAGAAGTGCGGCGCCGATGGTGTCGTCGTGCTCGGCACCTCGGGTGAATTCCCCAGCTTCTCGGTGGCCGAGCGCAAGCTCGTCACCGAAACCGCCATGAAGCACAAGGGCAACATGAACATCATGGTGGGCCCCGGCACGCCCAACATCGTGGAGACCATCGATCTGGCCAAGCACGCCCAAAGCGTGGGCGCTGATGGCCTGCTGGTGATCCCGCCTTTCTACTTCAACCAGCCGCCCACCGAGGGGCTGATTCACTACTACACCCAGCTGTTCGAAGCGGTGTCGATCCCGATCAACCTCTACCACATCCCCGGCACGTCGGAGGTGGCGATCACCATCGAGCTGCTCAAGGCCATGATGAAATATCCGCATCTGGCCGGCATCAAGGACTCATCAGGCAACGCCGAAGGCTTTGCCGAGTTCCTCAAGGGCTTCCCGGAACTCAACATGCGCTGCGGCACGTCGAACAACTTGATCCCGGCCGTGGAAGCCGGCATGGGCGCGATCCTGGCCGACGGCAACATGTTCAGCGACAAGAGCGCCGACATCTTTAAGACCTACCGCGCCAAGGGTGACTGGAAGGCCAAGCTTGCCCATCTGCGCGCAGCCGGCGGCGTGATGCGCGATCACAACATGGGCGCCAACACCTATGCCGCGATGAAATATGTGCTGTCGCTGCGCATGGGCGGTCCGATGATGTATGCGCGTACCCCCTATCCGCAGCTGACCGACGCGCAGAAGGCCAGCTTGAAAACAGGCTTGGACAAAGTCATGGCGATGCCGGCGTGAACGAAGAAACAAGGGGCAAAACCATGAAGATCATTCTGCCAATCGCCGCAGCGCTGCTGCTCACCACCGCCGCTGGCGCTCAGACGCCGGGCAAGGAAGGCGTTGCCGCCGCGCGAACCACCAACGGGGTCGCCAACTGGGCCACTTACAATGCCGATCTGAAGGGCAGCCGCTATTCGCCGCTCGATCAGATCAACCCGGGCAATTTCAAGGACCTGGAAATCGCCTGGCGCTTCAAAACCGACATTCTGGGCAGCCGCCCGGAATACAAGCTGGAATCGACGCCGCTCGCAGTTGATGGCGTGATCTACACCACCGGCGGCACCCGCCGTGCCGTCGTCGCGCTGAACGGCGCCACTGGTGAACTGCTTTGGCAATATGCCATGCACGAAGGCAAGCGTTCGGCCGAAAGCCCGCGCGCCCTCTCCGGCCGCGGCCTCTCCTATTGGACGGACGGCACTAGGCGCCGCATCCTGTACGTCACCATCGGCTATCGCCTTGTCAGCCTCGATGCCGACACCGGCCGCCCTGATCCGGAGTTCGGCACCAACGGCGTTGTCGATCTGAAGATCGATTATGATCAAGATCTGGGCGATCTCGATACCGGCGAAGTCGGCGTCCACTCCGCGCCGGCGGTTTCGGGCGACACCATCATCATCGGCGCCGCCTTCCGCGAAGGCTTCACGCCCAAGACCCACAACAACACCAAGGGCTATGTGCGCGCCTTCGACGTGCGCACCGGCAAGCGCATGTGGACCTTCCACACCGTGCCGAAGAAAGGCGAGTTCGGCTATGAGACCTGGCTGAACAATTCGGCCGATGTGAACGGCAACACCGGTGTGTGGACGCAGGTTTCCGTCGATGAGGATCTTGGCCTCGCCTATCTCGCGGTCGAATCGCCGACGTCGGACTTTTTCGGCGGTAAGCGCCCCGGCCCCAATCTGTTCGGCAACAGCCTTGTCGCCGTTGACCTGAAGACCGGGGAGCGCCGCTGGCACTTCCAGCTGATCCACCACGAGATCTGGGATCTCGACAACAGCAGCGCCCCGCTGCTGATGGACGTGACCGTGGATGGCAAGCCGCGCAAGGTTGTCGGCCTGCCGTCGAAGCAGGGTTTCTTCTACGTCTTCGATCGCGCCACCGGGCAGCCGGTGTGGCCGATCAAGGAAACCAAGGTGGCCAAGGGCAATGTGCCCGGGGAATGGTATTCGCCCACACAGCCGATCCCGTCGAAGCCGCCGGTCTATGCCCGCAACGGCGTCGAGGAGAAGGACCTGATCGATTTCACGCCTGACATGAAGAAAAAGGCGCTGGAACTGACCTCGAAATATGTGCTCGGCCCAGTCTACACCCCGCCGATCGTCTCCACGCCGGAGAAGTTCGGGGTGATCAACAACTGGGCGCAAGGCGGCACCAACTGGCCGGGCGGTTCGTTCGATCCGGAAAGCGGAATCGCCTATGTCTATGCCTGCGGCGCCTGCATTTCCTCGACCGGACTGCTGCCGCCGCCGGCCGGCCTGTCTGACATTCCGCTGGTGGTTGGCGTTGCCGGCCAGCCGGTGGTGATGATCAAGGGCCCGGGCGAAGGCGCCGGTGCCGACAGCCCGGCCCCGGCCGCTGCACCCGGCAGCGGCAATGCCGGCCCACCGCGCCTGGCGGTTGACGGCCTGCCGCTGGTGAAGCCGCCCTATGGCACGATCAGCGCCATCGATGTGAACAATGGCACGATCAAGTGGCAGGTCGCGCATGGCGAAACGCCGGACTTCGTGCGCAATCACCCGGTGATCAAGGCGATGGGCGGCATCCCGCGCACTGGCCAGTCCACCTACCAGATTGGCACTTTGGTGACGAAGGGCTTGGTGGTCGCCGGTGAAAACCAGTTCACCCGCACCGAAGATCGGCCGCGCGGCGCGATGCTGCGCGCCTATGACAAGCAGAACGGCAAGGAAGTGGGCGCGGTTTTCATGCCGTCCACCCAATCCGGTTCGCCCATGACTTACATGGTGAACGGCAAGCAGTATATCATCGTGCCGACGAGCGGCGGCAATGCGTCCGGCGAATTCCTCGCCTATGCCCTGCCCAGCAAGCGATAAGGAACCAGTGACGTGAAGATTGCCCTGCCCCTTTTGATTGCGTTCGGCCTCGCTGGTGCCGCTGTGGCCCAGGATGCCGGCAAATCGGTGTGGCAGGGCATCTACACGCCGGAACAGGCCGACCGTGGTGGGGGCGTCTATGCCCAGCGCTGCGGCGCCTGCCACGGCGCGGCGCTGAATGGCACCGGCGAAGCACCGCCGCTGATCGGCGGTGAGTTCGTTTCCCACTGGGACACGATGACAGTGGGCGATCTGTATGACCGCGTGCGCACAACCATGCCGCAGAATGATCCGCAATCGATGACGCGCGAAGAATATGCCGATGTGCTGGCCTTCCTGTTGAAGAACAACGGTTTCCCGGCCGGAAGCCAACCGCTCGACAAGCGTTCGGAAGTGCTGGCGACCATCGGCATCACGGCAGAAAAACCGGCCAATAGCGGCCGCTGAACCACTTGGGGGACAAGGCCATGAAGCGGATGATGATGCTGGCACTGCTGCTGGTCGGCAGCGCCGTCAGTGCGCAGCAGGCGACGTCTCCCCCCCGCCCGGTGTGGACGGTGGAGACGCTGCCCAAGCCGGCACCGCTGACCGCCGAAACCAACAAACAGCCCAACCCCTATCGCAGCGAGCTGGGCTTCCTGAAGCTGCCCGCAGGGCGCGTGATGGGCTCCACCAGCGCAGTGGGTGTGGACAGCAAGGGCCATATTTGGGTGGCCGAACGCTGCGGCGCCAACAATTGCGGCAACAGCCAGATCGATCCGATCATGGAGTTCGACGCACAGGGCAATTTCATCAAGGCGTTCGGCGGCGGGCTGACCGTGTTTCCACACGGGTTCTACATCGACGCCCAAGACAATGTCTGGCTCACCGACGCGCGGGCCATCCCCGGCAAAGGCGCCACCGCCCTGAAATTCAGCCCGGAAGGCAAGTTGCTGCTGACGCTCGGCAAGCCCGGCGTGCAGGGCAAGGGCACTGATGTTTTCACCGAACCCAACGCGGTGATCGTGGCGAAGAATGGCGACATCTTCGTTGCCGATGGCCACGAGGCCGATCGCGGCGTTGCCCGCATCCTGAAGTACGACAAGACCGGCAAGTTCCTCATGCAATGGGGCCAACCCGGCAAGGGCCAGGGCGATCTGGAAGTGCCGCATGCGCTGGCCATGGATAGCAAGGGCCTGCTGTACGTGGGCGACCGCTGGAACAACCGCGTGCAGGTCTACACCCAGAAGGGCAAGCTGCTGAACAGCTGGACCCAGTTCGGCCGCCCATCGGGCCTGTTCATCGACGCCAACGACATCATGTACAGCGGCGACTCCGAAAGCCGTCGCCCGGTCGGTTATGGCTACAACCCTGGCTGGCAGCGCGGCATCCGCATCGGATCGGTGAAGGACGGCAAGGTGACGGCCTTCATCCCTGATCCAGATCCCAACCCCGATGGCGGCGCCACCAGCGGCGCCGAAGGCCTGTGGGTGGACAAGGCCGGCGTGATCTACGGCGCCCAGGTGAAGGAACGCACGGTCGCGCGGCATATCAGGGTGAAGTAGGCGTCCCCGCCGAGCCCTTGCTGCCATCCTCATAGCGCGTTGCCCACACCCCGCTGGCAACGCCGAGGATGATCGTTTCCTCGTCGGCTCCGTCGAAATGCACGGCACCCGCTGGCACCACCACGAAGCTGCCGGCCGGGAAGGCCTGCGCGCGGGCCTTGTCCATCGTGTTACCCCACCCCAGTTTCAGCACGCCTTTCAACACGAAGATGCGCGCGGTCGTGCTGTGGCGATGGGGCTTGTCCCACGCGCCGGCAGGCAGCGCGAAGGCATAAGAAAAATTCTGCCCCGCCACATCGCGTTGGCCATCGAGCAAGGTAAAGCGGCTGCCATCTGCCGCAGCCGGCCCCCACGGAATCTTGGCGGGCGTGATGACGACAGCACCAGGCGGTGCCGTGGCGGCAGCAAGTGCGATGAGGAGCGTGATCATGGCGCAACCTTGCCACACGGGCTCCCAATTGGGCTGGCGACAATCGGACGGTGATTTCCGCGCCTCAACCAGCTATGCCGCCGCCATGATCGTCACCCGCTTCGCCCCCTCGCCCACTGGCCGGCTCCACGCCGGCAATATCCGCACTGCGCTGGTCAACTGGCTGCTCGCCCGTTCGGCTGGTGGCCGCTTTGTGTTGCGGCTGGATGATACCGACCTGGCGCGCTCAACGGCGGAATCGGCTCAGTCCATCCGGGATGATCTCGCCTGGCTGGGCCTGACGCCCGACCTGGAGGTCAAGCAGTCTGACCGCTTCGACCGCTATGAAGACGCACTGGCCCGCCTCGCCGCGCAGGGCCGGGCCTATCCCTGCTATGAAACCGCCGAGGAGCTGGAGCTGAAGCGCCGCGTTGCCCTGTCGCGCGGCCTGCCACCGATCTATGATCGCGCCGCACTGGCGCTGAGCAATGCCGACAAGGCGAAGCTGGAAGCCGAAGGCCGCAAGCCGCATTGGCGTTTCCGGATGGATGAAACCGCCGATGTCGAGTGGCAGGACGGCGTGCGCGGCCATTGCCATTTCCCCGCCGCCGCGCTGGCCGATCCGGTGGTGCGCCGCGCCGATGGTTCATGGCTCTACATGCTGCCGTCGGTGGTGGACGATATCGATCTGGGCATCACCGACATTGCGCGCGGGGAAGACCATGTCACCAACAGCGCCGTACAGCTGCAGATGTTTGCCGCACTGGGCGCCGCCGCCCCGCGCCTCGCCCACATGGCGCTGTTCACCGGCAAGGATGCGGCGCTGTCGAAGCGGCTGGGTTCCGAAGGGGTCGATGCTTGGTCAGAACAGGGTATCGAGCCGGTGGCGGTCGCAGCGCTGCTCGCCCGGCTGGGCACCTCGCAGCCGGTGGAGCCGATGGCCCGCTTGGCTGATCTGCTGCCCGGCTTTGCGCTCAGCCACTTCGGCCGCGCGCCTGCCCGCTTCGATCCGGCCGATCTTGCCAGCCTGTCGGCCCGCTGCATCCACCATATGGCCCACGCCGCCGTCGCCGCCCGCCTGCCGGCCAGCATCGGTGAGCGCGAATGGCTGGCGATCCGGCCCAATCTTGCCCGTCTTGATGAAGCCGAAGCCTGGCACCAGATCATCGCCGGACCAATCACTGCGGCCACTGATGAACCCGACTATCTGGCCACCGCCGCCGCCACGCTGGCCGGCCTGGACTGGGGCGATGATATCTGGAACCGCCTGATCGACGCACTGAAGGCCACCACCGACCGCAAGGGCAAAGCGCTGTTCCTGCCGCTGCGCCTCGCGCTCACGGGCCAGCCGCACGGGCCGGAAATGGCGGCCCTGCTGCCGTTGATTGGCCGCGACGAAGCGTTGCGCCGCTTGGCCCCGTGAAACTGCTTTTCCTCCACGGGCCACCGGCGGCCGGCAAATACACCATCGCCAGGGCCGTGGCGGATGCGACCGGGCTGCCGTTGTTTCACAATCATCTGATCGTCGATGCAGTGCACGCCGTCTTTCCGTTCGGCTCGCCGGGCTTCGTGGCGTTGCGCGAACGCTTCTGGATCGACGTGATTCGCGCCGCCGTCGCCGAGAATCGCTCGCTGATCTTCACCTTCCAGCCCGAATCCAGCGTCTCTCCGGGCTTTCCCGAACAGGTGGCGGGCATCGTGGCGGCTGGCGGCGGCGAGACCATCTTCGTGCAATTGCGCCTCGATCTGGCCGGGCAGATATCCCGCATTGCCAATGACGATCGTGCCCGTTTCGGCAAGCTGCGCGATACCGCCCTGCTTGAACAGTTCCACGCCGATTTCACCGCCTGTGAAGCGGCCATGCCGGCATCGGCGCTGATCATCGATACCGCCAACACTGCGCCCGCCGACGCCGCCGCCCGCATCATCGCCCTGCTGACGACCCCCCAGTCGAATTGACGCCCCTCTGGCCAAGCGCGCGCCGCGCCCCTATCTTGGCCGCTATGGCCTTTCTTGATCCCCCTGATGCCACCCAGCGCCGCAAGCGTTACTGGATCGCCGCCGGCTCCGTGCTGGCCACGACCATTCTGATGACGATGTTCCTGCTCGAATCGCGCTGGGGCTACATGAAGCCCGATTCGGTGATCATCTATGCGCAAAGCTGGAAGGCAGACCGCAGCCGGGATGATGCCATCGCCGATGTGAAGGCGACAAAGGCCGCGCGCGAAGCCCGGCTGACTGAAGCCCGCGCTGCCATTGCCACGCTGTCTGGCCAGGCGAAGATCGACGCGCAGAAACAATATGATGACTATGTGAAGGGCGGCGGCTTCAAGCGGGATCTGCCCTATGTCGCCGCAGAGCCATCCGTGCAGGCCATCGTGCGCGTGCCGGCCCCGGCAGAACCGCCGATCGAGTGAGCACAGCGGCCGCCGACTGGCGCTGGATGGGCGCGGCGCTGGCGCTGGCCAGCCGCGGCATCGGCACGACCTTCCCCAACCCATCAGTCGGCTGCGTGATTGTGGGTGATGGCCGCGTGATCGGGCGCGGCTGGACGCAGCCCGGCGGCCGCCCGCACGCCGAAGCCGTGGCGTTGAGCCAGGCCGGTCAGGCCGCACGCGGCGCCACCGCCTATGTCACGCTGGAACCCTGCGCCCATGTTAGCCCTCGCGGGCCCAGCTGTACCGACAGCCTGATTGCCGCCGGCGTGGCGCGGGTGGTGGTCGCCGCGCATGATCCCGACCCCCGCACCGATGGCGATGGGGTGGCGCGGCTGCGCACCGCCGGCATAGCGGTGACGAGCAACGTGCGCGCCGCCGAGGCCGAACAGCAACTGGCTGGCTTCCTGACGCGGCTCAATCTGGGCCGGCCGCACATCACGCTGAAACTCGCCGTGTCGCTCGACGGCGCCATCGCCATGGGCGACGGCCGCAGCCAATGGATCACCGGTGAGCGCGCCCGCGCTGCCGCCCATCTGGAACGCGCCTGCGCCGATCTGATCGTGGTTGGTCGCGGCACCTGGGATGCGGATCAGCCCCGGCTGGATGTGCGCCTGCCGGGCCTCGAAACCCGCACGCCGCGCATCAGCGTTGTCGGGCGCGGTGACGGCCTGCCGGGCCATGTCACGCATTTCCCCGATCTGGCCGCGCTCACCGCCGATCCGGCGCTGTGTGTGCTGGTTGAAGGCGGCATGGGCCTCGCCGCCAGCTTGGCTGCCGTCGATCTGGTCGATACGCTGATGCTGATGCGCGCGCCGATCCTGATCGGAGCGGGCCGCACGCTGGGCGACATTGGCCTGGCTGATCTGCCGCACGCCCACGGCCGCTGGGCGGCAGGCGCGGCGATGATGCTCGGCCCCGACCGCATTGAACGTTACACACGGACACGTTAGGGCTGCCCCATGTTCACCGGCATCATCACCGACATCGGCATCATCACCCATGTGGAGGAGCGCGGCGATCTGCGCGTGACCGTGCAGACCGGGTATGACACCGCCGGCATCGCCATCGGCGCGTCCGTTGCCAACAGCGGCGTGTGCCTGACGGTGGTGAGCAAGACCGCGAACAGCATCAGCTTCGACGTGTCCGCCGAAACCCTGCGCTGCACCGCCAGCGGCATGTGGAGCCAAGGCGCGCGGCTCAATCTTGAGCGCGCACTCAAGGTGGGCGATGAACTCGGCGGCCATATCGTCACCGGGCACGTCGATGCCGTGGGCCGAATCACAAGCATTGAAGCCGAAGGGGATTCGAAGCGCTTCACCTTCCAGATGCCAGCCAGCGTCGCGCCCTATGTGGCGCCGAAGGGCAGCATCTGTCTGAACGGCGCGTCGCTGACGGTGAACGAGGTCAGCGACGATGATCTGGGCCACTGGTTCACCATCAACATCATACCGCACACCGCCGAATGGACCACCTTCGGCACCGCCAAGGCCGGCGACGAGGTGAATATCGAGATCGATGTGCTCGCCCGCTACCTGTTCCGGATGAACCAGCTCAAGTCTTGACAGCGCAATGTGATGAGCGCATCCCGTCTTCACATTTCGATGTGAGGCCCTGATGAGCGAATCCCTGATTGCCCGGCTGCGCGACCTGGTCGCCAGCGGTGAAGAATCGAAAGCCGGCATGGCCCGCGCCGCCGGCCTGCACGCCAACAGCTTGCGCGCGCTCGACGAAACCGATTGGAACCCGACCACCGATACGCTGCGCAAGCTGGAAAACTGGCTGGCTGATCGCAGCAGCGGCCCGGCGCTTTCGCCCATCGAGGATATCATCAACGAGGCCCGCAACGGCCGGATGTATATCCTGGTCGACGATGAAGACCGCGAGAATGAAGGCGATCTGATCATCCCCGGCCAGATGGCGACGCCGGATGCCATCAACTTCATGGCAAAGTTTGGCCGCGGCCTGATCTGCCTTGCCTTGGCTTCAGAGCGCGTGAAGGCACTCAGCCTACCGCTGATGGCGCAGCACAATGGCACAAGGCACAGCACTGCCTTCACCGTGTCGATCGAGGCCAAGGAAGGCGTCACCACCGGCATTTCAGCGGCCGATCGCGCCCGCACCATCGCGGTGGCCATCGATGCCGCCAAGGGCCCGGAACATATCGTTTCGCCCGGCCATGTCTTCCCGCTCGTCGCCCGCGATGGCGGCGTGCTGGTGCGCGCTGGCCATACCGAGGCGAGTGTGGACATCTCGCGCCTGGCCGGCCTCAGCCCATCGGGCGTGATCTGCGAGATCATGAACGACGATGGCACCATGGCGCGCCTGCCCGATCTGATCCCGTTCGCCCGCCGCCATGGCCTGAAGATTGGCACCATCCGCGATCTCATCGCCTATCGCCACGCCCATGACCGGCTGGTGAAGTGCGTCGCCGAAACGAAGCTGGAAAGCTGGCACGGCGGCGAATGGCTGGCGAAAACCTACGCCAACACTGCCGAATATGGCGAGCACATGGTGCTTCAGAAGGGCAAGATCGAACCCGGCAAGCCCACGCTGGTGCGCGTCCACACCCAATCCATGTTCACCGACATGTTCGCCGAAAAGGGTGAGCGCGCCGGGCAACTGGGCCGCGCCATGGACGCCATCGGCGAAGAAGGCGCCGGCGTCATCGTCATCATTCGCGACGGCAGCCCCACCGCCATTTCCGAACAGATGCGTGCCAAGGGCCAGGGCGAATCCATCGTGCTGCGCGATTACGGCATCGGCGCGCAGATATTGGTTGATCTTGGCGTCACCGACATGATCCTGCTCACCAACCAGCACCGCAACATCGTCGGCATCGAAGGCTATGGCCTGCACGTTGTTGGCGAACGCGCCATTCCCCCCCGGAGCTGAATCTCATGCACATCCTGATCGTCGAAGCCCCGTTCTACACCCACATCGCCGATATGCAGCGCAACGGCGTGACCGAAGCCCTGAAGGCCGCCGGCGCCACCTATGACGTGATCACCGTGCCCGGCGCGCTGGAAGTGCCGGCGGCCATCGCCTTTGCCGATGCCAGCGGCGAGTATGATGGCTATGTCGCGCTGGGCTGCGTGATCCGCGGCGAGACTTATCATTTCGAAGTCGTCGCCGGTGAAAGCGCGCGGGCCATCATGGCGCTCACGCTCGACGGCCTCGCCATCGGCAACGGCATCCTGACCGTAGAAAACGAAGCCCAAGCCATCGCCCGGGCCGACAAAACCCAGAAGAACAAGGGCGGTGAAGCGGCGGCCGCCGCGCTGGCCATGGTGGCGCTGAAACAGCGTTTCGCCTGAGCCACGGTTTGCCAAGTTCGTGCTTGGCCTTTGCGATGCCGTGATGGCACACTGATGGATAGGGTCGCGAACCGCTGTTTCCAGGGGGAGGCGCCGTCATGACCGATCCGCACACCATCCAGTCGATCGACGCCGCCGGCCGGCCCCAGGAATGCGATCTGATCATGAAGGGCGGGGTGACGAGCGGCCTCGTCTATCCCGGCGCCATCGCCACCCTTTCTGAAACGTTCCGCCTGCGCAATATCGGCGGCACATCGGCCGGCGCCATTGGCGCGGTGGCGGCTGCCGCGATGGAATATGGCCTGCGGACGGGCAGGAACCCCAAGGCCCGGGAACGCATGGCCTGGCTGCACCAAGAACTGGCCCAGCGCACCGATCGGGGCGCTTCCCGGCTTAATGCCATGTTCTGCGGCGATCCGGGCACCGCGCCGCTGCTTGATGCGCTGAAGGGCGCGCTCAACAGCCAGCCCGCCGCGATCCTGGGCCTGATCAAGGCCGCACTCCCCACATTGCCGGGCAACGCCCGCCGCGCGCTGTGGCTCGCCGCCGGGGCCACGGCCCTTGAAATGCTCGCCGGTGCCGGCCTCGGCTGGCTGCTCACCTCTGGCTGCAGCCCTGGCGTGCAGGGCTTCGCCACCGCATTGGCCGCCGTCGCCAGCCTTGCCTTCGCCGGCTGGTGGAACCTCAAGGCCAGCCTGGTGCAGGCGGTGCCGCTCTCGCTCGACAGTCTCAACCGGCTGCTGCAGCCGATCGTGGCCAACGGCCTGGGCCTTGCCACCGGCTTCGCCCTGCCGTCTCACACCATCAACCAGCGCCAAATGCCTTCGCTCACCCAGTGGCTGCACCAGACCATCCAGCAACTGGCCGGCCTTGATGAAGACAGCACAAGCGAAGTGCTGACCTTCGGCAAGCTATGGTCGCTGGGCTTGTTACCCGAACCCAGCGCGCTCGATCCGCGCGCCATCGATCTGGTGCTGGTGTGCAGCGATCTTAACCGCGTGCAATCCACCAGCTTCCCCTTCCTGTTCGACAACCAGCGGCTCTTCTACGATCCCGTCGAATGGGCACGGCTGTTTCCCGAACCGGTGCTGCAGGCGCTGGACGCCAACGCCTGGGCCGTCGCCAGCGACACCGAGATCCCCGATGATCTGGGCTATGGCCGCGACGAAGTCGAAACGGCCGCGGCCCGCCATGGCGATCTGCGCCAGCGACTGCGGCTGCTGCCCAAGGGCCGGCACATCCCGATCCTGGTCGGCGCCCGCGCCTCCATGGCCTTTCCCGGCCTGTTCACGCCGCTGCCGCTGTGGGTGCTGCGCTGGGTCGGCCAACCGGAAGTGCCGGAAGAACGCACGCCGTTCCTGTCACGCCTCTATCTTTCCGATGGCGGAATCACCTCCAATTTCCCCATCCACCTGTTCGATGCGGTGGTGCCCAGCCGGCCCACCTTCGCCATCAATCTTCTCTATCCCGATGATGATCTTTCCATCGAGGAATATGGCGTGCTCGACAGCGCCGCGATGCGCGGCAAGGCGGTGCCCGGCAATGTCCGCACGCTGGGCGGCACCCGCGCCGACACCGGCAGCCTGCAATTGACCGACCTGATCATGCCCTTTGCCGATGGTGACCGCGTTGCCTTCTACAAGGAACCGACCGCGGGCACCCCGTTGGCGCAACTGGCCGGGTTGGGCCTGCGCGTCGTTGAAACCGCCCGCACGTGGGGGGATGTCAGCCTCTACAACCAGGTTGGCATGCGCGATCGCATCATCCATGTCCGCCTGGCCGGCAATGAAGGCGGCTTCAACCTCAGCATGCCAGCCCAGACCATCACCGCGCTGAGCGAAAAGGGCACATTTGCCGGCAGCGTTCTGGCGTGCCGCTTCCGCCGCGATGTGCCCGTCGATCCGCTCGACGATCCCGCCGATCCGCGCTTCACCCTCACCTGGGACAATCACCGCCGCATCCGGGTCGAAGGCCTGCTGGCCGCACAGGATCTGCTTGCCGGCCGGTTCAACGCGCTGTGGCCGGACAACAGCGGTCTGGTTGGCGATGCGCATTATCGGGCCGTGGCGCACGGGCTGGCCGGCATCGGGGCGCTGGCCGTGCCGCTGCCCGATCCGCTGGCGGGTGCCCTGCGGCCCTTGAATGTGCTGCGCATGCGCCCGTCCGGCAGCGACCCGCGCGCCAGCCGCCGCGCCTGACACCCGCGACACACTGAAGCGCGGCGGTCTTGCCGCAGTGCACAATGAACCATGGTGGTCCATAGCGGCGCACGCCTGTTCCTCCGTTCAGGTTGGCATGGGTGCCGTTCCAGCGATCCGACCCGCTTGCTCGGCACCCACGCCCCCTGCCGCCCGCCCGCCGGCGGCCCCGCATCCCCCCAAATTGCCACGATGACAGCGCCGCCCTTTGCGCTTATGGCCAGCCGCCATGGCCGCGCTGTCCCATATTGATCACTGGATCTTCGATCTCGACAACACGCTGTACCCGGCGCACTCGGCGCTGTTTCCGCAGATCGATCGGCGCATGGGCCTTTATATCCAGCGCCTGCTGAATGTTGATCCGATCGAAGCGCACCGGATCCAGAAGGAACTGTATCACAGCCACGGCATGACGCTGCCCGGCCTGATGGCACTGCACAATGTCGATCCCCACGATTTCCTGGCCAATGTCCACGATGTCGATATCGACGTGCTGCGCCCGCACCCGGAACTGGGCGATCTCATCGCCCGCCTGCCGGGGCGCAAGTACATCTTCACCAACGCCGATGCGCCCTATGCCGAACGCGTTCTGGAACGCCTGGGCCTCACTCACGCCTTTGACGCCATGCACGACATCCACGCGCTGGATTATGTGCCGAAACCGCAGCCGCCAGCCTACACCCACATGTGCGCCGCCCACGGCATCGACCCGAAACGCGCGATGTTCGTGGAAGACATGGCGCGCAACCTGACGCCCGCCAAGGCCATCGGCATGACCACGGTCTGGATCGACAACGGTTCCGAACAAGGGCCAGGCAGCGACCGCGACCACATCGACTTCATCATCAACGACCTCGCCGCATTTCTGGCCGGGGTGCTGGAACAGGTGGAAACCGCATGAACATCGAAGCCATCATCAACGCCGGCTGGGAAGACCGCACGACCGTTACCAGCGCCACCCACGGTGAATTGCGGACCGCCGTCAACGCGGCGTTGTCGGCGCTCGATGCCGGCGAATTGCGCGTGGCGGAGCCGGACGGCACCACCCACCAGTGGCTGAAAAAGGCCGTGCTGCTGTCTTTCCGCCTGCACGACAATGTGGTGATGCCCGGCTTCGGTCACGCCGGCTTCTACGACAAGGTGCCGCTGAAGTTCGACGCGTGGGGCGACGCCGAATTCCGCGCCGCCGGCTTCCGCGCCGTCCCCGGTGCCGTCGTCCGCCGCGGTGCCTATATCGCGCCCGGCGCCGTGCTGATGCCCAGCTTCGTCAACATCGGCGCCCGCGTCGGCAAGAATACCATGGTCGATACCTGGGCCACAGTCGGTTCGTGTGCCCAGATCGGCGAAAACGTCCACATTTCCGGCGGTGCCGGCATCGGCGGTGTGCTAGAGCCCCTGCAGGCCAACCCGGTGATCATCGGGGACAACGCCTTCATCGGCGCCCGCGCCGAAGTGGCCGAAGGCGTCATTGTCGGCGAAGGCGCCGTGCTCTCGATGGGCGTCTACCTCGGCGCGTCGACCAAGATCATCGACCGCGCCACCGGCGAAATCCACATGGGCCGCGTGCCACCCTTCGCCGTCGTCGTTTCCGGCAGCCTGCCCGGCAAGCCGCTGCCCGATGGCACGCCCGGCCCCAACCTCTATTGCGCCGTGATCGTGAAGACGGTGGACGCGCAAACCCGCAGCAAGACCGGCATCAACGAGCTTCTGCGCGACTGAACATGATTATGGGGCGGGGATCAGTCCCCGCCCCACAGGTCGTCTGCGAACGGCGTTTCAGGCCACCTTGAACCCTTCGCGGTTCATGCGGCTGGTCAGCGCCTTTTTCTCGTCCTCGGTCAGCATCGCCTGCAAGGTCGGGAACACCACGTCCTCCTCCTCGCGCACGTGCGATTCAAAGGCGGTGCGGATAGCGGCGACCTTTTCCAGGAAGCCTGGACCCTTCGCCTTGCCGATCATTTCCAGCGCATACAGGCCCTGCTTCACCTCGAAATGATCGGTGTTCAGCGCTTCGGCCACATCGCTCTGGCCATGTTCGGCCACCACGCAGTAGATCACATATTCTTCCTGCACCTGGTGCTTGCCCATGGCGTACTGCAGTTCGAGCACCAGCGCAGCGCGCTTGGCCACATCCTCTTCCTGCGTGGCCGCCAGCTGCTCCAGCAGCGTTCGCGCGGCCTGATGCTCGGCCTTCAAGCCTTCGAACCAGTCACCCGCAGCAAAGGTCGCCGCTTGCGACGCCGCCTTGCGACCCGCCGAAACCATCATGCCCAGCCCGAAACCAGCCACCCCGGCCATCAAGGCCGATGTGCCGCCGTTGCCGATCGTCATCTTCCGTCCCATCGTGCGTGTGCTTGTATCCATCATGGTGAAATCTCCTTTTCCCATGACCATCAAACCCGTGCCGCGCGCAGAAGTTCCAAAGGCCGGCGATGTTCGTCCGGCATTCCGGGCAGCCTGTCCCGGCGTGTATTTGTGCGCTGAAGGGAAAGGGAAAAGCCGGGGCCTCCGGCAGGCAGGGTCGCAGACCCTGCACCCGTTGGTTTTCGGCGACCCATTTCTCACAGCCAGTACAACGACGACCTCGTGCGACAGGCTTGAAACAACGAAAGTGGGTGCAGGGCCTCAGGCCCTGCCCGCCGGAGGTCATTTCTTCCTATCGCCTTTGCCCCTTGCCATCCCGCAGCCGCCCCGCTTTGATGCCGGCAACAAGGGGAAACATCATGCGCACATTCATCGCCGCACTTCTGGCCGCCACCATTGCCGTTCCGGCCGCCGCACAGGCGCTGCGCCCTGATCAGCAGGCGTTCAGGGCGCTCTATAAGGAGCTGGTGGAGACCAACACCACCGTTTCCACTGGCAGTTGCAATTTGGCGGCCGAGCGGATGGCGACGCGGTTGAAGGCCGCCGGTTACACCGATGCCGATATCAAGCTGTTCCCCGGTTCCGCAGAACGCCCGCAGGATGGCGGGATGGTGGCCACGCTGAAGGGCAGTGATCCAAAGGCCAAGGCGATCCTGCTGCTCTCCCACCTCGATGTGGTGGAGGCCAAGCGCGCCGATTGGGAGCGCGATCCCTTCACCTTCATCGAAGAGGGCGGCTTTTTCTATGGTCGCGGTGTGAGTGACGACAAGGCGCATGGCGCGATCTTCACCGATGCGATGGTCCGGCTGAAGCAGGGCAAGGCGCCCAAGCGCACCGTGAAGCTGGCGCTGACCTGTGGTGAGGAGGGCGGGCCCTACAACAGCGCCAAGTGGCTGGTGGAGGAGCATCGTGATTGGATCGATGCGGAATTTGCCCTGAACGAGGGCGGCGGCGGCAAGGCCGACGCGACCGGCAAGCCGATCAGCCTCGCCTTCCAGGCCGGCGAGAAAGTGTATCAGGATTTCACTCTGGAAACCCGCAACCCCGGCGGCCACAGCAGCCGGCCGCGCCCGGACAATGCGATCAATGAACTCGCCGCCGGTCTGGTGAACCTGGCAAAGAATGATTTCCCGGTGATCCTGTCGGACACGACGCGCGCCTATTTCGCCGAGATGGCCAAGCTGAGCGATGCGCCCACGGCGGCCGCCATCCGCACCCTGCTCGCCAATCCGGCCGACGCGGCTGCCGAAGCCATCGTGTCGAAGGATCCGGGCTGGCACAGCACGTTGCGCACCACCTGCGTGGCGACGATGCTGGACGCCGGCCACGCCCGCAACGCCCTGCCGCAGCGCGCCCAGGCCAATGTGAACTGCCGCATGTTCCCCGGTGAGAGCGTGGAAAAGGTGCGCGGGCAAATCGTGGAGCGGCTGGGCGACCCCACCATCACCGTCACCCCGCGCGCTTCGGAAAATCCGGAAAAGGCCGCGCCGCCGCCGCCGCTGTCGGACATGGTCTATGGGCCCGCCGTCGCGCTGGCCACCAAGCATTTCCCCGGCATCCCGCTGATCCCCACCATGAGCACCGGCGCAACCGATGGCCGTTATCTCAACGCCGCCGGCATGCCCACCTATGGCATGCCGGGCCGTTTCGGCATGCCCGATGGCAACGGCGTCCACGGCCTCAACGAGCGGATTTCCGTCGCAGGCGTGATGAAGGAACGCGACTATCTGTTCGATCTGATCACCGCCTACGCTGCCAAGTAAGGATAAACCAATGCGCGCGTTCTTCCTCACCGCTGCCCTGTTCGCCAGCACCGCAGCTCAGGCCCAATATGTCAGCCAACAGCCCGACGAGGCGCAGTTCCGTGCGCTGTTCAAGGAAATGGTGGAGACCGACACCAGCGTCACCACCGGCAGCTGCACCGCGGCAGCCGAAAAACTCGCCATGCGCTTCAAAGCGGCAGGCTTCGGCGATTCCGACATCACCCAGTTCAGCGTGCCGGAGTTCCCCAAGGATGGCGGCATCGTTATCCATCTGAAGGGCAGCGATCCGAAGGTGAAACCGATGCTGCTGCTCGGCCACCTCGATGTGGTCGCCGCCAAGCCGGAAGACTGGACGCGCAGCCCGTTCAAACTGATCGAGGAAGACGGCTATTTCTATGGCCGCGGCACCTTCGACGATAAGGCGCAGGCCAGCATCTGGGCCGATCTGCTGATCCGCATGAAGGCCGGCAAGGGGCCAAAACGCACCATCAAGCTGGCGCTGACCTGCGGGGAGGAGACCACCTACGCCTTCAACGGCGCCGATTGGCTGGCGAAGAACCGCCCCGAACTGATCATGGCCGAATTCGCGTTGAACGAAGGCGGCGGCGGCCGCAACGGCCCCGATGGCAAGCCGCAGGGCCTGGCCGTGCAGGTGGGCGAAAAGACGGTGCAGAATTTCTGGATCGAAGCCACCAACCCCGGCGGCCACAGCAGCGTGCCGCGCCCTGATAACGCCATCACCGATCTCACCGCCGCCGTGGTCGCCGTGAACAGGCACGAATTCCCGGTGCAGTTCACCGATACCACCCGCACCTATTTCACCACCCTGGCCAAGGTGATGCCCAATCCGGTTGGCCCCGCCATGGCCCGCCTGCTCACCAACCCGAATGATGCGGAAGCCAATCGCATCGTTTCGATGGACCCGACCAATCACAGCGTGCTGCGCACCACCTGCGTCACCACTCTGCTGGAAGCCGGCCACGCCGAAAATGCCCTGGCCCAGCGCGCCCGCGCCAACGTGAACTGCCGCATGTTCCCGGGCACCGATCCCAATGCACTGAAAGCCGATCTGGAAAAGGTCATCGCCAACGCCAAGGTGAACGTCAGCCTGAAACCGCCGATCCGCCCGGTGGCCAAGCCCACCCCGATGAACCCAGCCATTATCGGCCCGATGACCAGCGTTGCCGCCAGGCACTTCCCCGGCGTGCCGATGCTGGCCATGATGAGCACGGGCGCCACCGATGCCATCTACATCACCCCGATCGGCATCCCGGTGTACGGCGCCCCCGGCACGATGATCGATGCCGATGGCAACGGCATTCACGGCCTGAACGAACGTATCAGCGTGCGCAGCCTGATGCAGGGCCGCGATTATCTTTCCGATCTGGTGATGGTGCTGGCGAATCCCAAATAGTCTGGCACTCCGGCCCGCAACAGCCTACATGCCCGCCATGGACATCGCCCACCTGCTCAGCCCCGAAGCCCTGTCCGCGTTTGGCCAGGTCGTGCTGATTGACGTCGTGCTGGCCGGCGACAACGCCATCGTGGTCGGCGCCCTCGCAGCCGGCCTCCCGGCGGCCCAACGCAAGAAGGTCATCCTGATCGGCATTATCGCTGCGCTGGTGCTGCGGATCATCTTTGCCCTGGCGGTCACGCAATTGCTGCAGATCGTCGGCCTCATCCTCGCCGGCGGGCTGCTGCTGCTGTGGGTGGCCTGGCGCATGTGGCGCGAAATCAACCCGCGCAGCGCTCTGATCGACGCGCCGGGCAGCGACAGCGATGATTTCGTCGCCACCGATGCCCCGCCGCCAGCCAAGAGCTTCGCCGCCGCCGCGTGGAGCGTTGCGCTGGCCGACGTTTCGATGAGCCTCGACAATGTGCTCGCCGTCGCCGGTGCTGCACGCGAACATCCCGATATCCTCATCGCCGGTCTGGTGCTGTCGGTCGCGCTGATGGGCATCGCCGCCAACATCATCGCCCAGTATATCGAGCGCTACCGCTGGATCGCCTATGTCGGCCTGGTCGTGATCGTCTATGTCGCCTTCAAGATGATCTGGGAGGGCTTCAACGAAGTCGCCCCCATCGTGCAACCAATGGTCGGGATGTAGGCCTCCTCACGGCACCAGCACCGTCGATCCCGTCGTCAGCCGCGCCGCCAGATCTTCGTGCGCCTTGGCGGCGTTGGCCAGCTTGTAGCGCTGGTTGATCGCCAGCTTCAGCCCACCCGATGCCATCAGGCCCAGCACGCGCCCGGCATGCTGCAGCCGTTCTTCCGGCGTGGCATAATAATCAAACAGCGTCGGCCGCGTCGCAAACAGCGATCCCTTGCGCGCCAATATGCCCAGATCCACCCCCGAAACCGGGCCGGAGGCATTGCCGAAACTGATCATCAGGCCCCGCCGCTTCAGGCTGTCCAGGCTTGATTCCCAACTGTTCTTGCCCACCCCGTCAAACACCACGTCCACACCGCGTCCACCGGTCAGCGCCCGCACTTGCGCCGCCACGTCGCTGCCATCCAGCACACCATGATCGGCCCCGTGCGCGGCGGCCAGCGCCAGTTTCTGCGGCGTGCCGGCAACCGCAATAACGGTCGCCCCCGCCAGCTTCAGCCATTGCACCAGCAACAGGCCAACACCGCCCGCGGCCGCCGGCACCAGCGCCCAGTCCCCTGGTCGAACCTTCGCGCAGCGTTCAACCAGGAATTCGGTGGTGCAGCCCTTCAGCAGCCCGGCCGCCGCCATCTCGTCGGATACGCCATCAGGCAACGGAACCAGCATCGCCGCGGCAATGTTGCGGTGTGTGGCATAGGCGCCGATCGGCCCCCAGCAATAACCCACCCGCGTGCCAACGCTCAGCGTCACGCCCTCTCCCACCGCTTCCACCACGCCCGCCGCTTCCAGCCCCAGCCCTGATGGGAAGGCAATCGGGTACAGGCCGGAACGGTGATAGGTGTCGATGAAATTCAGCCCGATCGCCGTGTGGCGCAGCTGCACCTCTCCGGGCCCCGGCGGCGGCAAGGTGATGTCCTGCCACTGCATCACTTCCGGGCCACCACTGGCATCGATCCGGATCGCCTTCATGCCCATTCCCCTTCATGCTGCACTTATGTTGCGCGGTAACTGTTTGTTTTTGCTTGAATGGCAGTTCGACTCAGCATCGCCTTGCCGATTGCCACTTCTCACCGCTACACTAGCGCGAACCGAGCCAAGGAAAAGAGGCATTGCGGCCATGAAGATCAGCTTCGACATTGATTGCACACCCGAAGAGGCTCGCACCTTCTTTGGCCTGCCCGATCTGCAGCCCCTGCACGATGTCTATCTCGATCGCATGAAGACCGCGATGACCGAGGGTATCTCCGCCGCCGATTGGCAGCGCATGATGCAGAACTGGGCACCCGGCATCGCCGGCGGTTTCGAACAATGGCAGAAACTGATGATGGCCGGGCTCGGCGCCGCCGCCGGCAAGTCCCAAGGCTGAACGATCCTGCCATGACCGATACAATTGCGGCGCTGGCCAGCGGCCGTCCACCGGCAGCGCTCGCCGTTATTCGCCTGTCTGGCCCGGCCGCCTTTGCCGCGGTCCAGGCCCTGGCCGGCCGCATCCCGCCACCTCGCCGCCTCAGCCTGTGCCAGCTGCACGCGGGCGATAGCTTGCTCGATGAGGCCCTCGTCGCCGTCTTCCCCGGCCCCACCAGCGCCAGCGGCGAAGACCTTGCCGAATTCCACCTGCACGGCGGCCCCGCCGTCGTCTCCGGCGTGCTCACCGCCCTCACTGCACTGCCCGGCATCCGGCTGGCCGAACCCGGCGAATACACCCGCCGCGCCTTCGCCAATGGCCGCATGGATCTCGCGCAAGTCGAAGGCCTCGCCGATCTCGTCAGCGCTGAAACCGCCAGCCAACGCGATCAGGCCCTCGCCCTCGCCGGTGGCGCCCTCGGCCGCCTGGCTGACGAGTGGCGCGAACGCTGCCTCATGCTGCTCGCCGAAGCCGAAGCCGGCCTCGATTTCGCCGAGGATGAAGCCGATGTCGCCGAACGCCTCGACGAAGCCGCCCGCCACCAGCTGCTCGCCATGGCCGATGAACTCGCCGGCCTGATTGCCGATTCCACCCGCGCTGCCCGCATCCGCGAAGGCCTCTCCATCGCCGTCACCGGGCCACCCAATGTCGGAAAATCGAGCCTGGTCAATGCCTTGTCCATGCGCGACGCCGCCATCGTCACGCACATTGCCGGCACCACACGCGACGCCATCGAAGTCCCGCTCGACCTGGGCGGCATCGCTGCCGTCCTGATCGATACGGCCGGCCTTCGCGATACCAGTGATCCCATCGAGGCTGAAGGGATCGCCCGCGCCCGCCGCCGCGCCACCGCCGCCGATCTCGTCATCAGCGTCGCCAGCGCCGACGAACCCCAGTGGCCGACGCCGACAGCCGACGGGCCGCCCCACTTGCTGCTGCTCAACAAGTGCGACCTTGGCCAGCCTGACTTGCCACCCGGCGCCCTGGCCGTTTCTGCCACCACCGGCGCCGGCATGGCGCAGTTGCGCGACTGGCTCTCCACCTGGGCTCACACCACTACCCGCCCTGGCGAACCGGCCCTGTTGGCCCACGCCCGCCACCGCGCCGCCTTTTCCGACGCCGCAGCTGCCCTGGGCGACGCCGCTCACGCCCCGGAACCCGTCCTCCGCGCCGAATCCCTGCGTGCCGCCGCTCACGCCTTCGGCCGTATCGCCGGCCGTATCGGCGTGGATGACGTGCTGGATCGGATCTTCAGCCGCTTCTGCATCGGGAAGTAGTCGTCCCCCGCTCCGCTGCCCCAAACTTGATCCGGGGCACCGCTGTTTTCTTGTAAAGTGAAAAAGCGGCCTCCGGCAGGCAGGAACGCAGTCCCTGCACCCATTTGTTTTCGTGCAGCCCGCGCACCAGAAGCGCACTCCAGCGCCGCAGGCAATGATGACAGCCTGCGACGCAGGCCATTGAAACCATAGGCCCCGCCAAAATCGAAAGTGGGTGCAGGGGCTCAGCCCCTGCCCGCCGGAGGCTTCCTTGCACTTCCCCCATGTTTCACGTGAAACATCGCCCACGAATCGCTATGGAGACCGCATGTCTTCCTACGACGTCATCATTGTCGGCGCCGGCCATGCCGGTTGCGAGGCTGCTGCTGCCGCCGCGAGGCGCGGCGCGCGTGTCGCGTTGGTCACATTGCGCGCGGATGATCCTGGCACATTGAGTTGCAACCCGGCGGTGGGTGGCATTGGCAAGGGCCATCTTGTCACCGAGATCGACGCGCTGGGTGGCATCATGGGGCGAGTCACAGATGCGGCACGGTTGCAATCGCGACTACTGAATCGCTCGAAGGGTCCGGCCGTCCATGGTCCGCGCGCCCAGGTTGACCGCGCCTTGTATCGCGCCACGATGGCTGAGGTACTGGCAGAGTTCCCAATGCTTTCGATCATTGCCACCGCCGCTGAAGGCCTGGTACTCGAACAGGGTCGTATCACGGGCGTAGAAACGGCGCAGGGCCGTCTCACTGCCCCCGCGGTTGTTCTCACCACCGGCACCTTCCTTGGCGGCATGATGCACATCGGTTCGGCACGTGAAGCCGGTGGCCGGGTCGGAGCGCAGGCCAGCGATCTTGGCCGAGCGCTTCGGGCAATGGGCCTACCGGTGAGCCGGCTGAAGACGGGCACGCCGGCCCGACTTGATGGCCGCTCCATCGATTGGGCGGTGCTGGATTGGCAGCATGGCGATGCCGATGATCCACGCTTCAGTCGTTTTGGAAAGGCCAATGGACGGCCGCCGATTCCCTGTGCCGTGACCCGGACCAATGCGGAGACGCATCGAATCATCCGCGACCACCTTGGCGAATCTGCGCTTTATGGCGGCCATATTGACTCGGTCGGTCCAC
>Ga0315908_10000322_pt1 | contig 38463 bp, 29 predicted proteins | sample LakEriMetagenome_12_FD_203520 | JGI IMG/M metagenome (GOLD analysis project Ga0315908, IMG submission 203520) | Freshwater fungal communities from buoy surface, Lake Erie, Ohio, United States - Buoy 4 MA124 | ecosystem: Environmental > Aquatic > Freshwater > Lake > Lake biofilm | place: USA...
TAATAATAATAATAATAATAATAATAATAATAATAATAATAATAATAATAATAATAATAATAATAATAATACTAGTATATACCTCTCATTAGATTCATATACATCATCATGCTTCTAAATGTATGATAGTTTTACTGGATATAAATGCCCTTCAATGTGATTAGCTTTCCTCAAAGTCATCTCTGTAGGACTATGAAAACGATGATAATCACCAGGAGATAAGTAAATAACCATTTGGTATAATTCGTTTTCCTTTTCTAACTTCATACTCTCAATTTCTTCTCAACTCATCCTAAATATAATGTAATCATAAATATTTGTATATACTTTAATATTCAATATAAATATCTATATGCCTTAATATTAAATATATATTATTACCTGTAATTTTTCTTACCTGTCAACAACTATCCTAAAGAATATTCACATCCTTTGATTTAAAACAACTCTTATCAATCACTCTCAACTTTTCCCAATGATATCACTTAACCATCTGAAGGACTCACTATTATTTTATCATCTTTATCTATTTATCTCTGCTTCACTTCCCGAGTGAAAAACTTGTTAATAGTTTCTAAATTACCTAAATCTTCTACTATTTCATCTCTATTTACTCCATAAAATCTTATGTATAAACTAAATATAGGTGATCTCAACATTTAAGGAATATATATTTAACTAATGTAACCAGTCATTCTAGAGACTCTTCGGCTTAACGAAAAATATAATTCTCTTGTTTATTTCTATTCTTTTTAACTGCGATACATCAATCCTGTTGTTATTACTATTGTAAATCCTATTATTGACTTTATTGGCAGTTTAGCTCCTATTTTTATTATTATTTATTACCATACCAAAATAATCTTATAGATTGTTAAGACTTTAACTTTCAGAATATTTTTGTAATAATTTGCAATTTTTCTTTAAAAAATTCATCACAGATATCGACAAATAAATTTTATCTTATATTTTTATAAATTTTATATTTCAGTAATTATATTTATTAATTAGATAAAACCAAAAATTTAATAAAAGAAATAATAAAAAAATTCATATAATTAATTGACTTTCCTCTGTTTCCATTTTAAACTAAATAAGTCTTTAATTAATAATAAGATTTTATTCGAACATTTCTTAAATTGTTGTTCTGAAAGTATTAGTTCGTTAGAAATCTAAAAAACATTATTGAATATTGATAAGAGATACATTAAATAATTAATTAATTAATTCAGGATCAGGCTAGAAAATATTTTCCTTAGAAACAAAAGATTAGATATTATATTTTGAAAAGGCTTATTAATTATTAATAATAAGATTTAATAGCTTTTTTTTATATGTAATAGAGTGTTTTTTCGAATTAGAAATAATAAGCATAAGCTGAATATAATTAAGATAAAGAAGTGAATATTTGTATTGCTTGAAAAGTTTATTATATTTTATGTACTTCTAATGTTTAAACTTGATAAATTAACTAAAAACCTGAAAAAGTTATTCCTCCATAAGAAACATCTAATAATCATTCTTCTGAATAGGAGTGGGAAGAAAGTAAAAAGAATTGTTATAAGAATGATAAACAGGATAAAGTACAATAACATTGATATTAATAATATTTCTTATATCAGCTAGGAAATATACTAATTGGAGATTATAGATATAAGAGTCAACATGATTGAAGAACATAATGAGAATAGTATTGGAAACAAAAGTGGTGAAGAAACAGATAATTGTTTCTAAATTGAGAGTGTACTGATGATGAATTTTGCGAGTGAGGATAAAAGAGAAGGTTAGTCCAAGATTCTATATTGTATGCATTAGCAACCAGTAGTCATGATAAAAGTAAGAGTTTAAACAATCATAAGTATTTGAATGGCTGTAATAAGCCTAATTGAGACAATCATCATATTGCATCTAAATTAAACTAATGCTAATAGCCAATACACTTCCTGATAAAATGATGACAAGTTCATTCTAAAATAAAGTTTTGATTATTTTGTTGTTAATCTAGGTTCTTATTACTATAAAGATCCTGAGATTTCTGACAATGATAATGGATACAACTCCATTTTGCAATATACAATAGTAAGATCTAACAAACCTAATCAAATGATAGTAAGGATTATTGGAAGGCAAACAATCAATCTTATTAAAAGGGTCATACTCGAAACTATGAGAACTTATTGATTATAGAGGTACTATCGTCATTATGAACATGTTTATCACTATTGCCAGGCATACTAATAATGGAGATCTTTGTCGGATTTGAAATCTCTTTCTATGATGCAGCCAAATCACCAATAGTATCATATGCATTGATATTATTATTATCACAAACCACAAACTAAATTATTTGTCTCTCTTATTGTTCTAATCCTTACATATGAAACTATCATCATTATATTTAATCATTTATTTATCCAATCCATTTTATTATATTCTCATCAAAATATATAAACTTATTTAAGTATAATTAGAATATAAATAAATACATCAGAAATAGAGATAAGAATTGAAATAAGATAATAATATAATAATATAATATAAATGGAAAATAAGAAGAAAGGGGCATACTGTAATGATTTAATGATTGTGAGAACATTGGGTTCAGGATATAACGCTAAAGTAAAATTAGCTTTTGACAGAAAATCAGGTAGATACGTAGCAGTAAAGATAATAAAGAAGATTGACAGATCAAACTTGAAAACATTATAAAACGAACTATAAATAATGAGCCAGTTGAAACATCAGAATATAATAGAATTAATAGATGTACAATAGAACTAAGACTACTTTAAAAAGAATGGCAGTAGTAAGAAAGTAACATACATCGTAATTGAACTGGCTGAAGGAGGAGAACTGTTTGATTATGTGGCTAATGCGGGAGCATTTAGTTATGTAACTGGACGATCTTACTTCCATCAATTAATCGATGCTCTCTCCTATGCCCATTCTCTGAAAATAGCTCATAGAGATCTTAAGCCAGAGAATCTGTTGTTTGATAGTTAGTTTAGATTAAAGGTAGCAGATTGGGGATTCGCTACTATCATCAAGGATAAGAATACAACTGTCTTAGGAACTGAAAGTTACATGGCTCCTGAAATTCATAATAAGTAGCCTTATAACTCTAACGAGGTAGATTTATTTGCATCTGCTATTGTTTTATTCATTATGATTGTTGGTACTCCTCCATTCACCAAAGCAGAAATTAGAGATCCTTATTATAATCTTATAGCTACTGGAAAGAATGATAAATTCTGGTAGTAACATTTGAAATTCAAGAAGGACAAAAACTTCTTTACAAATGAATTTAAAGACTTAATTAATAACATGTTACATCTTGATCCTTCTAAAAGACTAACTATAGAGTAAATCAAGAATCATCCATTTATGACTGGACCTATCTTGACTCATTAGTAGCTCTATGATGAGTTTTCATAAAAGAAGTAGTTGGTAGATAAAGAAATAGAGTTACAAAGGTAATAGAAACTTATTGAGAAGTAGAAATAGTAGTAATAAGGAAATAACATCAATGCTATGTAAGGCTTTAGGAGTATGAATAGTCAATAATAGCAACAGTTCGATTAGTTAGAAGCTACTTTCACAACTTTAAATCTACAAAGGCAATTAGTCATTAATCAAAGAGAAACTAATTTCAATCTAGAAAAGTTGGGAACAGTTTATTCTTCTATTGATTCTCAATTACTTTTTAAATATTTACTTATTGTACTTCTTAATGAAAATATCTAACAGTCACAAATCAAGTTAAGCGAAAATAAATACAAGGTATTTTTTTATTTCTTATTATCATTCTTCATTAACAATTATCACATTTAATATATACTTATTTTATAATTATAATCAATATTTATCATTTTCATTATTATTATTATTATAATTTAGCTTGAATTTAGTATTCAAGACGATGAAGAAAACATAGAAGTAGAAGCTTAGATCTGTCAATATGATGAACTTGTAAATCAAGTTATATTTATGAAAAAGAGTGGAAACTCAATCAACTATTACAATTATATTAGATAATTTAAAGAATCTCTTAATAAAATAAAACAAGACTTAAACTAAACTTAATCAGCCAAAAAAGCTGAATGAGTAAATTTGTGATCTATTATTCTTAAATTAATATTATAAATAGTAAAAATATTATAAAAATAATATATATATGATAAATTATAAATTATAAATTATAAAATGGATGATAATTAGTAGGAATAAGAAGTGATATTTAGTTTAGAGTAGAATGTAAAGGAATCAGAAATTGACAAGGATAAACTTTCTAATTTCCTTTTAAAGTTCAACAAAGCAGCTGAGCAGGATGGCGAAGTAGATGATCTTATCACTGAAATGACCAGAGTGTGGAAGAAGTAGTTGGACGAAAATAAGGAAAATTGATATTTTAATAGTAATATCAATTAAATTAATAACAGATATAAATATACATTAACAAAAATGATATCAATAATAATGATATAAAAAAATTACGATAAAATAATAATATCAATATTAATAATAATAATAATATAATATAAAAATATAATTAAAATAATATGAAATCATTAAAATGGAAAGTTTAATCTTCTAAAAACATTCTATTATTATTATTATTATGGTCTAACTCCTTCTTATCCTTCTTAATTAGGTTGGTTTCTAATTCCATTCAATTCCATATGGAGTCTCTAAGCAGCTAACAAATTGGCTTGATAATTATGAGCATCAAATTAAGGTCTAACACCTTAACCTACAAATTAAGCCTACCTATTATTTTATAACAATTAATGTTGATTTCCTCCTATTTAACATTTACATTCTGGACATATTGCCACTTACATAGCTCCTCCACATTCTCCAATCACATAAGCATGTCCATTTGGACATTCAAACCAATGACCTCTTCCTAAACCGATTGCTTATATTATTTCCTCTTTAAATTTCTAGTCAATTGATAATATCTTTTCATATTGTTTCAAGTCTTATTCTAATTGTTTGTATTTCATATCATCTAACTAAAGTCTCATTTATGTTAAGTATTAAATAAAATATTCGAATCTTCTATTGTTTATGATATCTGTTTTGTTACTATCTTTGTATAAAATGAGTTTCAAGTAAAAAATATAAGTTTTTATTTTTCTTGTTATAACTTCTTATCTTTGACTATTTACATTTCTTTATTTAATTTATTCAAATATTTCTATCATATATAATTCTAAACTTTCTTTTAACTTAAAGAAATCTCCTTTTTCTTAATTGTAATTGTTAATATATTAAACTAAACTCAATGCAAAGTTTATATTATTCGCTATACTTACTATTATATTTGGATTGAAGTTAATATAATTTTATATATTTTCAAAATTTTCAACAATTTTATTTACACTTTCGGTAAGAACTTTAAAGACTTCATATTTTTTATAATTCATTGAACATAATTTCAAATTTTCATTTTTTAATAAAACTATTTTATTTTATTAATTATTTTATTTGAAAATTGTTTCAACATTATCTTTAAGTTTTTATTTAACTAAATTAACTTTTGAATTAATTAATTTAATAAATTTTTAATATCTTCTACAGTTCATAATTTGAGACTAGCATTTAGGACACTAAATATATTTGATGATCATAGGCTTATTATTGTTATTATGATTTATGATATTATTATTGTTATTATTATTATTATTGTATTTTTCCTAAAAATATATTGTTAAAGCACTTTCCTCTATAACATGTTTGCAATCTTCCAATAGGACAAATTTACTATTTGGATCATCTTCATTTCCGAAAAATATTTCAAAAGTATCTGCATCATAATTCTTACATTCTTTATCTCTACAAACTTAAGGACAAGGATCTCCACATAATCCAATGCATTCATGACCACACTTTAATTTCTTAGAACATTTTTTAGTACAAGGAACCCAATCACAAATTTCATTACATTTTTTCTTACATTAAGAATCTTCACAATCACATTTATATTAACATGGTTCAATACATTTTTTACATATTTCTCCACATTTCTAAGGACATTTTGAATGAGAACATTTAATTTGACAAGGCTGCAAACAAATTCCACAATCAGAATGACATTCATCTTAACATTCATGATTGCATTGTTATAATTTCTTACATTTTTATTTACAAGTTCCATGAAACTATTTGCCCCAACATTCTCCACATTCGTTTTGACAAGGATGACCACATTCTAGTGTTGCTTCGCATATATAAGAACATTTTTCTTTTTCTAAATATTTTTATATTGATATTCCACAAGGTACATCAATTATATGCTTGCAAAACGATGATTATTTCTAAACTTTTTATTTACAACTTGTTGTAAAACCTCTTTCAAAATCTTTATCAGTGATAGCATAACAATCATCTTTACATAATTTATTGCATTTATGTCCACATGCTAAAATAGTTTCACAATGCTAATAACAAATTAGTTTCTTTTTAGTTTCATAACATTAGTAATCATTTGTATGATTACATCATAATTTGATTTATACTTTGATTTTACATTCTTGTAGTTCATTTTTGCATTAATAACATTTATATTCACAATCATGTCCACATTCGTGATTCCTTCCACATTTTTTCATACACTTGTTTATATCATGTCCTGTTGGGTCTTCTATAGTTATTTCAAAAAAATGACACTGTTGTTCACAACTATGACCACAATTCATTCTTATTTTACATATTTCTTTACAACCTCCTCCTTTTGCTTTATCAAAATCTTAAGGTTCTTTTATGATCGTCTATATTTTGTGTTACTTGCATTCCAATATCATTTAATCATTAATTTATTAATGTTAAGATAGAATTTTTAAAAGTTTCAACCAAATATGTTCTTTATTTGTTCTCATTTATTCTAATAAATTATTAATTAAAAATATAAATTACCTTTTAAAAATATTTCTCTAATGAAATTTGCATTTCCAAATATAAATAATCCTAATTTAGCTCTTGACAGAGCAACACAAACTCTATTAGTTTCTCTAAGAAATCCTATTTTATTTTATTAGTTACTCCTAACTAATGAAATGATAATAATATCATTTTCCTCTCCTTAATAACTATCGACAGTAGTAACTCTTACTTTATTTATAGGATGTTCTTTGAACCTCTTATCATTTTTGATTTGATTCTTGATATTCATAAGTTATCCAGCATACAAAGACAATACTGTAATTTGATCTGCTCTATATTTTTATAACAATAAATAATTGATAAACCTAATTACAAATTCACTTTCCTTTATGTTAATTTTACTTTGCATATTATCATCATTTTATTCTTCGTATTAATGAGTCATAAAAAAGTAATTCTTGCCTATTCCTCTTATATCAGGTCTACCTTGAACTATTTGATTATCTTAAAGTTGAGGATATATTTCCTTTACAACTAAACTTATTTCAGGCCTCATTCTTCTCTAAGTATTTAAAGTTACATAATCAAATTTATTATTAATTAGTCTTTCAAACATACTTATATCAAAAAAATAATCTTTTTTTAGCTATTCTTTATTAACACTAGGTCTTAATTGTTAATGATCTCCTATTAATATTACGTGTTGCAAATTGTTGTTTAAGGCTGTCAAAATATGAGACTCCAATATTTCAGCTGCTTCTTCTACTATCATAACATCACAATCTAACTTATTTAATATTTCTTTGTATTTTGCCGCTCCTGTTGTTGTTACTGCTATTATTTTCTATTTCTGCATATATTATATTTCAACATAATTTTATATATTTTATTATTATTTATGACTTTCTTAGATTTAAATAATATTTCTTTGCATTTTCTCTTATTTAGCTTCATTAATATCTGATTATAATTTTTTAATTATATCCCATCTTTTTTATATATCTATTTAAAAAGGTTAACTCATTTGTTAAAAAATTAGATCATCCATTTCTATTTAAGATGAATCCTAAGTAAATTTTTATTCAAACAAATCTTTATATGTAAATTATCTATTATCTTTATAATTTTTCTTTTTATGATTTAATAATAAATATTGTTTATCTAAATCTAACAATAAATTTCTATTGAGTATATCTTATATATTTTCAACATTTTATTTTACTATATTAAAATTTTCGTGCTCAAAATTATATAAATCTCTTTCATCTTCTAAAGCAAAAACATCTTTATTTTTCTTTTTCTTGAATTATTCATAGAAATAATTAAATTTTATTAAAATATCATTTAAATCTAAAATATCTAGCCAATAGAATAATGCATTATTCACATTTTAAGTTAAATTCTCATAAAATTTTTTGAATCGAAGTCTCAACTCATCTAAAACATTATTTTGTACAAACTAACTCCATATTTATTTATAAATTTTTTCTATATGATTAAACAAATTTAAAATAATAAAATAATTTTACTTATCATATTTTTATTAAAGTACTTATTAATTATTTTTAATGTCATATTAATTAATACAAGGCATTTTTTAATATTGATCATATATATTAATTTTCTTTAAATATTATTCTACATTTGTCCTATGAATGTCTCTATAATAATAATAATCTTAAGAAAATCTAAGTTTTTTATTATTTCTTAATTAATTTAAATTATATTATTTAAGCTCTTCAATTTTTGAATTTCCTCCTAATCTAACAATTTCATCAGTGTATTCTTTAATAAACATTAAGAATTAATCCAAGGCATGATTAGTAAAAGTGGTAATCAAAATAGGTTTATTAGTGAGTTTTTTTTCAAGCATTAATTTAACAATTTAAACTCCTATATAAGTTTTACCAGTACCTGGAGGACCTTAAATAATAGCTAAATTATTTTGAAAAGCTGATTTAAAAGCTAATTCTTAGTTGAGATCTAATTTCAGTTTTTTCAATCTTTATTAAATATAATTAAGAGCTTAATTATTGTTTAAGTATTAAGGTATAACATTTTTAGTTTTATCAGCCAATACTATCATATCATAAAATTGAAGAGTCTGAATTTACTAAATACATTTCATTACATAATAATAAGCTTCAAAGTAAACTTTACTTTCTATGATTACAATATCTTTATTCTGAATATTATTGTAGAGTGTGAAGAGATTGAAATTTTCTGGTAAATTTATAATTTCGACTTTAATATTGATAAATTTATATTTTTAAACTTCTTCATCCCTTTTCTTACCATCTCAATCTCTTATTATTCCAATATAAATATTGTTTTTGAATTTATCATCTGAAAATATTATTAAAGAACCATACATCAATTTTTTACTTTATTACCAATAATATTTATTATTAGGAGACTTCTTGAAATGAATTTGAATGTTGAATCCTTAGAAATCTTGAATAACAAAAAAAGAATCAACATTTGCATTATGAAATATATTCACCTTTAAACTTTTTTATTGGTCTTCTAAGTTTTGATAATCTAATAAACCAGATTTTAAGTCATAAGATAAATCTTCTTTAAGTAGTCTAAAGTGAGTGTCTAAATAATGGTTCAAACTTTTGTAGGGACCATATATTATATTTTAATTAATAAAAAAGTTCCTGTTCATTAGTTCTTAAATGTTTGGATTTATTGATTAATATCTAAAGTCATCATAATTTACTTATTCTAATTCCTATTCATTTTAAATTTCTTTTCTTACCTTTTTTATAGGAACATTATTATTAATCATTTCTTTTTATCGATCTTCTAATATAACTTCTATTTATATTTTTAAGTCATTTGAAAGCTATATTATTGCATCATAATTTCTCTTCATATCAAACTCACTTTAAGAAACAGCATATTATTATATTAATAATACATCTTTTTAAAATAACTCAACATACGATTATATTTTTTCAGGAATTAATAAATTTATCCACTAAGGAAAAAAAAGTATAATTTTTTCGTAAGCTTTTAACCATAATTTAAGATCTATAAATATTTGAGGTAATAAAAATTTTATTTATTTTCTGAATTTAGTTATTTATTCATATATATTCTATTAATAATATTTTAGAGAATCCTCCTAAAGGAATTACTTTTAAATAAACATGAAAATTAATTCTCTTAAAAATGTATCATTTTATTAATTTTTCAATGCTTCGTCTAGTATCATAAATAAATATGTATTCATTTCTAATGATTTTTAACAATAATATATAGCATATTCTATTTGTTTGATTTATATTTATTCCTATATAATTCAATCGTCTTTACTTTTTAGTATTTACACATAATTTTCTAATATTTATTTAAGTTATAAATATCCTGGTATAGAACTTCTGTTATAATCCTTTTGAAAAGATTTATTATCATATTTATTTTATTAATTATTATTATAATTATTAATATTATTATTATGATTTTTATTGTGATTATTATTATTTTTATAATTATTACTAAAACTATTATTTTTTTAATTTAATTTGTTATTATTATTATATTTATTATTATTATTATTATTATTATTATTATTATTATTATTATTATTATTATGATTATGATTATTATTATTATTATTATTATTATTATTACTAAAACTGTTATTTTTTTAACTTATAATATTATTAGTATTATTATTTATTTATTAACTAGAATTGATATTTATTATATTATCATCATAGTTTATTTCATATATTTTATCTTTAAATCGTATTTCTTTTATTTCATCCTTAGTTTCTTCTTTAATTTAATAATACTTGACTTCGTGGCTTATTTTATTCTTTTATTCTTTTTAATGAAAATTTTTAGAATTTTCATTTTTTTAGTTATTTTTATTTTTTCTGGCTTAAGATTTCTTATATTCCATTATTATTATATTTATATATAGATATCTAGTTGTTTAATATATTCATAAATTTGGAAATATATTAAATTAATTATAACAAATAATAAATGTAATAGAATAATTTTATTTCATATGATTTATTAATATAAAATTCTATAAAGAAAGAAATTGTAGAAATCTAAAAATGTTTTAATATGTTAAAATAAATAGAAAAATAATCGGCAAGAAAAATTTATTTAAGAAACTTTCAAATAACTTATTTTTATAAAGGAGACTAAAATAGTAAAAAAAATAAAAATACTTATTAGAAAATAAAATAACTAAAATTTATAGTGTAGCTGATAATTAATTACATTTAAAATATATGATATTGTAAAAATATAAAATTAATTGAAATAAAGGCAGATGAAATTTCTAGTAAATATATTTATATGTACTTTGATTAATCTATTAAATTCATTTAATCAGGATCGAATTAAATTTTTCTATTTTCTTTCAAAAATCAGTAGATCTAAAAACTATTATGATTATACACTCAATATTTGATTGAAAAAATAATCCTTAGAAAGCATATCGATTATTTAGATGAAAAATATTTATAATTCATCTTTATTCACGGTGTTAACAATAAATTATTTAATTTTATGATAAATAATAATAAAAAATAGAATTATTAGATTATATGGAATATTAGATAAAAAATGATATATATATAAAGAAATATAATATAGAATGATAATATAATAATTTATAATAAAATAATATTAGAGTAGAATTATAGGGTATATTTGAATCTATAAATTCTATAAATAGCGTTAGGGTTTTATTAGATAATAAAAGATAACTACTAATTAAAGAATGTACTAATAAGTCTAAATGTAGCCAATGTATTAACCATAACCAGTTATGATGTAACCATAACCAATGATGATGTAACCATAACCAGTAATAATGTAACAATAACCAGTTGTAATGATGCAATAACAACCGGTTATAGTGCAATAACCAATAATGATGATGCAATAACCAGTTTAAAATATGGGAAATCCTTTCAGTTTCATGAACGCTTTCGATAAACTCAAAAACGTGTTTGGTATCTACGTGAAATAAAAACCATAGTTTATGGAAGCTCTCACTGGCTGTGAAATCTAAAACGTATATAAAGTTTTTGCAACTGATAGTCAAGGAGAAAAGAAGAAGATCTGTCTATTTAAATGCAAAGAGAAATCAGGATGCTTAGAAAGATAATGTCTAAGTGCGGACTAAAGACCATTTGAAATGTTAGTGAACCATGAGAATAAGGATGGACAAGGAAATGATGACTTGCCAGCATTTTATTTTGAGAGGGAGTATTAATGTACTTGTCTTTGCTTCAATCGACCTGAACTGACGGTATTTCACAACGAGGGAGGAAAGAAGAGTCTGTTAGGTAAAGTGAGGAATCCTTACACTTGTTGCAATCTTGAGATGGAAATTTATGATGAGAGGAATGAAAAGATCTATGTCATCACTGGCTCTATCTGCTAATTAGGTATTTAATGTTCTGAGTTTCCTTGTGAATCATGTCAGTTGGTTGAGTTTGAGCTCAGAAATGCACATGGAGTCAAGATTGGAACCTTTGAAAAGAGAAGATAAAGCTGTTTGAGTGCTGTTTTGGAACTTGGTAATAACTTCTCTATGGTCTTTCCTGGAGATGCTACTCCTTAGCATAGAGCCTTACTTTTAGCCTCTTTAATTCTACTTGATTTCACTTACTTTGAAGAGAAAGGTAGAAAGGGAGATGCTGATATTGAAGTTGATTACTGATGATAACCATATATCATTATCTAATTCTTATTTATTATTATTCTTTAAATTTATCTTTTTATTAAATATAATAATTATCATTATCGTTAAATCTATGAAAAATTAATGACTATCATTTATAAAATTCATAACTAATAGTTTAATAATAATTGCATGTTGTAATAATTTTAGTAATTTATAGAATAGAGTAATAATTTGTTTGAATTTTGAAAAATTTAATTTAATTAAATATTTTACAAATTTAAAGTCATCTTGATTTACCAAATCAAATATTAAATTTAAAAAAAATAATTTTAAATAAAAACATGTATTGATAAAAATTTCAATTAATAAAAATTAAATATGAATTATAATTTTAATTTATTTTTTAAAAATATTTATTTGATATTTTAAAGAAAAAAAATAAATTTTAATAATAACAAAAATTATTTTAAAATTAATATAAAGTGGAAAAGTTTCTTAGATTTTATAAATTATATATAAATTTTATAAATAATAATTTTTTTATTTAACAGGATATAGTATTTAAAAATTTTTATAACAAATTAAATAAATTAATTCCATAAGAAAAAATATAAAATTTGAATTTTAAGAATAAATTAGATAAAAATTATAAAGATAACATTTAAAATTAGAATAATTATAAAAAAATTTAATTCATTTTTATTTAAATTAATTAAGTTTTAATATTGATTTAACCAAGAATAGTATTTTATAAAAAGAAAAAGATTAAAATTAAAAATAGAAAAATTTTATTTATAATAAAGATATTTTCTGTAATTTTAAACAGAGTAACTAAAATTTTTATTGAAAAAAATTTATGCGACTTATTTGATTATATTTTTATAATTAATAATTTATAATAATTAGCTAAATTGAATCATAGAACTAAGGATTAAAATATAAAATCTAAAAAAATTTAAGGAATTATTGATTTTAATTAGATAATTAGATAATTATGTTAACGACTATTTAAAGGCTATTATATTGGTTGAATGAAATAATTTATTTTTTATAAATTTTTTAAATATTTATATATAAAAATAATTTAATTTTAATTAATTTAACACTTTTTAATATATGGAAATAGAATAAAATCAGATTGATTATTTTGAAAAGTATTATTAAGAAAAAAGGAGAACCAATATGTTAAAGTACAATTTAGACATTAGAGAAGAATAAATGGACTAATTGATTAAAGAAAAAGCTTAAATAGAAAGTAAAAAGAATATGTAAATAAAATCGGAAAATAATAACATAATATAGGAAGTAAATGAAATAAGATAAGAATTATATAAAAAAACTGAAAAACTAAGCAAAGCTAAATTGATAATTTAAGAATATTAATCAATAATTAAGCAACTTTATCAGGTAATAGAAACAAATTTAGGATTTGATATGAAAGATATAGAGCACTAAATAGAATTGAATAGTTTATTAAATAAAAATAATAAATTAAGTGACAACCTTAATAATGAAAATAAAAGTCAAGATATTTAATAAGATAAGAAAAAAAGCATTCTTATTAATTTTAATTAAAATGATCTTAATACAATAAGTAAAATTATTTCTAAAATTATTGTCAAATATGATGGGGTGGAAGCCAGCTTTGTGAAAAATAATTAGAATTTATAAACAAATAATTAACAAATTTATAATAATAATATTTAATATTCTACTTTAAGGACTGAATAAATGAACAGTAAATTACAAGATTAGAGCTCAATTAATTACAATTATCAGGTTTAAAATAATAATTTTGTTAGTGTAACTGATTAATCTATTTACTAAAAATAAAGCTCTTTTTAGTAAAATAATTCAGAGCTACTAAATTAATAAAATAATGTTAGTAAAAATAGTAATATTTAAAATTAAAATTCAACGAAAAATAACAATAATAATATTAATAATAATATAAGTAATAATATAAATACCAATAATAATCTTAACTTAAATAAAAATAATTAAAATATTAATAATATATATCCTAACATTAAAATTGAGGATTAATTTACTGACAAAAATTATATGCAACAAATTGGTAACTAAAAAAAATAGGATTAAAATAATAATAATATAAACACAAATAAATTATAAGAATAAAAATAAGATAATAAAAAGTAAGTTTTAAATTAATAAAAACAAAATTAAAATAATCATTAATAACAATAAATAAAACAAAAAGAAGAGAAAATTAATTAATAAGATGAAAAAATTAAAAATGCTTAAAATGATTTAACTAATAAAAGAAAAGAAATAAAATAGCAATAATAGTAATAATAAATAGTTAAAAAATAATAAATAATGAGCCTTAATAATAATATAAAAGATTAAAAATAGGAGGTAAAAATACAATAAATAAAAAGTAATAATAATAAATAAAAAGATGTATTTTAATAATTTATTTAATAAAAAAAGGAACAACAAAACAGTCAATAAGAATTAGTTATAAAAAAACGTAAAAAATTATCAGGATCTAATTCGCTAGATACTAATTAATATTAAAATGAATAAAATGAATAATTAATTGAAAATCAGAAATAAGAATTTAGGAAATCAAAAGAACTAGTTCAGTAAATAATAAATAATAAAGCTATTCTTTCTTTAAGTTAATTAAATGAAAATGAGAATCAAAAGAATATGGCAAATGCAAATATTAAAAAATATCAAATGTTAGATAGCTACGATATGTTAAATTGTGAAAACTAAGATAATAATGAAGATTATTCGAATCATCAATAGTATAACAGAAAAATGTTAGATAGTTATGATATGTTAAATGCAAGCAATAATGTCACCTAAAATAAATTAGTAGTAGAAGAAATTAAAGAGGAGGATGAAGAAGATTAAACCTGAATTTATTTTTACTTTTCATTTCATTTATTTTATTAATGATAAGTAATTATAAAAATAGAAAAATAATAATAGATAATTAAATACAAATATATAATAGATTATGAGTGATTTGCAAAATGAAAATCCATAAATATTTGAATCAGTAGAATTAAGCATGGAAGAATTAAAAGAAAGAGAAAAACATGAGTAATAAGAAGAAGAGGATGAAATAGATAAATATGAAGTAATTGACATGATACGAGATATAAATGATCCTGAACATCCTTTAACTCTTGAGCAATTACGTGTAGTTTCAGTGGAGAATATTGAGATAAAAAATGAAAAGAAAGAAATAATAGTTTACTTTACTCCAACTATTCCCCATTGTAGTATGGCCACCATCATAGGACTCATGATCAGATTTAAACTTTAAATATGCTTGCCCTCCAATTATAAAATCTAAGTCAAGGTTTATCCAAACTCTCATGTCAATGAACTTCCTTTGAACAAACAGCTTAATGATAAGGAAAGAGTTTTTGCAGCAATGGAAAATACCAATATCTAGAATGTCATCAAAAGAGGAGTCATAGCCACTCACAGAATTTATGACTATTTTATTACTCTTTGATTTTATATAATATTATTTATTATTATTTAATCTATTTAAAAAGTAAGTTTAATCAAAGATTTGAAAATAAAATATAAAGAATGTAGAATAATATGTAATACTAGCCATTTTAAAATTAGGGATATGCACCTAATCCATAAGGTTATCCTCAATAAGGATATCCTCCATAATAATAAGGATATCCTCAATAAGGATATCCTCCATAATAATAATAAGGATATCCTCCATAATAATAATAAGGATATCCTCAATAAGGATATCCTCAATAAGGATATCCTCCATAATAATAATAAGGATATCCTCAATAAGGATATCCTCCATAATAACAACAAATGGTAATGAATCCTTACAGCTATATGTCAGCCCTGGAAAAACTAAAAAATGTGTTTGGAATATTCGTTAAATAAAAACCTTAACTATTTTCGATGTTAACTGGTTGTGAATTCAACAACACATTTCATGTGTATGCAACTGATTAAGATGGAGACAAGAAAAAAAAACTATTATTATTTAAATGTAAAGAGAAATCAGGTTTCTATGAAAAATAATGCCTTACAGCTGACTGCAGACCGTTTGTGATAAAAGTGAATCATGATAATAAAGATGGATAAGGGAATGATGATGAAGCTGCATTCTTCTTTTAACGAGAATTCTAATGTACTTGTCTTTGCTGTAATAGACCTGAATTATTAGTATTCATGACTGAAAAGGGTCAGAAGACTTTTTTAGGAAAGGTAAGAAACCCTTTTACTTGTTGTGATTTAGAGATGGAAGTGTATGATTAATATGACAAATTATAATTCATATTGACTGGCTCGTTCTGTCAATTGGGTATTTAATGTGGAGGTTGTCTGTGTGAGCCTTGTTAGACTGTCAATTTTGAGATCAGAGATGTCAATGGCAATATCATTGGTCAATTCTAAAAGAGGAGACCTGGATGTGTTAGCACTGTCTTTGATTTAGCTGTTAATTTCAGTATGGTATTCCCTCCTTAAACCACTTCTGAACAAAGGGCTTTATTATTAGGATCCTTGATTCTTATTGATTTTACTTATTTTGAGGAGAGACATAATGAATCACATGTTGAAGGAGGAGATGTTGTAATTGTTGATGGTGGCTATGTTAACGATGTTGTAGTAGTAGATGATGGCGGAGATTATTCATTTTGATTTTATATAATATTCATTATTATATTGTACATTTTATATTTTCATTTATTATTATATTTCCTATTTCCTGAAACTTATATAATCCTATTTTTATATATATATTTAACTAATATATTTTATAATTTTATTTATTTTATAAAAAATTATCTCTTTAATAATATTGATAAAAATAGTAAATAATAAATAAATTTTAAAATTAATGATTCTGAGAAATAATAAAAAAATAGTAATTTTTTTTTTTTTTTTTTACGAAATTATTTATATATATAACGGATCATTGATTGTATGGTTGGCTTGATTTGTAGTGGATTTGTCTTCTTGCTATGGCCTATAGAGTGGGAAGAATTGCTGGATTGTGTCGGAATTGATTCCTTTGATTACAAGTGGACAAGATTTGAGTTTAAATAATTGTTAAATCTGTTGACTTGTTATCAATGGAGATAAGGTATGGCACTCCAGATTGATATGAGAATAGTATGCATTCGGAAGTTGGCAGGCTTTGCACTAAGTACTGTTTTTGACTGCGTCAAAGCATCTTGTTTTTTCTGTGGCGAGGCTATGAAGGGAGTGAGGGATCATTTGGAGATTGTTCATCCGTCTTGCTCCACATTTGAATGGGTATTTCTGGTCTTGAGGGAGTCTGATTAGGGTGTTGGATATTTGAGGTGTGGGTTAGTGTTTTATGAGTTTGGTTTTGGTGATGGAGAGGTAGGCTTCGTCCAGTTGAGAAAAAAAAAAAATAGTAATTAAAAGAAAAAATTTGATTAAAAGTATAAAAACAGAAGAAAAAATATAAAATGATTAATTTAATTAAAAAGCAATATATTTTTTTTTTTTTTACGAAATTAAAAAGCAATGTATTAAAATATTTTTTAAGAATATGTTTAAAAATTATTTTTTACATTTTGTCTATTCAATTAAGTAAAAAATTAAATAAATTTAATTAATAAAGCCAATATTAATATAATTCCCAATCAAATTCAAGCCAAATAAATTTGAACTTTTATCGATTTGAATAAAGAGAATTATTTATAAATAAAATTTAAGTGCAACAAAATAAAAATGAAATTGATATTTCTGCCTTTAATTTATATAAAAAATAAAGTGTTTTTAATGTTTTTAAAGATATTTATTTAATAACAGAAATAAACAAGGAAATATTTTTTAAATGCCATAAAAATTTTACAAATTAATGGATGTCTTTAAATTACATTTTGTCAAAATTTAATAGTATAAATCTTGTGTTTAAAAAAATTCTATTGTTAAAAATAATAAATAAATTTATTTTTCATTATAAATTGTTAATTTTAATAATAATTTAAATTTAGAACCTGGAAATTACTTTTTGATTTAATAAATTAGAAAAAATATACTGAGTTATTCAATTTATAAGATAAAATAATAATTTAATTAAAATATTTAAAAGCAAGTCTTTAATTATTACAAAAATAAATAAGATATTTAAAATAAAAATTTTTTGATATTAATACTAAAAAAAATTAGGATTATATATTAAAACCGTTAAATTATAACCCTAGTTTAGAAATTATTATTAATTCAGAACAAAAAATTTATTTTGGAAATCGTAAAAAAAATATATGATTTTAAAAATTGTTTAGATTTTATCAAATATATAAATCTGATTAAATATTTATATTTATTAATTATATTTTAATTGATTTATATAAAAAGTAGGTAAAAATAAATTTAAATGTTTTTATAGTATTCTATAACAAAAATTTCAGATAAGATTTAATTTGACGAAGATATTAAAAATATTTAAGATTTGGAATTAATAGGATACGGAGAAAACGGAAAAGTTTTTAAATATATATCAAATTTAGATAATCAATAATATGCAATAAAATTAATATAAATAGACAAAATAAATGATGATAATTCAAAAAAAAAAATATAATAATTAAAAGAATATCAATAATAGTTGATTCAATTAGATCATGAAAATATAATAAAAATATATTGAATTTACGAAATTGATGATGAAAAAGAATACAAAAACTATACTAAAATGCAATATGTCAACAAATCTTTAACATATTTGATTGAAAATGAAATATGATTGAAGTTTGATCAAATAAAATAAATAATATTACAGATATTAGAAGCACTAGAATTTTTGAAGGAAAATTATATTCATCATAATAATTTAAAACTTTCAAATATTATGATAAATGATGAATATGATTAAATTTATTTAACTGATTATGGATTTAATGAATTTTCAAATTCTAATAAGTATTTTTATAGCATTTCCCCTTCTTCAAGATTTAACAATTAGATATTCAAAAGTCCACTTTTAAATCAAGCAATTTAGAAAAATAATATTGAAAATTTAAATTACAATCAAGAAAAATAAGATGTCTGGTCTTTAGGAATTATATTATTATTTTTGACGCTATAAACGAAATTAATTAAAAAGTTTAATATTCATTTAATAAATGATTTTAAGTTTGGAAAAAGTATAATTAAAGAAATTTTAAAATACATAGAAGAAAAAACAAAATAGCAATAAATAAGCTAACTTATTGAATACATGTTAACATTTAATGAGACTAAAAGATAAGAAATAGAAGTTTTGATATATATTATTGAAAAAATAGAGTATGAATATTTAGATGAAGACTTAATCGAAGAAATACTAGACAATAAATACGAATAATAGAATGTAAAGTATTACAACAATTTGATTAGAAAATATACTGATATTTACAATAAAAGTATATCAAGTAACTATGATTGGCTTTACTTTTGGAAATGGAGCTAACAAAAAAATATTGTCAAAATTGAGCCTATTCTTAAAATATTGAAATTATATTAAAAATAGTTCATTGAATGGAATTAATAATGAACTATATTTTTGAGATTAAAAACTGAAGATGAAATTAAATTTTAAATAATTTTGTTTTAGAAAATTATTTTATCATAAATATTAACTGAATAATCAGTTATAAATAATTTCTAATAAGTTTTATTAGAATAAGAAGAATTTACAGTATAAATGGCAAATAAAAAATAGCCAGATTAAATTTATCAAGTGTTATTTATAAATATTGGATAAATGAAAAATTTATAATAATTAACAATTTCATTATACCATGTTGAATTATAAGACTAATCAATTGATTTTTTAGTAGATTAAATAATAAAACTAAAATAGTTAAATTTTGTTTCTTTAAATTTTTCTTCAAATAATATTGGATCAAAAGGAGCCCATGCATTAGCTTATATGATAAAATATTTAAAGAAAATGTCTTATTTAACACTCGCATTATCTTACAATAATATTAATAGTATTGGATTATAAGCATTGCAAAAATAATTGTGTCTATCAAGACAGTTAAAAGAATTAATGTTTTATTTGAGAGGAAACAAATTGATTAATGAAGAATACAGGAAATTGTTTAGAAATTAATTGAATCTTTAACTTAATTCAACTAAAATATCACTAGCACTATGAATTTATTATTAAAAAAACTATTTATAAAATTATAAATAGTATTTATATTTATTTATATTTATTATGGGAAATAAATAGAAGGTTTAAAAGAAACCTCAATTAGTTTAAGAAATAAATAGATAATTAATTGGATGCAATAATGAAAAAAATAAAGAAATATATTTAACAATAAGATTGTAAAATAAGGACTTAGAAGATGATGATATATAATATTTAATTGATGAGTTTTAAAAAATAAATTAGTTGATAGGATTGACTTTGTTATTAAATAATAATAAAATAAAGAATAACGGTTGTAAATTATTAAAAGAATTAATAAATAAAGCAAGTAAATTGCAATAATTGACATTGTGGTTGGACAATAATTAAATAGATAATGAAGGATTAGATTATATTTGTTAAGAAATCAGTCAAAAATAAACATTGGATTAAGTTTCTTTGAGTTTTTAATCAAATTTTATCACTAATTAAGGATTAGTTGATCTGTTAATTTCTTTCAAATAAATGAAATTAATTAATATTCTAGATGTTGATTTAAAGTAAAATAATATCAATATAGTTGAAAAAAAAGAATTTAAAAATAAAATAAAAAAATCTATTAATAATTTAAAAATAAAATTTTGAATTTTATTTAATTAAATGTTATTTATTATTAAATTTATTGATATATTAAGTTAAATCAATATGAAAATTTAAATTTATATTTAAAAAATGATATAATAAAATAATATAATAAAATAAAATGCTCATTTTTGTGATTAATTTTAAAAATATTATCTCAAAATTTGAATCAAATCAGTATTTAGTTATTAAATATTCTAAAAAAAAATGAAATAATAATAAATACATTGATAACAAGATAATTAGTGAATGGGAAATCTTCCATATAATTTTTGATAGAAACTTAAATTTAATTATTGATTCTTTGAGTATGCGCAGTTTTAATATTATAAATGGAAGAAGAAGGGTTATCAAGTAAAATAAAAACGTAAAGAATATTAAGTGATTATGCTTGTAAAACATAAGGTCTTGCTGCTTATTTATTGAATTTTCCATCAGATATTATGAAACAAATCTAATGAGAAAATTAATTACCTTGAGATTCTTGGAATGTTTTGATAGAGTCAGCCATGAAATTAGGAATGCTAATGTCATTGCTATTGTTGTCTTGGTATTGGAAAGAGAATGCTTTAAGAATATCAGGACTATATTATATTATTTAATTATTATATATTAGTATTATTATAGTATTGTTATATAATTAAATTATTATATTAACATTATGTGATATAATTATAATATGATGATAATATAAAACCCATTAGAAATGTTTATCTTCTGATTAAAATCCAAGAGAGTTTGATTATGTGAAGTGAACTTAGAAATACTAATTTAACCAACCTCCATTTTTTATAAAGCTAAAGCTAATACGATCATGCTTTCTAATGCTAACTTTCCAACGTCCTGACTATTCATGCTTAAAGAATCATCGATTGCAATCATGATTTAAAAATTTCTTTTATCAGGTTCATTCCTCCTTAGCCATATTTTATCTTTCCTATAATTTGATGCAATGTATTAAATTACTTTCTTTATGTCCAATCTCTTCCCTGATCTGAATCCTCCTTTTAACTCTTAAACCATTTCTGCTTCTAACACTGATTTCAATTAGAAGCATAGTTCATTTATCTAAATCAATGACTTATTCTCTATTCTCAAGTACATCTCCATAAAATCATTTTTATCATTTTTATTATTATCATCATTATTATCAGTATTATTATTATCATTCTTCTATATTTTATATTCTTTATTCAATTTTTCTTCATTATCATTTATCAATATTTCTATTTCCATTTAATCAACCTTTATCATTTATTCTTCCTCTAATTTCTTATTTATATTATTTTATAAATACTCAAATTCTTCTTCTTCCATTTTAAAATTAGATTATTATTGTTATTCAATTTATTATTACTATTTTTATTATTCATTTTATTATTATTATTATTACTACTATTTAGGCTATTATTACTATTATTATTTATCCATTTCTTTTTATTTTTACTATTATTCTTTTTACTCAATATTTTCAATGTTTTGAGCTTACTAAATAGTATTTTAACTCATAAAAATAGCTTGTTTACTAACTTATTCAGTAGCTTCATATTATTAATTTGATTATTGATTTTCTTATTCTTCAGGAATTATTTCATTATTTTAATCAATAATTTCTTATCCCTATTAAATATCAACATTAGATTAATCAGCTTAAATATTAACTTAATCAATAAGTTATTATAAAAACTCTGAACTGAATTTACACTCCATTTATTAAGCACCCTGTTTTTACTATTCTTATTACTATTGGTTTTATTAATTAAATTATTCTTAAATAATTTATTAATATTTGTTGTCAATAAAATCAGTTTAATTTTCTAAATGTTCAATTTGCTATTTACTAATTATATTTTACCTGTCATCTATATCTTCTTAATTATTCTCTTATTATTTTTCCTCCTCTTATTCTAATAACTGATCTTTATTTTAAAAATTATCATTATTGTTATTGTCATCATCATTATCATTATTATCATGTTTATCATCATTATTTTAATTAAGAATTTCTTCTTGATTAAGGGGATCATTAATATCGGATACATTCTGAGATTATCCTTCATCATTTTCGTTATCGTCATCATCATTTTCCATTTGATCTTATTAAGAATTATTGTGATCCTAAACATCAAATTAATCTTGTTCTTACTATTCATCATTATTATCATTATTATTTTCTTCTTCTTCCTACATTAAATTATGATCATTTTTAGGATCAAATCTGTCTTATTTTTCCTCTTATAGAGTATCATCATCAACTTAACTTTCACCTTCATTAATTTTATCATCATCATCATCATTATTCTCATTATCCTCTTCATTAATATTTTGATAATCTTTGACGTTCCTCTATTATTATTTTTCCTTATCCTTCTCTTTTGCTCTCATTTCCTCTTTTTAGTTTTGTTTTTCATTATCATTATATTAAATATCTTCTTTATCTCTTCTCTTTTAATTTTCATCTTCATTTTCCTCTTTGTCTGATTAATTATCCCACATTTTCTAATCTAAATCATCTTCATTGACTTCACTAAATTCTTCATCTAATTAACTTTTATTCTCATTATTATTATTATCTCCTTCTTCCTCATTATCCTTATCTATTGATTAATTATCTCCATCAAAATCCTTCTCCATTTCAAAAGCATCTTCCTTCTAATCTTTTTTTTTCTCTTTATCTTTTTCATTTTGATTATCTTAATTATTATCATCTTATTATTCACCTAACAATTACTCTTCATATTCTATTTCTTTGCTAACATTATTCTATCCTTATCCTTCTCCAACTCCTGTTCCATCCATGAATTCCATTCCTCCTTCCTCCTTACCTGATGATTCTTCACTAATACAGAATCCTCTATAATATAAATTCATCATTATATTTGATACTATTTATAACATTTTCCCTAATTTTCTTAATTCTTTCATTTAAACATAAATCTATTGTTCAACTATTTATTTTATTACAATTAATAATTCTCTTTATAACTCATATTCTTTGTTATTAAATAATTCTTCTTCATTTCTTCCTATTTTGAATTCTGTCATTCTGCTTATTATAAATCTAATTACTCTCATTTTACTGAATATTTAATCAATTTAAACTAATTTCTAATCAGGCTCTATATCTTCTCTTTATAATTATTAGAAGAATAACTGGATAAGTAATTATATTTTTTTAATATCTTATTATTGCTGTTAATAATCTTACTTGTTAATAATTATATCATTAACTTAAATTGAATAATTTAATGACATTAGCATTTAATTAAGAATATATTTTTATTTCTGATTTTAAATCTGGTTGATAAAATCATTTAGTTATTGTTTAATTAAATATAATTGATGTTGAGATATCTCTAATTGTTAATTAAGTATTACTTCTTATTGTAAAATCAACTATAATTATTGTAAGTGTTATCTCTTGGAGTATAGAATCTAGTTTACTTTAGAATCTGTAATGATGTCCATACACTCACTCAATTTATTTATCAATTATTAAATTATAATACTATTAACTTAGATTTGATTTATTTTTTATTTTACATATATTTCATTTTTATTTTATTCTCGCATTATTTATAACTCACTCAAAAAAATAAAACTTACTTTTCTTGACATTCTTGATAATTAATCATAGAAATTCTTATAAACATCCTGTAATTTTCTTATAACTTCTTATGATTTCAATATTGATTATTTATCTAAATCTTCACTAAACTTAACATCAGTTTTTATTATGTCTTGATAGTGAGATATTCTATTATAATTTTAATCTATCTTAGTAATAATATTTTTGAATTTATCACAATTCAATAAGTAATCAAATCTATTGATAATACCAGAATTGTGAAACTTCAATGATTTACATTATATTTTATCTAATGCTAATTCATTTAATGTCCTAAATAAATCTGTTAATGCTCTCTTGATAGTAGTTTTAGACTGATTCAATTTGACTTCCTAAATTCTTTAGAATATATTTTATATTATTTGACTATAAACAACATGATTCTATTATTAATATTAATCTTCATTAATAGGTTAATAAACTTATGATTAATGTATACTCTTAATTTTAGAATAGTAAAAATTGATTTTTTTATTGTAATAATTCAATATATTGATAGAAGTCTGATGATTGAGTTGATGTTAAATGATATTTAAGTGGAATGAATATTATTAATCTTAATTTTAATGATCACATTTTATATCAACAGGATATTAATTAATAGAATTGAATAGATACTCATTAATAATATTAGGCATCATGAAAGAAGCAAATTATTAAGTTAGAATTTTAGAATAACTTTTAACAATCTGATTAAGTTTATTATGAAATTTATCAGCAGTTGCTTTAAGAATATGATAATTATTGCTAGACCATCCTGCTAATTATTGATATTCTTAAATATCTTTAGCAGACTGATTGAAATGTTTTTGAAGGAAAGTATAATAATGAGGGAGAAATTAAGAATAGTATCGATAAATATTAATTAGAATGTTAGAGAGACAATAATCATGAGAGAAGTACAAACAGCACAACAAAATTACTTTCAATCTGAAAGGAAAGCAACCAATTGAGCAGTTTGATAAATATTCTTTTAATACTAAGGTTATTTCAAATGTAGATGAGGATTAGCATTGCAAAGCTTTTATAAGTGGAGAAAACAACATTGTATCCTGTTCTTATAATTGTCTTAATCGATTTGTAAGTAGTTTAGTCCATCCTATATATTATTTAAAATGATAATATATGATATTTAGATATGATAATATATGATATTTACCTTTTCTCTGCATCCTCCTCCAAGATAACAATAATTATATAATAGAATTGACAGAAAGTTGATGAGTCCTAGATGCAGAATGGTTCCATTCTAATATCATTTCAAGTATCAATTGAAGATGACCTATTACATTGATTAATACTTCTTTGAGTTTCTTCTTTAACATTTACTAGACTTCCACTACTATCTTCTACAAATAACTATTACTCCTCAACATTTCAATCATTAACAATTACTTCACTTCTCTTAATACTCCTTCCAATTCCTTTAATCCTTTTATGTTTTCCTCCTCTAACACATCAATGTACACATTCACTTCCTTCTCCTTTTCATCTCTTTATCCAAGTAATTATTCTACTTCATTCAATATTATACACATATTCACATTTTCTATCTACTTTATCATTACACTATAATCTCAATTTACTTTTATCTTCTCTATTCTTTTTTTATTGAATAATTATTTATCTGATGAATCATCTATTTTCTATTTTTCATTATTTTTTTTAATTTATTTGTTTAGCTCTTCTATTCTTATTATTATGTCATTCAAACAACATTACTTTTAATATTTACTCTCTAAAAATTTATTATTTTTCAACTGATCAAGATTTTTAGGAAGTTAAAGTTAAATTTATTAAAGATTAAAAGAGTGATTTTAATTATCAAGGAAGAATTAAATAATTAATTTATAAAGATTGGTATTGATTTTATGAGTTTTGTTTTACAAATACAGTTAATCTTAATATTCTTACTATGAATTAGGTGCCAAGAAAGCTTTCAAATTGTCTTACATCAACCTATTACTTTCTCTTAATTAATGATAATGATCTCCAAATAATTCTTTAACTTCTTCTTCAGTTTTCACTTTATTCGTTTCCACTCCTTCTTTTGAATACTCGTCTATTATATTAGATGATATTTGTTTCATCTTTATTATATATTTGCTCGCTTTGTCATCTATTTTGTTTGCTTCTTATTCCTTCTCTTGTTTTTTAATTGAGTCAATTTTTGCTTCAAATCTAATTGATATTTCTATTAATTTTTCTATACCTGCGCTTTATTCTTCTTTTAAAATTTTTAAATCCTCTTTTTCTGAAGATTTATCGTAATATTAATGAATCAGTAACAATCCTAAATCATGCAATAATGTAACATCTTTAAAATATTAATAGTATTTGTTGAATTATTTTGATAAGTATTATTCTATTTTATATTATAATTAATAATTCTTTTCCTCCATTTTTTATACACTTTCATTTATATTCATTAGTTGAATTTCATTATCTTTACAGAATTCATTTATTGCTTTAAATAAATCAGTGTTACCCCTATAAACAACTTTCTTTTTCAATTCATCTATTTCTTTTTACTTTTTTTATTAATCTATTATGAAATCTTACTCATTTAAAGAAAAATTATTATTTTCATATAATTCTATTATTTTCTAACTTATTTTATCATGTTTTATGCATTCTTGTTTATTTTATTTCAACTCTAAATCAAGTTATTACATTTACATCTTATTAAACTAATGGAAAGTAATTTGATTTGATTATAAATTTAATTGATAGAATTTGAAATTTTAAAATAAAAATAATCCAATTTAAAGTTAAAGTTATAGTAAATCATAATTGTTAACAATATTTTATACAATTTATATTAATTAGATTAATATATGATTTTAATTAGTTTGATTAATTTTCTAATTTAAAAATGTTAATAGTTCTTAAAATATGATAGAATAATTAATTGATGTTAAATCAAATTAGATATTGAAAATTTATTAAGAAACCAATAAAACTATATTATACAAATGTTTAGTATTATCGTGTGTGAGTAAATACATATCAAAAACCTAATTTAACTAATTAAAAATATAATTAAAAGGATAATAATCAGTAAGATTTAGATGATTAAATGTGTTAACAATAATATTAAAATTGATAGAGGGTGAGTTTTATATAGAATGAAGTGTATGAAGATAATAATAATCTAAGAGATTTGAAAGGGATTTTTGATTATGATGATTTTGAGCTAATATGAAATCTGGGAGTGGGAAGTAAGAAGGAAGATAAGTTAATGAAATTGGAGAGTAAGATTATGAGAGAGGAGAGTGAGATTAAAGGAGATTATTTTTGAGTTGGAAGTAAAAATGATCAGTTAGCTCTTAAAGAGGATGTAGATAAGAGTGATTATGTAAATAATACAAAAGAGACTATTCGTCTTCCTGTCGACTTAAAGAGTACTCTTGCATCACTTCATTATTATTGTACTCATCTATCAATTAAACTCTTAATTCCTCTATTCTTCTCTCTACTTCAATACTTAGATTCTCAACTTCTACTCAAAACAGTCTATATATTTTATTACATATCATTATCATTTAATTGTTATATTTAATAATAATTTTACTTCTGCATCTCATCTCCTAATGGTTAGAGTTAGATGAGAGTATTGACAAGTTCATGCTGAAACTTACGATTGATAATCAAAATTTTCTTTAACTATTCTTTTAATTTAGCAGTCTCCTTATCACTTCCCATATACCCTTCATGATAATTATTTACCATCATATATCTATCATCTAATAACAAAAACATTAATCTATTCATTTTATATTCCTCTTCTTTACTCTTTAACTATTTCTAAAACTCCAATCTGTTAATTTCTTTCTCCTTTTCTTATTCAATATCATATAACTCATAATCCTTTAACAATTCCATTAATTTATTTATACTTTCCAAATTATTTATAATCAATATGTATTTCTCTATATTTACTTATTATATTTAATTGTTTAATTCTAATACATCTATATTTATTATCTCTTAATCTATTGATTTCTAATTTATGCTTTTGATGAACCATTATTAGATTTATAAATCAAATTTATCCATTTCATTATTTATTTTACATTTTATTAATACTTATTGATATTATTGGAAGTAACTTAAGTTTTAAATATTAAATAATTATTTCTCAATATTTTTTAACATATTTTATTATTAAGTTTGATTAATATAATTTGAGAGATTAAAGTGAGTATGATTAAAATAATACTGTTCTGTATTGTTAACTGAAAGTATCAAAGATATAATTGATGAAAAATTAGGCTCGACTAAATTTTTATAAATTAATTAATTTATTAAATAAATATCTAATTAGTAAGTAATAATAGGAGATAATTTGCATATTGATGGATAGACAATCGAAAAAGCATGTTAAATAAGATGTTTAGGGTTTTACTAATGATAATGAATTACCTGTTAAAACCATTTGAGATTATATGAAAGAGAGTGATGAATTGCATTCTAAATGAATTATATTTGTAAGTGTTGATGATGAATGTTATTAATTTACAGTATCTTTTTATAATCAGACACTCTCTAAAGTTAATCTTTGTCTTTATTTTAGTCTAGGTTCAAGAGAATACTTCTATTGAGAATGCCTTCAGTCATATTAGTATTAGAATTATCATAGAAAAGAATAAGTCGGAATCCTTCACTTATTTTCAAATTACTATTATTCTCTGTTATGTAGATTGTTTCTTCACTTAGAATTGGGTAAATTTTAGATAAAATTGCAGGATTCACTTCTTCTATCTTCTTTATTACTAGCCATTTCCCACTTTTTATCCCCTTTATTATTTATGATTCTATAAAGTTGAATTATTACACACTTTCCCTATCCTTATTTCTCTTTAATATTTACTTTAATTATTCTATTTATTCCCAAATCTTATTATCAATATTATAATCTTTATTTTCATTATTTTTATAAATCTTCATTTCAAGCAAGAAAGTTTCAATAGATTATAGAATAGTGATAATACACTTTGAATCTAAAAATAATATTTCCAAATTGATAATATGCTGATGAATAGATTAGACACTTTTATTGAGATTTTAGAAATTTGATTTGATAATATTTCTGATATTATCTTTAATCTAATTAAAAACCTAAAGTTAGTATTGTTTTTAGTCTTGCTATTCATAACTACCAATCAAATCATTAGTATCAGTCTATTTTCCTAATTACACATATTCAACTTCTTTATTCATATTTTCACTTAAAATTTCTATTAAACTTTATTTTCCTGATCCGTTTTCACCTTAAATTATGATGGGGATTTACTATCTTTCTAATATTTTTTTTATCAGTTAATAGTTTTTATAATCTCTATTTAGTAATATTTTTCCATTTATTTATTCTTAATTATCGTTGTATTATATTTTTATTTTTTACTTAATTATGTCAGCTAAATCTTATTAATTTAAATTAAAAATAACTGATCCAAATTCTATTATGTCATATTCTTCAACTACTAATTAATTAAATTTATTAAAATCTCTGATTCCAAAATATTAAGTTTGACTTTTTATAATCAATTATTAAATTTAAGATAAAATTTCTGGAGTCAATACTTATTTATTTTATTATTAGTTTATTTATTAAATAATTTAATGAATTTCATTAACATCAGGTTGAATCATATGAATTTTAGTAAATCTATTTAAAAAACTTGCTGGTAATTATTTTCGACCTTCACCATAATTAAATGTATTTTGAATAGCAAACAATCTAAAATTAGGATGTTTTTGAAATGTTTAATTTAATTCAGGAATAAAAACATTTCCTCTATGATCTAAAATACTATTTAGTCCTTCAAGTACTGACTAATTTGCTAAATTTAAATCATTTATAATAATCCAGTCTCCATTCTACATTGCTTCAAGTAATATTCCATTTTACCATCTAAATCTATGAATATTACTTTCGTTAATATTATCATTATTATTATCATTATTATTGCTATCATCAGGAATATCAGATCCTAATAAATCAACCATATCTGTTTATTCACACAAAGTTACTTATCGGATATTATTATTAGTCTTTTATCCAATAAATTGAATAATAGATTTCTTACTACTTTGTCTATTACCTTCTATTAAAATGGCTTTTTTAAGTTATAGAGCTCTTATTATTTTGAAAATATATTAGTCCATTCTTTTAGTTTATATAAATATTTTATTGCTAGAATTAAATTTAAATTAATTTTTAGATATTTTATAAGGATAAACTCCATAATAAAGCTAATCGTCAATCATTTAAACAGAAAAGGAAGAATGATCAATATAGGAATCAATAAGAGAATTAAATTAAGAATTTAACTAATTCTATAATAATTATAACTATTAATCTGATAATCCTATGAAACCTAAAACTTCAACAGTATGCATGATAACAGCTTATACAAAATTAAATTATAAATTGGAATCAATGAAGGTAAAATCAGCAATACTATTAACATCTCTAAATGTCAATTACTTAGAGGATAAGTTGTTTTAGATGCAAAAAGAAGCATTGTAGTAGTTTATAACATTGAATAATTGTTTCGAAATAGACTGAATTATAGATGAGTTTTATTATGATTTATTAGACAGAATTTGAAATAGCATTGTTTGGATTTCTTATTGTTAAGACAGAATGTTTTACGCACTTGTTATTGGTTCAACCCATATTTCGGTGAATCTGTTTCTCAAAGCTGGTGACAGTTCTTTCTTACCGAAATCTCCTATTAAATAATAAATATAAATATAATATAAAAATATTATATATTAAATAGTAATAAGAATAAATTACCTCCTGGGTTCATTGTAGCAACAATACTAAAGTTAAGACCGGCAGTAATTTCTTGATTAAGTTCAGTAATCAACAATTTCCTGTCACTTTCCAATACACTGTTCAACCTCTCCAATACACTATCTTCAGCCATATTAATTTCATCAATAAGAATCATACCTTATTCTTTCATTGCCTAAACCAACACTCCGTCCTCCCATTCAAATATTTTCTCATTGTTCTTATACAAGTCTTGCAACTCTTACAACTACTCAATAATTTCCTTTATCTCTTTTACATTCATTTTATTCTCAATATTTTCTTATAGTTGTTTAGAGTAAACTAGCTTCAACTTCTCAATTTGTTAAATTATTTGCTAGTCAGTAGAATTAACTACAATGTCTATTATTTTAGACAATTAAAACAATTTTTATTGAATAATATTCTAGTTAATGTTCCTGTTCCTAATGGGTCTTAAGGATCCAATGAAATCTGAACTTTCGGTATATTTATGACAATTTATAGTGAATAATTGTTATTTTCTAATGAAACTAAGCAACTAGCATAAAGTAGTTTTACCACAACCTGTGTCTCCTATCAGCAAAACGGGTTCATTGTTAGTGATTGCCTTAATTGCCAATGCCATCATTCTTTAAAAGCCAGCATTCATTTAAATATACTAGGGAAAGTGTGGTTAGTGATATTTTTCACAGATTTTAGCATACACCTTCTCCAAATACAACCCTCCACTTTTATTACATTCCTTAGAGATTACAGCAATAATTTATTATTTCTAAGCATAATCCCTTATCCTCTCAGCTAAAATAGAAACTCCCTCAATAGCCAACTATTCGTGTGAATTAATTTCTTCTCTATTCCCCCATTTTATTAGGTCTCTTATCGTTATGATACCCTCACTTCCTTAGAAGAAGTTGTCTTTCCTACGGAAAACTTTTAATTAATCTAAGGTTTAAGTCATTTTTGAACAGAATGTTGAGGGAAGATTCGATCTTTTTTAAAGGATTTATTAAAGTTCATTTTGCTTAATATCCAAAAATTGATACTAAATGAACCGATTTTTAAATGCTTTTGAGAGTTCTTTACGACCTTAGTAACTGGTTGGGTTTTATGTTGCGAATATACGGAAGTTACGATGAGGAATGAGGTGGGTTTGTAGTTCAGGTATAAATAGTTATCTATTATCATCTAGCAGTCTTAAAAGTTATTAATTTTATTTATAAATACCTGTTTAAAGATTCTAGAATTTCGCTTCTAGCCAGATTTAGCTCATCCAATATTATCCAATACCCTTCAATAATTACCATTATTCATTTTAAAATTATAAATAATATATAGAAGATAATATAATTATTTACCATTTATGATACTATATATGATACTATATATAATAATCTATATGATAAAATTATTATAAAGTAATAAATATAAATAATAATATATATGATAATAAAAATGATAATATTTAGATGAATGTAAATAAATACCGTTTCGAATAGCTTCAACCATGACTCCTTCCTTAAAGACCAACTTTCCAGTGACATCAGGCATATAAGTTCCGATATACTCTTCAATTTCAGTATGCTCATGATTATTGATCCTAACACAGTTATATCCCAATATCTGTGACAAGTATTAGACAATAGATGTCTTGCCTGCAGAAGTTGGTCCTTCTAACAGTACCGCATAGTTGTTCTCCTAACAACAAATACTCCTCAACAAATCAATACAATGTTACTTAAACTGATCAGTCACTTAAAATCTATTGTTATCCTCACTTTTCAATGGCCCTTGCTCTATAATGAAACCCATCAAATTAATCTCATTATTTTTTTTATTAAGTACCTGTTTAACCAACATATTATTATATTGATCTTTATTTATTCCTGTGTATTTGAGAATTAGAGAATCAAAAGTCGATCTACTTGATTAAGTGAGTCCTGTCCCGAACCCTAAATAAAGTCCATCATAAATTGCTCTATAGCCATAAATAGAATAATTAGATTTTATGTAATTAAGAGATCGAGCTAGATTCCTAAGAGAAATATGAGATGCACCTTCCAACATGTATTATATGCTCATCTGCTTTATCTCCTAATAGAATCTGACAATACTATCATAAATATCAATTTAATTATAACTAAGTATAACATGATTAAATCCTTAAATAGATGCCAACTTCTTACTTACGAGAGTATATAAATCCTGGTACTATTTAATTTCAGCTATAAATAATTCAGTGAACTTATTCCTGATATTGAATGGCAACTCCTTCTTACCCACATCAGAACCAGGATTCATACATCCTATTATCCTAAACCCTACTGTCTATTCATGTTATTTCTACTTTTCTTATACTAATAATGCCTGTTTTTCCAAAATTGGTAATAACTTTTACAGTACTTCACTTGTAGCTAAATTCACCTCATCTAATAATAACCAATCTCCATTCTTAATTGCTTTTATTAGATTTCCTTCTATAAATTTAAAACCCAGTTTTCCTTCGATTCTCTCCTTTTCTTTCTATAAAATTTTTAGTTTTTTTTCAATTTTTATGAATTTTGAGTAGAGTGTGGAGTATTATTTCGGGTTAGAGTGATATTTATTATTAATTTTGCTTAGAATTAAAGGGATGCTTTCTTGGAGGGCTTTGATTATTAAATTGTATTGCTTTTTTATCATCATGTCTTATAATTTGTTGAAAAATGCTGTGTTTTTGCTGATATCCACTATTAAATGAAGATTGTGGGTGTACTTATCTATTTACCTTAGAAGGAGAGTCTTCATGTCAATTGGTCGGAATCCTTTTAATAAATTTATATAAATTATTCTATCATGATAGTCATAAATAATAAATATAATAATTGTTTATATAAATATAAAAATGATATGAAATTAAATAATATTTACCTCCTAATAAGTCTGTAGCATCACTTCCTTTTGATAAATTGTAAACAATTAATTTTTTGTTGAAAATATTAGCTATATACTAAACAATTGTAGTTTTTCCACATCCCGTATCACCAACTAATAAAATGGCTTCTTAATTTAATAATCCACTTAATAATCTTTCCATTAGTCTTCCTGAATATTGATTTAAAACCACATCATTAAATTTTTTTATTTCTTCTTTATTCTTTTTTACCTCTATTTATTCAATATCAAAACAATTTCGTTTTAATACTCCTAATCTTTCCACTATTATCTCATTTTCCCTTATTTCTATTACTCCATATTATCTTTCTAATAATTATTCAACCTATTAAATTTGTAAATTAAACTTTGCGCCAAGGCTCTTATAAATATTATTATCTATTTATCTTAATGATCCATAGAAACAATCAAAATATTCAACCAATAATATTTTTCTTACATCTTCGTTTAGATTCTAAGTATTTTCATTTAAATTAAAATTATTTTGAATTACCTAAACTCTTTACATAAATTTAAATATCATTCTCAAATCATTATTTTGATCCTATTCACAATTAAAAATATAATTGATAATGAATTAACTTTTGGGATACTTAAAAGTTAATAATTATAGAATTTCAATAGAACTATTTTCCTAGATAAAGAAATAAGAATAGTCTGCCATTTTGGTTCTGATTTACAATAAAGAGTCTTTAAAATTAGAAATAGCTATAATTTAGAAATTATGATGTCTTTGATAAATAACACCATTAATTTCCAAATTTTTTTGAAAAGCAACACATTGAATTTATTAAATAACATCTTGAGTAGCTTCTTGATAATTTTCCAAAACTAAACTTTTTCCTAGTTTATAAGCAATTAATAACACATTTTCTTAGTATTTGAATTCTCCTATATGATTTCCTACAACGTAACAACCTAACAATTGTTTATAATCTATTTGTTAATCCATGTAATAAATTAAATATTCTTTCTATTCTTATTTCAATATTTCTATTATCATACTTGATTTACCACTACATTATTTCCCATCTATTAATATTAGATTGTTGTATTTAATTGAATCTTAAATATCTTTAAATTTCTCATATCTACTATTTAAAACTATGTATTGATCATCTTCATTTTTCTTTATTTTCTTTGTCAAGTTATCTTCTTTATTATTTTCTATTTATTAATTAGTATCTTTAATATTCTAATAATCCTCAAATAGTTTTACTATTTATTCTATGCTTTAAATCTATATTTTATTTTAAAAACTTTCCATCACTTATTTTCCATATCTATTTTTAATAATGCTTCCTAATAAATTTATTATAAGACCTAATTCATAATTATTTTTTTGACTTTACTATTATTAATTTTAATGACTCAAAAAAATTTGAAGTATAAAATTAATATATTATTAAAATAAATTTTCATTATAGTTTGTTAATTAAATATCCTTTAATATAATATTTAAAACTTCTAATATTTTAATTCTCTCTTATTATTATTCATATTGATTTATCATAATTATCTTTTATTAAATTTATAATAAAATTATAATTCTGTATTCTTGAATTAAATCTTTTCTATTGTAATAATTTTCTAATATAAAAATAATGTTTTTTATAAACACGTTTACTAATAGCATTAATTCATATAAATTAATTCTAGACATTAAATATAATAATGAATTTCTTAATTACTATTTTATCTAATTTTACTTATTATTTATAAAATAATCATGTAAACTGTTTCCTCCTTCTTATAATAATTTTATAAATTATTGTTCTTATATATAATTTTCTGCCATTAAATTTTCTAATATCTATTATGTATAAATATTTTATAAAAATATTATATATAAATTAATAATATTAAAGTTGATAATCAATTATATATTTATATTAATAAATGCCAAAATATGAAGAACCAGTCGAAAAATAAATTAAAATAATGAAAATGCAGGAACATTATTAAGATAATGATTTTAAATATACCAAAAGAATAAAATCTAATTAAATGCTAGCAAGAGGAACAGTTAATTTTTTTAGATAAATAAATAACTTTTTTGTAAGAAATTATTTATAGAAAAAAGATCCAAAAGTAACAATTAACAGAGCTTATTTATTAGAAACATATAATAAACAAAGAACTTTTGATTTATTTAATCATTATAATGATAATCTAATAAATTAATTTAAAAAAAAAAATTGGTGCTTACTTTATTTAAGTCTTGGATTTATATTTGGATTTTATTTATGCAAAATAAATCATGATGTTAATGAATTTTAATATTATTGTTATATTAGATTTCCTCATTAGATGAAGATTTTTGATGAGATAAAATAATTTAAAATAAGTTAAAATCATTAAAGATCTTTTATTGATGAATTATATTTTAGAACTGAATTTTAATAAGGAGAACTAGCTACTAGAAGTGGATATTAGAGATTAAAAAAAAGATTTACTGATTAAATTTTTAATAAAACTTATTATAAAAAATTGAATGAATAATATGATGAAAATTTAAAAATTGATATTAAAAGTATATTTATAAAAATTTATATTTTTAAATCATTAAATTAATATTAGAAAAAAATGAAGAAATTTAAGAAATATAATTTTTTATGGAATTACAAATAGAAAAATTAAATAATATGGAAAAATAAAAATGATTTAGTAATATTAAAAATTGATCTATATATATATATATTTTTAATTCAATATTACAAATATAAAATTATCAAATTTGAATAAATTTAGCTTTTTAAAAAGTCTAATAAATTATTTTTTAATTATTATGATAATAAAAGAATTAATTACTTGATTATTTGATAATGTTTTTAAATATAGAGGATTTTTTTTGGCTAATAAATATTAATTATTATCTAAAACTATTAATTAATTAGAATATTCATCATAGTAAAAATTATATTGATATTGATTTTTTTATAAAATAAAATATACAAAAAAAAACATTAATCCATAAAAAAATATTTTTTTATTTTATTGAGCTTTTTAATTATAAATATATTAATTATAATATTACTACTATAAAATTAAAAAAATATTTACTTATTATTATTTTTGTTTTAAATTTTCCTATTATTTATATTTTAAATTTTAAAATTCATTTAAAATTTTGGCAAATTCATTCAAAAATTATTATCAAAATTAATACTCTTCATAATACTTTTAGTTGTTTTTATGCTATTTACTATTTTAATAAGTTTATTAATTATTATTTTATTAATTGTTATAATAAAATTATTGAGAATAATAATTTTAATTATTTTATTATCAATATGAATTTAAAAATTCATCATATTATTACCTTTATTTTAAATCACCTTAAAATTTTTAATAAAATATACTTAAAATTTCATATGCTTCATTAATTAATTTGAATTTTTCTTCACTTCCTTTATTTAAATCAGGATGATATTATTTAGCCAAAAAGTAATATTTATATTTAATCTCATCATTTGTTGCATATTATGAAACATTTAGTGTTTCGTAATAGTTAATTTTAATATTATTTAAATTATACCTAATTTTTTTAAATAAATAAAAATATTTCCTTTTATTTAAGAATTGAATAATATTTTTCATTTATTAAAATTAAATAATTTATAAAAATATTTATAATAATATTTATTGTTATCAATATATAAATAGATTATAAATTTTATAGATAAAATATACCTATATTGAAAAACATAAAAATATTTTTATAAATTAAATTATTTTAATAAAATTTATTTAGAAACTTTTTTTAGTAATTTAGTAAT